>Ga0105358_10001432_pt1 | contig 12729 bp, 13 predicted proteins | sample GOMGulsemesocosm_5_FD_83509 | JGI IMG/M metagenome (GOLD analysis project Ga0105358, IMG submission 83509) | Methane-oxidizing microbial communities from mesocosms in the Gulf of Mexico - GOM15C Gulf of Mexico | ecosystem: Environmental > Aquatic > Marine > Cold seeps | place: Gulf of Mexico...
GGCTTTAGCCCATCACATTGACGCCCTAAAGGGCGACCTACAAAGTATATAAAATCAACGTTTTATAGCATAGACAACAGTATTATGGAACAGAGCCATTAATCCATAGATATTAACAATAGCAAATCGAAAAAAAGTATTCTTTGATTTAGCTCAACTTCTAAGAAATTAATTGCAATCAATAGCCTAGTTCAAGTCAGGTTTATAGATTTTGACAAGGGAACAACCATTCTCCGCAATCAATATCTTGTTTAAATCGTTTTTTTCTCCCACTGAAACCTGCACTTTGAATGGTCACGGGTATATGTTTTCTCTGTTAAGAACTTTACTTTCACCAACAAGTAAATTGTCATCCAATATAAATGATCCTATTGAAGTTCGGTGTAACCCTATGACAGGGTTATCAAATCGACCAAACATTCGCTTTATTTGATGGTAACGGCCCTCAGTTAATACCACTTCGGCGCAGAACTTAGAAAGAATATTAAGCTTTACTGGCTTGGTGGTTATGTCTTCATAGGCAAAATACATTCCTTTAGCAAACGCGTTAATATAATCATGATTTAATGGGTTTTTCAATGTTACTAAGTAACGCTTAGCTACCTTACTTTTAGGGGATGTTAATTGTTCTGACCAACGACTGTCATTGGTCAGTAGCACTAAACCTGAAGTGTTCAGGTCTAAACGCCCTACTATATGCAAACTTTCTTTCTCTACCAGTGTTAATTTCAAGTTGAGTAATTCAATCACGGTTTTGTGTTTATCATCTTTCGTTGCACACACCACGCCGACAGGTTTATGCAACATAATGTATAAGGCTCTATTTTCCTGAATAATTTGACCATCAAATTTAATGAGTGAAAATTTGTCAATTGCTTGAGAAATATCTGAAGCAATCACCCCATCAACAGTCACACGTTTTTGCGCCAGTAATAAACGAACGTTTTTTCGGTTGATTTGACATTTTTCGCTAATAAAGCGATCTAAACGAGCGCGACTTATAGACATAATGGATGATTTTAAATAGGTTTAAGGTTTAATTGTTGAGCAATGATATTGAGGACTTTTTGTAATTTTACTTGTAATAAACCAGCCAGTAACTTTGCTTGCTGACCTAATAATTGTTGTTCAAAGTCGGTAATCGCTATTGTACAAATTAACTGTTGTGAGTCTTTATCATCAATAACACTAAAGACATCATCGGAGTGAATTTTAAATGTCTCTACTCGTTTAGCTAGCTGCTTTTCCTTTTGCATAGCAAAACGTTGCGGTGTTTCTAGCAATAACTGAATAAAAAGAATATTGTCTTCATCACCATACCAATTAGCCCTCATCGCTTGAAAATTAAACTGTGCTGAAAGTTTATTGGTGATTGAGTTAATATTAACCAACTGATTGGTTAAATCATCACACACATAAATTGAAATAGGTAATTGTTCTGTCATGATATTTTCTTAATATTCATTAAAAGTAAACTGTAAATAAGCGGTAGGCTAGTAGCAGAACGTATTTATGCTATATTGAAAGCCTATGTTTTGCTAACAGAAAGTAATGATGCATTATTTCTACATTAGAAGGAAGAGCAAGGTTTTGTAGTAAGTACAAACTTGAATAACTACTTTTGCCAAATCTACACCAACCATAGTATTCTTTACCCCTAGGATGTGAGAAGATCAATTATCTATTCAGTAGATTATTCTAAGCATTTCCGTTTATTCAAATGGGTACCAAAAATAACTAAATAAAAATATCATTATGAGGGGCAATAAATGCCTAATCGTCTTCAACAGTATTGTTTACTTAGCCTTACTATTTTACTTGCCTTAGGGCTACCTATTGATGTATTTGCACACGGTGTTGATGATAATACCCGTGCATTTTTGCAACAAAATACTGGTATGCAAATTATTCCCTTTTTGTATATCGGCGCTAAGCATATGATTACTGGCTATGATCATCTATTGTTTTTAGTGGGTGTATTATTTTTTTTATACCGTAGCCGTGATGTTTTACTCTATGTCAGTATGTTTACACTAGGGCATAGTTTAACCTTACTTTTCGGCGTCATTGGCGATATTCAAGTTAACGCTTATTTAATCGATGCAATCATAGGATTGTCAGTCGTCTACAAAGGCTTTGATAATTTAGGGGGCTTTAAACAACTATTAGGAAAATCTCCCAACGCTAAATTGGCAGTGCTGATATTCGGACTTTTTCACGGCTTCGGTTTAGCAACTAAATTACAAGAATTTCAACTACCTGCAGACGGCTTAATTGCAAATTTAATCGCTTTTAATATTGGTGTTGAATTAGGGCAATTCACAGCTCTAGCATTCATTTTACTAATAATTAACTTTTGGCGTACACACAATAGCTTCATCAAGTTTGCTACCAGTACCAATTGCTTGTTGATGAGTGCAGGATTTATGTTAATGGGTTACCAATTAACCGGCTATTTTATTAATTAACTGACAAAGCTTACTTTACAAAAAATGAATAAATTACATTTATAAACAAGAATTCAGAGATCAATTTATGCAACCACAAACCATTGCGCTGACTAAAGTAACACTATTTAAGTACACCTTGTTCAGCCTTATTTTCGCTACAGTTACCTTATTTACCATCATATTGCCTGCTGAATACAATATTGATCCGACCGGTATTGGTCAGGCATTGGGACTAACCGTATTTAATAAAGTAGCAGCGGATACAACTTCCTCTGTATCCTCACAAAAAGTAACAGAGAAAATAAAAGCGGCTGTTGAAGTTATTGAAATCATAGTTCCTGCCCATAGTGGCGTTGAGTACAAGTTTACTATGGCGCAACATCAAAAATTATCTTACCAATGGGTAACTAGCGGTACCGCTTTGTACTTTGACTTACATGGCGAGCCAGAAGGCGACACCACTGGTTACTTTGAAAGTTATGCGATAGCAACATTAAATACCATGGAAGGTAGTTTCACTACCCCCTTTTCAGGCGTTCATGGCTGGTATTGGAAAAACACAGCAGATACACCCGTAATTGTGCAGTTAACCGTTAAAGGTGACTATGTAAAACACGGCCTAAAGTAATAAGCTTTTCAGTTAAAGATCCAAAACTAATATTACCGTAATCAAACATTAAGCATTGAGCTATATATTAACAAGAGTAGAAAAATGAATTCAGCAATACAACTTAGTAAAGAAGACCTTAGACAAAACAAACCTACTCGAGATGAATACCTAAGTCAGCCTAAACTACCGCTAATACTGGTACTAGACAATGTTACTAATAGCTATAATGTTGGTGCTTTTATTCGATTAGCCGATGCCTTCGCAATTGAAAAAATCATTGTTTGCGGCGCGTTAACTATTTCAGATAAGAAGCTGAAAAAAGCTTCTAGAAATGAAGCTAAATGGGTGTGCATAGAATATAGCGACAGTACTACGGCAAGTTTACAAGATTTATTAGCTCAAGATTACACCATTTTTAGTGTTGAATTATGTCATGAGTCAGTTGATTATAAAGAGGTCGCTTATACTTCTCCCTGCGTATTAGTATTAGGCAATGAACGAAAAGGTGTCAGTGAAGCCGCATTAAAATTAAGTCACCATCAAATACACATTCCCATGTTTGGTATGGGTAACTCTTTAAATGTGTCAACTGCTGGCGCTATTGTATTAGCGGAATGTGCCAGTCAAATTCGTAAAAAAACCGTAGAAACTACATAATAACTAATCATTGAAATACATTCATATTAGTTGATTAAATTCGTTAATGAATAAGCATTAATATTGTGAATAATATGAATGCATATTCGATTCTTTTTCCTGAGAAAATTGTCGTTAATAAGTAGATTGTTTTTGCATAAAAAACCATAAAAGCGTAATATTTACCTACTTTCTCCTGTTATTAATAATTTTTTATGCCTGTCAATTTACCTGAAATAATTCCAGCTTTACTTGCGCCAATTCAAGGCATTCGTCTAGGCTGGGCCGAGTCAAATATTAAACAACCCAATCGTAAAGATTTACTCGTTATTGAGATTTCCCAAGGCAGTTCTGTATCGGGTGTTTTTACCCAGAACCGCTTTTGTGCTGCACCCGTAACCTTATGTAAAAAACATTTAGTTGCCGTGAAAAATAATGATGTAACGGGTATTAAAGCATTGGTGATCAATACGGGCAATGCCAACGCGGGAACAGGTGAACAAGGAATGTTAGATGCACTAACTACTTGTCAAAATTTAGCTGAAACAATGGCTATTCCTGTTGAGTCTATATTACCCTTTTCAACGGGGGTGATTTTAGAACATTTACCGATGAATAAACTTTTAGCCGGCTTGCCACATGCGGTTGCTAATTTGGCCACTGATAACTGGGCAGATGCAGCTTGGGCAATTATGACCACAGATGTTGCGCCAAAAGCTTATTCAACTACGATACAAGCAGGCAACGAGCAAGTAAATATTACTGGTATATCTAAAGGTGCAGGTATGATTCACCCTAATATGGCTACCATGTTAGGTTATGTCGCGACCGACGCCAATATATCTCAGTCACTATTAGATGAAATCACTAAGGAGATAGCTGACTTATCTTTTAACTGTATTTCTGTTGACGGTGACACTTCAACTAATGACTCATTTATTGTTATTGCCACCGGAAAAAGCAAGGCATCAGCTATAAAAAGACGTGACGATAAAGGCTTTAACGAAGTTTATAATGCATTGCTTGAAACTTCGCAATATTTGGCTAAAGCCATAGTACGTGATGGCGAAGGTGCAACAAAGTTTTTAACGATAACGGTTAAAGGTGCTTTAAGTGCTGAAGAGGCAAAAACCATTGGTTTTTCTATAGGAAAAAGCCCACTAGTTAAAACGGCAATGTTTGCTTCTGATCCTAATTTAGGACGTGTGCTTGCTGCAATTGGTTACGCCTCAAGAGAGTGCGAATCATTGGAAAACCTAGATACCGAGCAACTAGAGCTATATTTTGGTGATGTTTTAGTGGCTGAAAATGGTGGCCGCGCCGCAAGCTATCAAGAAGAAGATGGCCAAGCAGTAATGAATGAAGCAGAAATTGATATTACTGTACAACTTCACCGTGGTAATGAAGATGCCACTATTTGGACTTGTGACTTTAGCTATGATTACGTCAAAATTAATGCCGAATATAGAACTTAACTAACGCAATATTTGTTCAGCACCAAAAGTTAGCAAAGATTAACGGTGTAGACCAATAGTCATGATTAATACCAATTGAAATATTGAATGAGTCAATTCATTACTTCAATTGGTATAATATAACTCAAGTTTAGCATTCCTTCTGCTGGATATTATTCCATATATCTATGGATTAATATCCAAACTAACAAATTGAGGCTTGCTACGTTTACCCGTAAAATAAATTGAAGCTGCCTTCTGAATACCTTAATTACCGAAACCACTACTTTTATCTTCTCACACCATGTTTGATTTATAACAATAATTCCTAAATACATATTGCAAATGATAATCATTACCATTAAGATCACGCCAAGTTTGTAACCCTAACTATTAAACGGAATAATAATGATTAAAACGAGGTTGAGCTTACTTGCTCTATTAATTGCACACAGCGCCAACGCAGAAACGTTGAAGCAGAATGAAACAGTTAATGAAAATAATATAGAACGCATTGTTGTTACAGGCAGCCGAATTCTTGAAAGTATAGATGAAGTTCCCGCTTCCATTACCATTATCAATCGTCAACAAATTGAAGCACAACTAAAAGTCTCACCCGAATTACAAACATTATTGGCAACTTTGGTGCCTGGTTTAGCACCTAGTACGGGTACATCAAGCAACTCTACTCAAACTTTACGTGGCAGATCTCCCTTAGTAATGATTGATGGTGTACCACAATCTACACCATTACGTAACGGTGCCTTAGGCATTAGAACCATTGATGCCAATGTAATAGAGCGAATAGAAGTTATCAAAGGTGCAACATCAATTTATGGTAATGGCGCTGCTGGCGGCATCATTAATTACATAACTAAAAAAGCCAATAGTGACAATAAATTGAGTGGTAAGGTCAGCTTATCTAGCCGCTACAGTGCAGTAAAATTAGAAGATAGTATTGGTCAACGTGTTGAAGGTATGGTCAACGGGCAATTAGATAAATTTAGCTATGTAGTCAGTGCCAGCTATGAAGATAATGGCGTACAAAGAGATGCCGAGGGTGATGTAATCGGCCTTAAATATGGTTTATCAGAAGCAAGCATGCAGAATTATTTTACCAAGTTTGGCTACCAATTTAACAATGATATTTCATTACAGTTTGTTTATAACTACTATGAATCAAAACAAGACAGTAACCTAGTCGATGTGGTTGGTAGTGTTAATTCTGGCGAGAAAACTTACGCAATAGAAGCACCAGCAGGAACTTCATCATTAGGTGAGCCACAAGGGCCAAATAATCATAACATGATGCTCAAGTATACTGATGAGGCACTATTTGAAAATACCCAATTAGTTATCGATGCATATGCCCAGGAAGTTGAAAACATCTTTTTTTATTCTCCTACCTTGGCCAATTTAGATGAAGGCTACACGGGTGGTCAATCACTGATCAAATCAGATAAAAAAGGACTTCGTGTTACCTTGAACAGCCAATTTGATTGGGATAGTGTTGAAGCAACATTTATCTATGGTATAGATGCACTTAATGATGTCACTTCTCAACCACTGGTTGATGGACGAGTTTGGGTGCCTGAAATGGATATGGAAAACCTAGCAGGCTTTTTACAAAGTAAATGGGTTATTCAAGATAATTTCATCATTAAAGCGGGTATCAGACGTGAAGAAATTGACTTAGGCGTAAGTGATTATCGTACGTTAAAACTATGTAAAACTGCAGATGTATGCTCTGTTCCCGTTAATGTAACGGGCGATACGCTAAATTATCGTGCAACCACCTACAATTTTGGTATTCGATATAATGTCGCCGATTACTTCCAACCTTTTGCTAGTTATTCTCAAGGATCAGATATTTCAGACATAGGTCGATTACTGCGCACAGCAACGGTAACTGATATTGCGCTAATACAAACCGAAGCCTCTATCATCGATAACTATGAAATTGGCTTTACTTCTGAATTAGATAAATTACGTTTTGAATTTTCAGCCTACCGTAGTACCTCTGAACTAGGAACAACGAATAAGTATGACCCTGCTACGGGTGTTTATATGCCCGTTAGAGCACCACAAAAAATATATGGTTATGAAGCAGTTGCCTTTTATAGCTTCAGCGAAGCGCTTGATTTAACAGCGACCTACGCTTGGATTGAAGGTAAAGATACTAAAAATGATACTTATTTAGGTGCTAGACAAATTAGTGCGCCTAAAGCCACCGTTAACATAAACTGGCAGCCAATTGATAATGCCAATTTAGTATTAAACTATTTATATGTTGGCGATCGTAAAAAATTTGCCCCTGTTGACGGTAAATACGTTGGCGATACCGGCCCTATAGATAGTTATCACGTTTTTAATATGAGTGGAGACTATAGCTTTAGCCAAGATTGGACAGCATTTATTGGTATAGAGAACTTGTTTAATCAAGATTACTACCCAGCGAAATCTCAGGCCTATACTTATAGCGGTTACAACGTAAAAGGCTTAGGAACAACCGTTAATATTGGTGTTGATTACCAATTCTAAACAATTTTTATCAGTAAAACTAAAGCAAGGTCACCTAGGCGGCTTTGTTTTTTTATAATAAATTGAAATAATGAATTGCTCATTCAGTGAGAATTGAAAGGTATTTTCTTCTAAGTTGAAAAGGGCGTTACTACACTCGATACTTATGGCGCTATTCCAGATGGCCCTTACATAGTAAAGCCAACAGCCACAGCAACTTTGGGAATTTTTCGCGATAGCGACAGAATTATCTATTGGCGTGAAGTCGGAAATTAATATACTTCGATTGTAAAGACTTAGCCTGATAGAAGGTTATCGAAATCATCAAATATACAACTATTTTACTCTAGTATTTTATTACCTCTACGATCTTATTACACAGCCAACCATTACGCCCTACTTAGACATTGTGAATTTAAAAATATGCAATAAAGGTGCATCTTGTTTGTGTTATTATTTTTTGTTTTAAACTTGTGACCTTAAGGGTAATGTGAATATATTCTTTATACTGTTAATCAAAATTTTCCCACTATATTTAAATGTAGGTTTAGGTTTTTTTGCTACGAAATATTTGGATGTTCAAAGACACAGTGTTGCTGCATTGCTTATTTATATCATAGGACCCATTGTTGTACTGTCTGCAACTATGAGTGTAGAAATAAATGCAAGCGTGGCATTTTTACCCATTTTTTTATATATTTTTGGTTCAATCATTGCTTTTGCCACTTTGCACATTTTTGGAAAAAATTGGCATGATCCAACTGGAAATATTTTAGCTTTTTCAAGCGGAACAGGAAATACAGGTTACTTTGGAATACCGCTTGCTTTAATTTTTTTCGATACGCATTTAGCCAATATATATATTTTTACAGTGTTAGCTTCTCTTTTATACGAGAACACAACAGGTTTTTATGTCACCGCAAAAGGTAACTTCACAGCCAAACAAAGTATCCTTAAGATTATAAAACTGCCAATTTTACACGCATTTATTGTCGGAATAACATTGAATATCATGGGAATAAAACTTCCAGACGAGTTAACCTTTTATTCTGATCAATTCAAAAGTGCCTATGGAATTCTAGGAATGATGATGTTAGGAATGGGGCTTCATGGGTTTAACAAAAGTGAAGATTTGGATTATAAATTTATAAAAATATCTTTCTTCATCAAATTCATTTTTTGGCCAGCTTCAATCTTGCTACTCATATATGTAGATAAAACATTTATTCAATTACTTAACGAAGATTTATACAAAGTGCTGATTCTGTTTTCAATAGTACCTCTTGCAGGAAATACAGTATCACTTGCTGTATTATTAAATGCCAAGCCAGAAAAAGCGAGTTTATCGGTATTTTTAAGTACTGTAGTATCAATTTTATTCATACCACTAGCACTGTATTTATACGGTGGTTTTTAATACCGTATACCCTTTATTATTTTAAAGACATAACGTAATAGGTTTTAGAAAACCACTTATTTTCCTATTCGAAAAACAAGCGGTTGCTAAAGCTAGTGAGATGACAAGAGACTCATTAGGCTTACTTGAATTAAATAGTCGTTTTGAGCTAGCGGCAATTTTTTTTATACGCCTTAGTAAGCTTTGTATGTTTAGCTTTTAGTTGTGCTTTACTTTGAAAGTTACGCTCTCCATCAGGTGACATTACAAAAATACGACCACCTTGTTCTATAGTTGCTATCTCGCTTTTTAATTGGTTGCAAACAGCTTGTTTTGCTTTCTTTTCCTCAGCACTTTTCTTTGCTTGCTCGGCTTTAGCTAGCTTAGTTTCATTGTAGTTTTGTTGCCATTGGTTGTCTTTAGCCACCGTACTGACAATATTATTACTTTTTCGGGGATTTACCGTCGTGACTTTTTCATTATCTATTGGCTTGTCACTAAAGTGGACCTTGCCACTTTTATCGATCCAAGTGTAAATTTCAGCAGTTAAGTTACCTGATAAGGTACTGCATACGATTAGTAAAACTATATTTGTTTGCTGCCATTTTTTCATAAAATTCCTTTATCGTTAGGACAAACATAACTCATGATTTATCCTTAAATCAATATCCGTTAACAATAACATAGCTTTATTTGAAAATGACAGACTGTTATGATTATTTGTTAGTTTATTTTGTCTAGACAAGGAAGATAGAAATGATAAAGAGCATATTTATTTTCATCGTAATATCTCTGTTACAAGTTAGTAGCCTAACTATTTGTCATGCTGGGCAAATGTATAAATACAAAGATGCCAATGGCAATTGGATTTTTAGTGACCAGCCCCCGAAAAAAGAGCAAACCTTTGAAACCTTAAACTATAAAAAAAATAAAAAGACAACTGCTAAAATTGTGCTTTATAACACTCAAAGTGAAGAAGGTTATACCCTCTATGCTAAAAATAACTATTATTCCCCGGTAGAAATTGGCTTTACCTCACCCTTAACTCAGGCTTTTGTCCGTAAGGTTATTCCGGCAAAAGACAATATTGCTTTACTAAAAAGTAAAACTAAAGCACCTAAAATAAACTACCGCTGGGCATTCGGTGACCCTGATAATATCACTGACGACTATCCCTATCATGCACCTTTTTTTTCACCTAAAGATCACATGATTACTCAGGCTTTTAATGGCAGATTTTCCCATACAAATGAATATAATAAGTATGCAGTAGATATTGCTATGAATGTTGGTACTTACTTAACAGCCGTAAGAGCAGGCACTGTTATTTGGGTAAAAGACGATTACCACATGAGCGGTACTACTAGGTACTTCTTAGATAAAGCTAATGGTATTAAAATTCTGCATGATGACGGTACCTTTTCATTATATGCCCACATTTTGATGGATACAGCTTTAGTTAAAGAGGGTGATAAAGTGGTGGTTGGTGAACGATTAGCACGCTCAGGATCTTCAGGTTTTTCAACAGGACCACACCTACATTTTTCTATTATGAAAAATTCTGGCCTTAAAAATATAGCCATCCCTTTTAAGTTTATTGACAATAATGGTCGAGTCTTTATCCCTAAAAGAACAATGACTATGGTTGGCGCCACTAAATAATAATGTATCCTTATTAAAAATTAACGCGAAGCCTATTAATACCATGAAGTATGTTATTAAGTTTCGATTATAGCTAAATACAATAAGTACTTAGACAGTCCTGTTAAGCTTTTTCATACTTAGGCAACAACTCGCTGACAATACGTTTTAATAAAAAGGTTTCACGTTCAATAGAAAGCCCTTTTTTTTCACTGTTGGCGATGGTGTGTTCATTGTGATCAATAGCCTGATGAATATTCATCCAAATGGGGTGCATGCCATTGTCTATTTCATGTGACTCAAGCTCAGGAGCCAACAACTCTTCTGCGATAGTACACACATAACAATAAGACTGCATATGAACGATGTTATAACCGGCTTTGTACCAAGGCCTAAATTCTTCATATAAGCCAAATTCCTGAATATTTTGCACACTATGCGCACCAGTTTCTTCTTTTAATTCACGAATGAGACCATCAATATTACTCTCCTCTTCATCGATACCACCGCCGGGCAAACTGTAATCGTGATAACGTTTGGTATAAAGCAAAAGAATATTGTCACCATCTAGTACAATGGCGCGTGTCGCTTTTCGAGTAAAGCTTTTCGCAGACAGATCAGTAATGTCTGGATGAATGGTAGATTTTAATAAACGCATGAGAGTCTGCTTGAAAATATTTATTTGGATGAACCTAGATGATATTTCTAGCGATTCATAAGTGTTGTGACTAAGTTACTCAAAGCATTATATAGGAATATACTAATCAAAACGATTAGGCGTTCACCATAACTTCCCTTTTAATATTTACCCACACTTGATTTAAGCTGTTCATTTTAACTCTCACATACAAGCATTATTACGAAGGTATAAATACTTAAAACCTCTAACTTCCTGAACTTGTTCAATCAGTTGATCAGTTTTTTAACTGTGTACCGGGTATGTTGACTTTTAATAATTGAAATAGATAGTGAGCTGAAAAGCTCATCAGGCAAGAAGTCTAGCCTAAATCTATTTTGAAGATAAATATGAGTAGACATTTTAGAGTGAAATAGTGAGTGTAAAAATCAGTGCAGTGTAGCTAACCGTGTACCATTTTTACTTAAACATATTGATATAAAAGGTTCTAGAAGACCATTTGATTATTTATTAGCTAATCAAGCGGCTACTAAAATTAATAGGATGACACATCGCATGTATAACAACTTGATTTTATTTGAATTAATATTACTCTGGCAATTTCATTAATCGCTCACTTCGCCACACCCTAATTATTTGAATGCTTATATCATTTAGAGTATAAACAACCCGAAAAGGTGAATGAATAACTTCCTTTATGTGTGGCATTTGAAATTCAGGCACTAGTCGACCAATTTCAGGATTACAAGGCAGTGTTTCTATGTGATTAATTATATCACTTATAAACTTATCACCAATATGAGGAACTTGCAGCTCTAAATAGTAAGATTTAATGTCTTCTAAATCCAAAATTGCTGATTCAGTAAATTCTATTTTCACAACTACAGTCAAAGCCTTGCTTTTACATCTGCTATATCAGAGGTGTTCCCTTCTTTGATATCTAACATTCCTTTGGCGATAGCTTTAACAAAATCAAGCTCTTCAGCGGCTTTCTCAAAATCATCTAAGCCTTGAACAACAGCGATACCCCGACCTCTACTTGTCACTAATACGGGTCTGTGAGAATCTTTCGCATGATTTACCACCTTACCCGGATTAATTTTAAGATCCGATAATGGAATAACGTCTTCAGAAAATTTAGGTTGCATAAATCGCCTTTAAGCACTGGTTAATAGCACCAGTTTATAGTACCTAATTAACTTTATCTATCAAAAAATGATTTAAAATTGTACTACTACTTTTTCAACATAATGGCTTTGCTTAAAAATATGTTAATTCGACTAACTCAACGACACAATTGGTTGTTGATAAGGTTATCTATCTTAAAGCAACCTTGCCTAACAAAAGCTGCAGCTCCATTGCCGATATAGCCTGCCCTTGGTAAA
>Ga0105358_10001434_pt1 | contig 12727 bp, 9 predicted proteins | sample GOMGulsemesocosm_5_FD_83509 | JGI IMG/M metagenome (GOLD analysis project Ga0105358, IMG submission 83509) | Methane-oxidizing microbial communities from mesocosms in the Gulf of Mexico - GOM15C Gulf of Mexico | ecosystem: Environmental > Aquatic > Marine > Cold seeps | place: Gulf of Mexico...
CAAAACGACTGGGTCTTTTTACGCGCAGAGCAGGAATAGCAACGGTTGCGGCATGTGCGTTGAGGCATGTGCGTTGCGGGTTGCGGCATGTGCGTTGCGGGTTGCGGGTTGCGGGTTGCGGGTTGCGGGTTGCGGGTCAGTTTGTTTTAAACCTTCTGAGCTCGCAACTTTTTTTGCTTTTGCCATTATTTTACGAAGGCTAATCTAGATCGATCAAGCGTTAAGGCCACCGCTGCGATGACCAATATTCCGGTGAATAATATTTGTATATACGGATGAACATGGGCAATATTCAAACCGTTTTTGACAACGGCTATCACTGCTACACCAAAAATAGTTCGATGCACGCCACCACTACCCCCTGAGAGAGCAGTTCCACCGATCACAACAGCGGCAATAGCATCCAATAATAGACCGTCACCCATGCGCGCGGTACCTGCCGATGTCCGAGCCACCATCATCACCCCTCCTAGTCCGGCACTTAGACCTGATATGGCAAATACTATAATCTTGATCTTAATAACATTAAACCCGTAGGCAGTCGGGGTTAATGTTCAGTTACAAATCTTCCATCAATGATGCCAGCTCAGCTGCTGCGTCACGTATCATCGGGATATGGGTCAGCGCTGTGGCTAAATCCATTCTCGCTGAAGGGGCGTGCATTGCCAGTGCGGCAAACATTCTATTACTGCTATCTCTAATCGGTACGGCGACAGCAATCATACCTTTGAAAAACTCTTCATTGTCGATGCCTATTTGATTCTTTTTGATTATGCTCAGTGCCGGTTTGAGCTGCGCTGCGCTGGTGAGCGTATTATCGGTGTGCTGTTCAAGTGCTAGTTTACTGAGTAATCGAGAGCGTTGAATACTACTTAATTCACTCAGAAAAAGCTTGCCAGTAGCGGTGCAGTGCAGTGGAACCTTATCATTGACTTGCAATTGGATACGCAGTGGCCAATGGGTTTCAACTCTATCGAAATAAATACTTCTGTCACCATCCAACACCGCTATATTACAGGTCTCTCCTAGGTTTAGTGATAGACGCTCCAAAATTCGGTGGCGCTGTGCGCGCTGAAAGTCATTATTACTTAACACACCTAGTGCAATTTTATTAAGCTTGGCGCCGGGTGAATAACCGCGATCATTAAGCCGGGACTGTAGGTAGCCCTCAGCCTCTAATTGAGCACACAGTCGATGTATCGTCGGTTTGGGTAACTTAAGCTTTCGATTTATTTCTGTTGCAGTAATCGATTGAGAGGCATTGGCAATAATGTCGAGCACTTGCAGTGCTCTGCTGATGGACGAGTTAGCGTTTTTACTGTCGGGCATATGATAAACCAATTTAGCATGGAAAAGCGCAATTCTACGGACTTAAAAGTCTCATTTATACCCGTATATGGAACAAAATTGCAAGTTCTACAGCTTGATAAATTGGTTAATACCAGTAAAAAGCTACAACATCGAACAAACAACAAGCAAATAACATTCTTGGAAGTTACATATTCTATTTTATTGAGACTATTTTTATCATAACAGCCTTGAAAGAGAACAATTATTGTGCTTTTATTGACCAGTCATCACCTTCCAGTTTGGGTCCGATAAAAAAAACAAAGGATATTCTTATGGAAAAGAAAATAATTACTTCAAGTAAAGATGAAGTAGGAGTGTCAAGACGAGACTTCTTTCGAGTAGCTTCCGCCTTTGGCATGAGTTCAACAGTACTAGCGGCAACTGCTCTAGGTAGTTTTACCCTGCCACAATTGGCACAAGCGGCACAGAGTAATGCTAAAAAACGTTTCTCTAAACCGGCCAAGCACACACTAACTTTTGGCGCCTCTGGTTTTAATGAAAACAACTTGCTGATTGAAAGAGCGGGCTGCTTAGATTTTTTGAAAGATATAGAAGCGCGTACAGATGGTGAAATTAGGGTTGAATTCATCGGCGACAATCAAATTTGTGGGCAGCTAAATTGCGTCAAGAAAACCCAGCAGGGAATTATTCAAATGTTCACTGCCTCTACGCAAAACTCCGCTGGCGGCGCTCCTTATTTGAACGTACTCGACTACGCTTATATGTTTCCTAGCCGCGCATCTCAATATCATTTTTTATATCATCCAGACAGTCAAAAACTGCTTAGGGACCCGCTGCGCAAGAAACATGGGCTTGAATTCTTGTTTTCACACTGTGAGCTACGTGGGTTGCAAATGGGGTTAGGCTGGAAGGATAAGCCGCTAATTACCAGTATTGATGAACTTAAAGGGACCAAAAACCGGGTAACGGGCACTCAGCTTGGTCGAATAGCGATGCAGTTATTGGAATTAAATCCGGTACCTATTGCCTGGTCGGAAACTTTAGATGGGTTGAAGCAAGGCTTGATAGATGGAGCGGAAACTTGGGCTGGAGCAGTAGCTTATGCCAATATGTCGCCTGTCGTTGCGCAATCGGTAGACTTGAGGTTTTTCTGTGGTACTGAGGCAACGATGATGGATGCCAAACAGTTCGACAGTTTTGGTGGCGATCTACAAGATGCCGTCTTAGAGTCGGCTTACTTTACCCAAGTTAAAATACAAGCGGCCCAAGAAGCGGCACTTGTCAATACGGTCGGTGCTACCACTCCGCAGTTACCTAACACTATTTTTGCCAAACACGGCGTGAGAATGGCCAGTCTATCGGATGAGGAAAGAGCAAAAGCTGAGCGTATTTGTGCGCCAGAATTCAATCCTGAACCTTGGGCTAAATGGCGTGATCGCTTAGATAAGTGGTCAGGCGGACAAGATACTTATGGCTCTATCCACAAAATTGCCCGTGAAATACCTAAAGATATGCTCGCTGAAAATGTAGAGCCAAGACGTTGGTGGAAAGACGCATAGTGGCTGATTAGTGTAGTGTCAAACAACGGGGATTTATCCTCATTGTTTAAGAAGTAGCAACCAAATCAGTAGCTATTTTGTTGTATTGATTTAACAGAGATTGAGGCAATAGTGACGGCTGGGCCGCAGGTCCAGCAAGACCCTAAAAATGAGCAGGATTCATTTGCCTCTCTTTCTGAAGAGAACCTATAGCCATCAACTCATTTGTCAGCATGTTGCTTAAGACATCGACATTTGCCGCCAATACTCTCTTTGTATTGAGCGCTTAGTTAGCGACGGGGACACTAAAGTAAATTTTTGCAACTTCTAAATACTACCTGCATCAGTGACTTCAATGCGGCGCTTTACGCAATTTGTTGACCTTACAGCGACTCGAAAAACGTCTACTGAGCTTAAAGGTGCTAAGACATTTCCATTCCACTGTAAAATCAATCTGCGACACTGTGTATACACGCTGAAGTTACATGTTCAAGTGCTGATATTAATTACCTTAAATGTATTGGAGGAACGACTATGACAGTCGGTTCTTGGTTGCGCTATATAGAGCGTAATATCGAAAAATTCATCATCCTAATTTCGTATAGTTCGATGGCGGGCATAATTTTTGTCGAAGTTATTCGGCGCTTTCTGTTTAACCAACAAGCGCCGTGGAGCACCACTATTCCCATTTATTTATTTTTATGGCTCACCTGGATGGGGGCTTCTTACAATACCATGCGCCGCTCACATCTAAGGTTCTCGGAATTTCGTGAAAGGTTTTCTTATAACAACCAGTATTACTGTTTATTGCTAGATGCGCTGTGCTGGTTTGGACTGGGCGCTATCGTTATCTATTACGCCATTGCGCAAGTGTATATTTCCTACGACAACTTTGCCATTGTGCAGGGAACTGACGATGTGATGCAGTGGTGGTTTTATATGGCGACACCAGTAGCCTGGGGGTTATTGCTTATACGTGTGGTACAAAACGTAATTAAAGATACAGCGGACTTCAAAGCCGGCCGCCCATTAATCACCCAAGCCCCGCTATTTGACTGAGGAAAGTATGATGGATGGTTTTTTAATTACTGTAATAAGTTTAGCGGTTACCGCACTTTTTCTCATTGGAGTGCCCATTTTTTTGGTGATATCACTGTGGGTGATAGGTGCCAGTTTAGTGATAGATTTCACTTTAGCAAACATCGGGGTAACCTTGCATGAAGGGTTAAGCTTTTATGGACTACTCGCGCTACCACTGTTTATATTAACCGGTGATTTGATTAATGCGGCAGGTATTGCCAAGCGGTTATCCGATTTTGCCTACAGTTGCTTGAGTTGGCTAAGGGGAGGATTAGGCATGGCTTCTCTTGGCGCCTGTGGCATGTTTGCAGCGATTTCGGGATCTAACTCGGCAACCACTGCCACTATCGGTGGCATCATGCACCCGGAAATGACCAAAGGCAACTATGATGCTAAATTTGCCGCCGCTACTATTGCAGCCGGTGGTACGGTGGGGATCATTATCCCCCCTAGCATCATTTTTATTGTCTACGGTTTTATGATGAATTTACCGATCGGTGACTTATTCATGGCCGGACTCATACCGGGCATTTTAATGGTCATTGCGATGCAGTTGGTGTGTTATTACGTCTGTCGCAAAAACAAATGGGGAATACTACAGCCCTTTAACTTTAAAAAGGCTGCCACGGCTGGGGCACGTGCATGGTTGGGTTTCTTAGCTATCGGTATTGTGTTGTGGGGAATTTACTCAGGGGCCTTTTCACCCACGGAAGCGGCGGGGATCACCACCGGTTTTTGTCTACTGGCTGGGGTATTTGTCACCAGAGAAATAAAGTTCTGTGCTATTCCTGCGATCATGATGCGCTCGGGCCAGATTACCGGCATGCTGGCACCACTAATTGCCATTTCGATTGTCATGCAGCAAGTGCTTTCGCTACTGGGTGCCAAAGAGTTTATTACCGAGGTTATCAATATGCTCGGTGGTTACTACCCTATCCTCTTTGCCTGTCTTTTTTTGGTGCTATTGGCTGGCACGGTACTTGAGAGCTTACCCAACACCATCATACTGGCACCTATCTTGGCCCCCATCGCCATGAGCATAGGGGTTGATCCCATACATTTTGCAGTGTTGTTTCTGATCGGCGATGCGATAGGTTTTATTACCCCGCCCTACGGTTTGAACTTGTACGTGGCCAGCAGTATGACAGGGATCCCCTATCTACAGTTGGTAAGATCCACTCTGCCTTATCTGTATGCCCTATTGGCTGTTTGGGTATTAATTGCCTATATGCCGAGTTTAAGCCTCTGGCTACTGCACTTATAAATATGAAGACCTTAAGCAATCTCTCTGCCAGTCATACAAACTTGTTGGCTGGCGCTCTTGGGACTATTAAAACTATCGATTATCCAAAATCGGTAGTTGGACATCAATGTAGTTGGACATCAATAATAGGCGCAGAAAAATCGTTATAAACCTTAGATGAATTAGATGTAACCTAAATCATCCCTATTGTAACAAGGCCTGATTTGGTAATAGCCCTTTGATGAATTAGGCAGTGCCTAAATCATCGTTAAAAAATGGTTGTTCCCTTTCCCTAAAAAGAAAGTATAACGAAGTGACAATCTGATTTAGCAAGCCTAGCGTGATCTAGTGACTTCTCTTTATGAGTGAATATATTGAATGCAATAAAGTTAAATATAACAGTAACTTAATTTACATATTAATCGGCCAATAGCCAAATTTAGAATGATGGCTCTCAATTGCCTTTAAGGTTTTTCAGCAACCGTTTGGCTGTTATTCAGCGCTAAACTATAAACAACCGTACTTAGAGCGGAAAAAGGTATTTTCTATGTCGTTCAAATCTAATTATAAATACATAGTGATAGGTGCAGGTTCTGCCGGCTGTGTACTGGCTAACCGGCTCTCAGAAAATCCAGCAGATGATGTGCTGTTACTAGAGGCTGGGGATAGCGATTGGAATCCCTGGATCCATATCCCCATCGGCTATTTCAAAATCATGCACAACCCAAAAACCGATTGGTGCTATTGGACAGAAAAAGATCCCGGTATTAATAATCGTCAAATCCAGTGGCCTAGAGGAAAAGTGCTAGGAGGCTCAAGTTCACTCAATGGATTGTTATACGTCAGAGGTCAGCGTGAGGATTATGACGGTTGGGGGGCTTTGGGGAATAAAGGATGGTCATATGAAGAGGTGCTGCCCTATTTTAAAAAATCTCAAGATCAAGAGCGCGGTGCCAATGACTATCACGGTGTTGGCGGCCCCCTCGCTGTGTCTAATATTAAAATCCGCCGCGAATTGTGTGATAAATTTATTGATGCAGCTCAACAAATAGGCATTCCGCGCAATGATGATAGCAATGGAGAAACGCAAGAAGGGGTAGGTTATTTTCAGCTGACACTGAATAAAAACGGCACCCGCTGTAGCAGTGCCGTGGCTTTTTTGCGCCCGGCGATGAAAAGAGCCAATTTAACAATCAAAACTAAAGCACAAGTACAGCAAATACAATTTGACGGTAATCGTGCATGCTCAATCACTGTCAAGATAGCGGGGGTCGAACAGCGCATTGGTTGTAGCGGTGAAATTGTCTTGAGCGCGGGTGCCATAAACTCTCCTCAGACATTAATGCTTTCAGGTATCGGCGATAAACCAGCGCTGGAAAAATTGGGGATAAAGTCAGTGCTCCACTTACCCGGAGTTGGCAAAAATTTGCAAGACCATCTGCAAATACGCACTATATATAAGGTCAATAAACCTATTACTCTCAATGACGAAGTCAACAACCCGATCAAAAAGATAGCGATGGGGATTGAATACGCGCTCTTTCGAACGGGTCCACTGACCATGGCTGCCAGCCAAGTCTGTATTTTCACCAAAACTCACCAGCAGCTAAATCGCCCTGATATTCAGTATCATTTACAGCCGCTCAGTGCGGATAAACCTGCCGATGGCACGCACAAATTTTCGGCCTTTACCGCCTCAGTCTGTCAGTTGCGCCCGACTAGTACCGGGCATATCGCTCTTAAAAGCAATAACCCAGATGATTATCCGGCTATTCATCCCAACTACTTAGCGACAGCAGAAGATCAGCAAACAGCAATAGCGGCGATAAAAATGACCCGTCGAATTATGCAGGCTCCCGCTTTGAAGCCATTAATAGCGTCTGAGCATGAGCCGGGTATCGAGCATCAGAGTGATGCGCAGTTATTAGAATATGCACGCAACCGCGCGACCACCATCTATCATCCTACGGGTACTTGTAAGATGGGCACTGACGAACAGGCGGTGGTTGATGAGCGCCTTAGAGTAAGAGGAGTACGAGGTTTAAGAGTGGTCGACGCTTCAATCATGCCGGTGATCATCTCGGGTAATACTAACGCGCCCACCATAATGATCGCAGAAAAAGCGGCAGATATGATCAAAGAAGACGCTTTATAAGCCAAAGTTCAGCCGTGGGGCACATCAAAAATATACAAGTTACTCTTGTGCATCGAAAACTATGCCCTACGACTAACCCCATTGCTGACAAAGCGTTTGCTAATTGAAGCGGGCAGCGGTTACTCAACGCTGCAATGCATATCAATAGTGTTAACAATGATACCTGTCACAACATGACTATTTAAGGAAAAAATACGCTGGTCAGAGAAACCTTTGTCAATAATGGCCACAGGGGCTGCCTTGGTGGGCACCTATCTATCAGTACCAATCGCCATCTCACTAGTTACAGAGATTAGTTATTTAGTGGCACTGCGCCAATTGAGTATCCCACTCGGGTTTATCATAGGCGTGGTATTCCTTAATAGAGCACCGAAACACCTTCAAGCTTTTGGCTGTCTGATTATCTTGACCGGGGTTGTGTTGGTATCTATTTAACCTTGCGATTAAACAGCTTTAAAGAACTTTTATTACCACCGAGATAACCGAGGCGCTGCCCTCCATAGCAAAGAAAAAATTATAAGCAGCTGCCTTTTTTATCTTTTCCTGGATGCTCTCTTTGCCCTCTGTGGTTAAACTTCTTTCAAAGCTCTACTTCCCAAGACCTGTATTGCAGGTAGGCTTTGACTCCAGAATTTGGGCAATTAGCTTATTGTTGTTCTACACTGTACATAATCCACCTCTCTAAATTAGACTTATTTCTATGTATCACTGACAGAGTGCAAACTATACTTAATATTTAATCGCATAATCTATAACAGATTAATTTATAAATTGCTTTCTTTCAGGATACTACAAGGAGTTATTAAATGTGCTTGAAGTGCAGAAGGTTCACTGTATCCTCCGTCACTGGCATATTGTTTCAAGCTCCTAACTTAAAAGACTATTTATTAACGTGTAAACAATCATTGCCCACTTTGTCGCTTACGCGCAAACTCTCTGTATTTGTGTCAATTTTTGTGCTACTTGCGCTAAGTACTAGCAGCATATCTGCGCAAGCTCTTAACCGCATAGGTTTAAGGGCTGATACCAGTCGTGACACAATGAACGGTGAGCGAAAACCGGGTTCTCATATCAAGGTATTCCTACCATATTTACCCTATCTCGCCATTTCTCACTCTGTGAATGCAGGACTTGTCAGACCTGCTAATAACCGTCGTGGATGGGAGTATGATATGGCTATTTCTCACAAAAGAATTTCAGATAGAATCTATGAATTTGAGCTGCGCCAAGGTGTGAAATTTCAAGATGGCAGTGCTTTTGATGCAGACGCCATTATCGAAAACATGGCGTATTTCAAGAGACAGCCCTACACTTTTACTGGCATCGATAAGCTCTATGATCGCACCGAAAAAATATCAAAATATAAAGTGAGGTTTCACCTTAAGCAAAAGTATGGCTTTTTTTTATACGACGCCATGTGGATCCACTTTTATACATCAGCATATTTGCAAAAACATGGTTGGAATGGTAAACCAACAGCGCCTAATTTAGTTGAACCTGGAGCTTATGCCCTAGGACCCTATGTATTAAACAAAGGCTATGTAGAAGGCGACAGAAACTCTGCAACCGTCGAATTAGTCGCCAATAAATATTACTGGGATCCCAAGTTCCCTAAAGTAGAAAAAATCACCTTGTTTCTTGACCTCAAGACAGAAGATGCTATCGCTGATCTACTAGAAAATGAAGGTAAGCTCGATATGATGCCGCTGCCATTTTCCTATGAATTACCGACAGTGCTCTCTGAGTACGCAAAGCTATTGCGCTCCCCTTCAACCAACAACTACTCAGTGCATATCAATATAGTTAATGGGCATCCTCTGTTGAGAAAGAGGGAGGTCAGAGAAGCCATTAACAAAGCTATAGATCAAGAATCGCTGCTGATGTTATCGATGAATGGCGAAGGCGAGCTATCCCCGACCATGGTCTCACCCAATTTCTATGGTGTTCCAGAGGCAAGCAGTCACTTAAAACCCCACTCGTTAATTGAAAGCCCACTAACGTCTCCGGTCCGCCAACGGCTTATCGATACCATAAAAAAACACCAGCGAGACTATGGCTTAGATCCAGATAAAAAACTGCAACTAAAATTTTTAGTACAAGAAAGCTTTTTATTCCTAATTAAAGATATTAAGTATTTTCTAAATCTCATCCATATTGATCTGGAGCTGGATATTGTCGCCGAAGAAAAAGATATCTTTAATCAATTATTGAAAACCAGAGATGGTTTGAATACCAAACAGTACGATTTTTTACTCTGGGGGAATTACGATTGGATTAGGCATCCTTGGACCGCCCTGTTTGTCTATCGCCCCTCTAGTGTATGGTCCACTATTGGCCGCGATAATACGCTGCAAAATTACACCCAATTAATGTTTCAAACAGCCATTGATGATCCAGAGTATATCCCTTTATTACGCGCGATGATTGAGCATGTCTACCATCAAAATTACATGTTGTTCTTACCGAGCCCAAACAAAGTCATAGCGTTGAACAAAGAGGTTTTCTTTCAGCCTAGGCCCTCAGCTTTTATTCCTCTTTGGGAAATTGAAGTCAGCAATAATCACTGGTCTCTTCGACAGGGAGAATACCCTGAAATATTGAAAACACCCGTGGTCATCACGCATATTAGCAGTGGAACCGAGTAAGATGGATATAGATACCGAAAAAGGACTCTCTAAACGCATCCTATCGCTGTTTGTTTTTACCACTTGTATTTTAATCGTACAGGGGATTTACAACATTTATAGCTTAGATGGCGTCAATAACTCAATCACTAAAGTATACGATTCAGTCAATCATGTCAGTTTGACCTCCTCGGATGTCGCACTGCCTATTTCTGAGTTGCGACAATTATCAATGAGCTTGGTAATGGCGCCAAATAAAGCACTTAGAGAATCACTAAAATTACAAGTAATCGCGCTGCAGACAAAAACGGATACGACACTGCGCAACAGTCAGTTTCTCACCTCATCAGATGAACAATCTCAGCGCTTGTATAAGCATATAAAAAAGACTTGGGAAGAATATGTCAAAGCTGTGCAAGTCACCCTCGATTATGTCGACGAGGCGGTGCGTATTGCAGAATTTATCAGTGTCACTATTTACGAAAAGCGTGCCTATGACAAAGTTACCAGGGCCATCGTTGCGTTTAATGCACACCAGATCAGCATAAGTGCCGACACCTTTCGCCAGGCGCAATACAATGCCCGCATCGCTTTTTGGGCGGTGCTAATTACCACTTTATTAGAAGTCTTCATTCTCAAATTTATCTTGGCATATGTACTTAGTATGGTTCGACAATATGTCGCTGCCAGAAAAAAACATGCGCAGGAATTGGCCCATAAAGATGAAGCTTTATTAAAATCAGAGAAAATGGCTGCCCTAGGGCGTCTAGTGGCAGGTGTCGCACATGAGCTCAACACCCCCATTGGGGTTTGTATCACTGGGGTAACCTCCCTGCAAGAAAAAACCAATTCGCTGATAGCAGTTTACGAGAGTGGCCAAATGAGCAAGGGGGATTTAACCAAGTTTCTCGAAGCGGTTCCCAATTCAAACGATATAATTCTGTCTAATCTCGATCGTGCATCGGAGCTGATCAGCAGCTTTAAATTAGTCGCTGTGGATGTCTCTAGTGATAAAAAACGCGCCTTCAATTTGCGTGAATATATTGCCAAAGTGGTAAAAAGTCTCTACCCCGAAACAAAACGAAACAATCATCAAATTAGTATCCTAGTAGACAGTAAACTGATGGTTGAAACCTATCCGGGCTCTATTTCACAGATCATTACCAATTTAATCATGAACTCTATCATTCATGCATTTTCGGATAGGCGCAATGGCTGCATTAGCATCGATGCAGCGCTCGAAGGCAATATAGTCAAATTACGCTATGAGGACGATGGCAAAGGTATTGCCAGCGAAAAAGTTAAATTGATATTTGAACCTTTTTACACCACACGCGGTAGTAAAGGTGGCAGCGGTTTAGGCATGAGCATTGTTTATAATTTGGTCACTCAGACCCTCAAAGGAAGTATTGCCTGTACCAGCGAAGTTGGCAAAGGCATCGTCATTGATATTTCTTTCCCTGCAAAAGCTGCGCAAACGGGTGCGAAACACACGGTAGCTTCTTCATTGGATTTTACCAAAGGAACAAAATAAATTTTTTGGCCATGCCTTTAAAGACTTTTACCCATACTGTTAATCGGCAGTTGCAAGAATAAGAACAGTAGCCAGACCTTGTAAAGAATCCCAAACTCATCGCTTAGGGCAAGGTTAAACGCTCAGCATCCATGCATTTAACACTGATTTCCACCAATTATCAGATTTTATCCTCTGCTCAGAGCAACCAGCCTTTCCTTGACTTTAAAAACTCCAGAATCCAAAAACTATGCTCTATGACTGTGGGTAAAACCTTCTACAAGTTGGCACACATTGCACAGAAGTTGGCATCCAATGGAGAGCTTGCAGCCGCATTTGCACTTAATATACGCATATCTTCTGGGGGCATAACAGCATCGAGAAAAAACAATAAATGTTCTGGAGAACAGTCAGAGCCTGATAAAACTCGCAGTGACATTTTACAGCAACCAAGAAGAATCTTAGCAACCCTTTAAAATTAATAATTTTGTCAAGGTATTTAATATGTACCTTAAATACACTAATTCATGAGTAAGTGAAAATGTTTAAATCCGTTCTAACAGCAGCTATTTTGTCAACTCTTGCGTCAACAACATATGCAGCACCCGCAGAGAATAAAGGTCAGTATTTAGCGCAAGCCAAAAACTTAATTGGTGCGCTGTCATACTCTGATAAACAAGCGTATATTGCCGAGTTCAACGAACTGACCACTAGCGCCGAGAAAGCGGCGTTCTTCAAGCGCGTTATCGTCGCTGAAACCAGTGTCAAGAATGCCATTAACTTTGCTTTAAAAGGTAATAATTCAGCGGTTGTCGAAGCGCATATGATTAATTCAGGTCTGCTTGCACAAGGGCCAAATGGCGTCTATATCATTGACGAGGATTCCGCGGCTTTTAAAGAACTTTCAACGATTCGCGATAGCAAGTGGAACAAACACGTTGGCAATCCACAGGCGCCTATTGGCCGTGGCCCCGTCGGTATTAATCCACCTGTTGAAGAGTTTCCAATCATTACACCAGACCCGGTATTAGGTGATCCTAGCAATGATTTTGGAGGAGGTGGAGATCTAGTTGGCAACCCAAACTTGGGCGATCCGAGCAATGATTTTGGAGGCGGTGGAGATCTAGTTGGCAACCCAAACTTGGGCGATCCGAGCAATGACTTTGGAGGCGGTGGAGATCTAGTTGGCAACCCAAACTTGGGCGATCCGAGCAATGACTTTGGAGGCGGCGGAGATCTAGTTGGCAACCCAGATTTGGGCGA
>Ga0105358_10001438_pt1 | contig 12709 bp, 6 predicted proteins | sample GOMGulsemesocosm_5_FD_83509 | JGI IMG/M metagenome (GOLD analysis project Ga0105358, IMG submission 83509) | Methane-oxidizing microbial communities from mesocosms in the Gulf of Mexico - GOM15C Gulf of Mexico | ecosystem: Environmental > Aquatic > Marine > Cold seeps | place: Gulf of Mexico...
ATTTCTTTAGATGATGAAAGAAATAGATACAGAGACACAGTTTTTGCCTGGTTTATTGAGTTTGAAAAAATGGTATATGTTAAACCATGGCCTGATTTAGATTATTTGGAAAATCTAATTAAAGTATGTCCAGATAAGCAACATCCGAAATTTCATAAAGCTAATGGACTATTAGTTGGTATGAAGGTAAGTATGGTTAAGAAGGGAATTCTTAATAAGGATGACTTATCAGAGGAAGAATTAAAGTTTTCAAAGGATATTGAATAGTGACCTCAAAGAGAAGTAGTGATAATTTTGCTATCCTATCAATGTGCTATAAAGTAAAGATATACAACAAAAACAAAGGGATTTATGGATCACTCAACACACAATAAAATTGTTAGTTTTATCTGGTCTATTGCAGATGACTGTCTCAGAGATATATTTGTCCGTGGTAAATACCGCGATGTCATTTTGCCCATGTTTGTTCTTCGCCGCCTAGATGTTTTGTTAGAGCCCTCGAAAGAGGATGTACTGGAAGAGGTTCGCTTTCAGCGAGAAGAAGCCAAGTTCACCGAAATGGAACCTCAAGGCTTGTGTGATGTATCAGGCTATGTATTTTATAACACCTCATTATTCACTCTAAAATCCCTGCTGGGTAACCCTTCGCAGTTGGAAGCTAATTTTAAGAATTATTTAGACGGTTTTAGTGACAATGTTAAAGAAATCATCAAACATTTCGATTTACGCAGTCAGATTGACAAGATGGCAGCAGTCGATGTTTTGCATGAAGTCATTGATAAATTTGTTTCTGAAGAAATAAACCTGAGCCCAGAACCTGCCCAAGCACCTGACGGAAGAAAACTCCCAGAATTAAGTAATTTGGGTATGGGGTATGTCTTTGAAGAATTGATTCGTAAATTCAACGAAGACAATAACGAAGAAGCTGGTGAGCACTTTACTCCTCGTGAAGTTATTGATTTAATGACCCATATCCTGTTTGAACCGGTTAAACAGCAACTTCCGCCAGTTATAACTATATATGATCCCGCCTGTGGTAGTGGTGGTATGCTTACTGAGTCTCAAAACTTCATAATTGACCCAGAAGGCGAAATTAAATCCACGGCGGATGTTTATCTGTTTGGTAAGGAAATCAATGGCGAGACTTATGCCATTTGTAAATCGGACATGATGATTAAAGGCAATAATCCAGAGAATATTCGCTTTGGTTCTACGTTACAAGAAAACGAATTTGCCGATAAGCGTTTTGATTTTATGCTTTCCAACCCGCCTTATGGCAAAAGCTGGAAAACCGAGCAGAAACATATTCTCGATGGTAAAGATGTTTTCGACCCGCGATTTCAAGTGGGGTTGCGTTCCTTTAATGCTGCCAATGAAGACAATCTTGCTGATGATAAGATGAACGAGCCAGCGATACCGCGTTCCTCTGATGGTCAGTTGCTGTTCTTAATGGAAATGGCCAGCAAAATAAAGTCATTAAGCCAAAGCCCGAATGGTTCGCGTATTGCCTCTGTGCATAATGGCTCTTCTTTGTTTACAGGGGATGCAGGCAGTGGTGAAAGTAATATTCGCCGTTATTTAATCGAAAATGATTTGTTAGAAGCGATTATTCAACTACCAAATAACTTGTTTTATAACACAGGGATCACCACTTATATTTGGGTATTGTCCAACAATAAAATGTCTGAGAGACAAAGCAAAGTACAACTGATAGATGCCTCAAACTTGTATCAAAAACTGCGTAAAAACTTAGGGCAAAAGAACTGCGAATTTTCCCCCGAACATATCAAACAGATTACTAATGATTATTTAACACTGAAACAAACTGAAAATTGTAAAGTCTTTGATAATGCAGATTTTGGCTATTACAAAGTGACGGTTGAACGTCCTTTACGCTTAAAAGCGCAGTTTACAGAGGAACGTGTGGCGAGTTTACGTTTTGTAGAAGCCATCCGTGAAGAAATGGCATGGGTGTATGAAAAATACGGTGATGCCATTTATAGCAAATTAAACAGTCATAAAAAAGCGATTGAAGACTATTTGGAACTCGAAGAAATTAGCCTAACACCGAAAAACAAAAACGCCCTGTTTAATCAAAATACCTGGCTAGTCCAACAAGGCTTAATGCAGGTTGCTGAACAGTTAATGGCCGCGATTGGCACAGAAGAATTTAACGATTTTAATGTGTTTAGAGAAAAAGTCTCGGCAGCGGTTAAAGCTGCTAACTTTAAAAGCCCAGCTAAACCAGATAAAAAACTGCAAGTCAGTGAACTCAAGCAAATTCTTAATGCGGTCAGTTGGCGTGATGAAGCGGCAGAAAAAGTTATCAAAAAAACGCATAAAGTGGCTGATCAAGAGCAAACAGAACTTTGTCAGAAACTAGGCACTACAACAAAATATTTAGCTGATTATGGTTACTGGTCGACAGAACAAGCAGAACAGTTTATTGAATATGAAACAGATTCAGAATTACGGGATAGTGAGAATATCCCCTTAAAAGACGATATACATGGCTATTTTATCCGCGAAGTACGTCCTCATGTTGCAGATGCCTGGCTGAATATTGAACAAACCAAAATCGGTTATGAAGTCAGTTTTAATAAATATTTTTATCAGCATCAGCCGTTACGGTCATTACCAGAGGTGATAACAGATATTCTAGCATTGGAATCTGAAACCGAAGGTTTGTTGAAAAAGCTGGTGAATTTGACGGTTGAGGATATTTAGCTTATGGAAGAGTTTGCTCGATATGACGCGTATAAGAATAGTGGTGTTGAATGGTTGGGGCGAATTCCAGGAAATTGGAATTTGATTAAATCAAAGTATCTCTGGAAAGAAACAGAAGATAGGTCTGTAAATGGAGACGAAACACTTTTATCCGTTTCTCAATACAATGGGGTTTTACCGAATACTAGGGATAGTCGAAGTGAAACACTTGTGGATTATAAAAATGTTAATCCAAACGAATTAGTTATTAACATTATGTTGGCATGGATGGGAGGGCTGAGTGTAAGTGATTATAAAGGTATCGTCAGTCCGGCATACTGTGTTTATAGGCAAACAAAAAACAATAGTTCTAAGTATTTTAGCTATCTTTATCGAACTCAAATATATTTGTCAGAATTTGCAAGGCGCTCTAAAGGGGTTGTTCCTTCTCGATGGCGTATGTATACAGATGATTTTGGTCAGGTTTTAACTTTACTACCCCCTCTTTCAGAACAAAATAAAATAGTTGCATTTCTTGACCAAAAAACCACTGAAATAGACGAAGCGATTACAAAAAAACAACGATTAATCGAGCTGTTAAATGAACAAAAAGACATTTTAATTGATCAGGCGGTCACTAAAGGGATTAATCCTGATATACCAAAGCGAGATAGTGGTGTGGAATGGATTGGTAAAATACCTGAGCACTGGAAAATGAAACGGCTTCGCTTGTTAGGCATAACTCAGAATGGAATCAGTGCGGGAGCAGAATATTTTGGTTCTGGTTACCCGTTTGTAAGTTATAGCGATGTCTATAACAACATAGAATTACCTAAATCAGTCAAAGGATTAGCAAAATCATCGGAACAGGATAGAAAACAATACTCAATACGAAAAGGGGATGTTCTTTTTACACGTACATCCGAAACTATTGATGAAATTGGCTATTCATCAGTTTGTACAGATACTATAGAAAATTCCACTTTTGCTGGTTTTTTGATCAGGTTTCGACCTAAAAAGGGCTTTTTAAACCCTAGATATTCAAAGTATTTCTTTAGTGCCAAAATACACCGATTCTATTTTGTTAAAGAAATGAATTTAATAACGCGAGCTTCTCTTAGCCAAGAACTATTAAAGAATTTGCCTGTATTGCTACCCCCTTATGATGAACAAAATCAGATTGCATCATATTGCACCGAACTTTCAAAAGTTACAGATAAAGTTATTGGTAATGAGCGTTTAGCAATAGTAAAACTTAAGGAATTCAAAGAAACTCTAATTGCCCACGCAGTTACAGGAAAATTTAAGGTATAAGGAAAGGAGCAGATAGAAATGAGCACCTACAATAATTTTTTGCGCTGAAAGCAGATATTTACTGCATGATGGCAGGGATGGAGCGGTAGGAAGAGTGGTCGCATATTGTGGTGTGGGCCCAGCGATAGAGTTATCTTTTGCTACTGAATTGTAGGTGAACAAAGATCAATGTAGTTCAATTATTTAAACTAGGGCAAGTAACATTTATTTAGCATTGGATTAAATGGAATAAAACAAAGGAAAAGTAATGGTCAGTAATACCAGTGAAGCCGCATTAGAGGCGCATATTGAAAAGGCATTATGTGGCTCCAGCTATGAGCAACAGAAGTTCGCATTAGGTGAGAAACCTATCAACGGAATTTATGATGCTAAGGCGGGTGCCGGTTATGAATTTGCAGACCCTAAACATTTTGATCCTGAGTTTGCTATCGATAAGGAGGCGTTTTGGCGATTTCTGGAACAGACGCAAGCCCAAGAGCTGGAAAAATTAAGTGACCGTCCTAATTGGCAACGCTTGGTGTTAGAGCGGCTGGATCGTAAAATCAAAAAAGATGGTATCTTAAATGTGCTTAAAAAAGGACTTTCCATAGACAATGCCGAGCTCACATTACTGTATCGTCAACCCTATAATGACTTGAATCCAGAAGTCATTGAACACTTTAATAGCAATATTTTTTCCATTGCTCGGCAGATTCATTATTCCACCATCGATCCTTTGTTATCCATTGATATGGTCTTGTTTGTTAATGGGCTGGCATTAGCCACATTTGAGCTAAAAAAGATCAGTCAAAAAGGCGGGCATGGGCAAACTGTCTATAGTGCGATGAAACAATATCGAGAAACTAGAGACCCTAAAGAGACATTATTCCAGTTTTCTCGCTGTCTGGTTCATTTCGCTGTCGATGAAGATGAGGTTTTTATGACCACTAAATTGGATGGCAAATCAACCTATTTTTTACCCTTTAATAAAGGGAACAATCACGGAAAAGGGAATCCAGTTAATGAATATGGTTACCGAACTGCTTATTTATGGGAGAAAATATTAACACGGAAAAGTTTGACTAATATTATTGAGCATTTTGCCAAATTAGTTGAAGAAAAAGATAAGAAAACAGGTAAAAGAAAGAAAACCTTATTTTTTCCGCGCTATCATCAATTAGAAGTCGTCTGCCAATTGCTCGAACATGTTAAAATACATGGCTCAGGTCAGCGTTATTTGGTTCAGCACTCCGCTGGTTCAGGCAAGTCTAATTCGCTGACCTGGTTAGGGTACCAGCTGATTGAATTGTACGATCAAAGCGGTACAAAAAATATTTTTGATTCGGTGATTGTAGTCACTGATAGGCGGGTTCTGGATAAACAATTAAAAAATAACATTCGTTTATTTTCAGAAGTGAAAAATATTGTTGCTCACGCTGCCAGTTCGCAAGAATTAAAGACATCTCTGGAAAATGGCAAAAAACTGATTATTACGACTCTTCATAAATTTCCTTTTATTTTAGATGGCTTGGGTGATTTATCGGAACGAAAATTCGCTGTGATTATTGATGAAGCACATTCATCTCAGGATAAAAGTACAGGCTTAGCAGGTGCGATGAATTCCGCGCTGGGTACAAATAGTGAAGATGAAGAGCCTGAAGATTTTCAGGATAAAATCAACGCTATGATTGATCAGCGCCGAGCAGGAAAAAATGTCAGTTTTTTTGCATTTACTGCTACGCCTAAAAATACCACATTGGAAAAATTTGGTGTCAAAACAAAGGATGGAGAGTTTAAACCATTTCATTTATATTCTATGAAACAAGCCATCGAGGAAGGCTTTATTCTGGATGTCTTAGAAAATTACACCACGTATCGCAGTTATTATGAGATACAAAAATCCATAGAAGATAATCCTCTATTTAATAGTGCCAAAGCTCAGAAAAAACTAAAAGCACATGTTGAGGCTCACCCCGATACCATAGAGGTGAAAGCCAAAATCATGCTGGAACATTTTGTTGGGCAGGTCTGGAAAGCTAAAAAGCTGAAAGGTCATGCCAAAGCAATGGTGATTACAAGAAATATCGAAAGTGCTATTCATTATTTTTTTGCCATCAGAAGCTCATTGGCTGAGATAAATGCTCCTTTTAAAGTGGTGATTGCTTTTTCAGGTAAAAAGAAAGTTAACGGTATTGAGCATACAGAAGATAGCTTAAATGGCTTTCCTGGTAATGATATTGCCGAAGAATTTGATAAAGATGAATATAAATTACTGGTAGTGGCCAATAAGTTTCTCACAGGCTTTGATCAGCCTAAGTTACATACCATGTATGTAGATAAAAAATTACAGGGTGTCTTGGCAGTACAGGCTTTATCACGGCTCAACCGCTGTAATAATAAATTAGCTAAGAAAGATACCTTTGTGTTGGATTTTTACAATTCGGTTGAAGAGATCAAGACAGCGTTTGATGATTTTTATACCTCTACTATATTAAGTGAGGAAACTAATGCCAATGTGTTACATGATCTAAAGGAAGCTCTGGATGGTGTGGGTATTTATGAACAGAATGAGATTACTGAGTTTAATGAGCTTTTCTTTAAAGAAGTCGAAGCGGAATTGTTAGCACCATTACTTGATCAGGCTGTTGAGCGTTTTGATGCCGACCTTGAAGATGAAGAGAAAATTGACTTCAAAATAAAAGCCAAACAATTTGTAAAAATATATTCACAGATCGCCTGTATTATTAACTTTAATAATGTGAGTTGGGAAATACTGCATTGGTTTCTTAAGTTTTTAATCCCTAAGTTACGAGTGAAAGACCCTGATGCTGAAGCATTAGGCGAACTACTAGAGAGTATTGATTTATCAACGTATGGCTTAGAACGTGTGAAATTGGGGCATACAATAGAGTTAGATGATGAAGAATCAGAACTAGATCCACAGAACCCCAATATTAGAGGTCATCATAATGGCGGAGAGGACAAAGATCCGCTTCAGACTATTATCGATGCATTTAATGAGCGATTCTTCAAAGGGTGGGATGCAACACCGGAAGAACAGCGGGTTAAATTTATTAATGTTGCCAAACATGTAATGGATAACCCTGATTATAAAACAAAAGTCGTTGATAACCCCGATACTCAAAATAGTGAGTTGGCATTGCAAAAACTGATAGAACAAGCGATTCGTATTGAGCGCAGACGAGAGTTGGATCTTTATCAGAATTACTCAAAAGATGAAGAGTTTAAACGTGCTTTTGATGCTTCGATTGCGAGGATATTGGCACAGTCAGGTAGTAATGAAGTTAAAAATGTATTGATGGGGCTTTAAAGTTTATGAAGTTATGCCAATTTATTGAAGAGTTACTTAAAAAGGGAAAAGAGGTTTTTGTTGGTAAGGAAACTTCACCTTTCACTGATTTAACTCCTATTGATAATGCAGATTCCGATAGGAGTTATTCAAAAGCACTTTCTTTTGCTTTTAAAAATCCCCGCATTAAAAATATTGCCATTACGGGACCATATGGGTCTGGTAAAAGTAGCATTATAAGAACCTATGAAAAGAACTGTAATTACAAGTTTTTAAATATCTCGTTAGCATCGTTCAAGGAAGAGAAGGAAGAGAAGGATAATTCTATTGATATAACGTTGATCGAGAGAAGTATTCTTCAGCAGATGTTATATGGAGCGAACTCTAATAAGTTGCCATATTCTCGCTTCAAGCGGATTGCAACGCCGACATGGCCACTGATTAAAGCACTGCTCTTTGTTCTATGGCCAATAGTTTCGTTTATTCTATATCATCACCGAAATGAGCTGCTAAATCTTGAATCTTTTTCTTTGACTTGGTTAGTTTGGGTTTCATTTATTGATTTTGTAGTTTCCCTACCTGTATTGCTTATTTCTGATATTTATAAAGCATCCTTTGGTCTTTCATTAAATAAGTTTTCTCTAAAAAATGCAGAAATTGAAACAAGTGATATTTCTGAAAAATCAATATTGAATCGTCATCTTGATGAGATTATCTACTTCTTTCAGGTAACGGATTACAATGTGGTTGTTATAGAAGATCTTGATAGATTTGGGTCCCCAGAGATCTTTGTAAAACTTCGAGAAATTAATAAGCTTATCAATGATAACGAGAAGACAGATGGTCAGATAAAATTTCTGTACGCTCTTAAAGATGACATGTTTGTCCATAAAAGTCGTGCAAAGTTTTTTGATTTTATTATTCCTGTGGTTCCGGTTATTAATAGCTCTAATTCACTGGATAAGATGAAGGAGCGCTTGAAAAAACATGATTTTGCGGAAAGAGTAGATACTCAATTTCTACGTGAAGTTTCACTTTACATTGATGATTTGCGGCTTATTCACAATACCTTTAATGAGTTTGTAATCTACTATCAACGCCTTGAAAGTGAGAGTTTGGATATAACAAAACTACTTGCAATGATGATATACAAAAATGTGTATCCTAATGATTTTGAGAGTCTTCATCACGGCAATGGAGCGCTTTTTGAAATTTGCAAAAAAAGAGTTGAATACCTACAAAAATCCAAAGAGCAACTAAAAGATCAGCAGGAAGAGTTTAGATCCTTAATTGAATTAGCAGATAACGAGGAAGCCCTATGCATCCGAGGCCTTATAAATACATATATTGGTTATATTGTCTCCTGTAATAATACTAACCAATTGATTTTTGGTATTGTTTGTAATCATCAGCATGTAAGGTTCTCGCAGCTCACAACACTTGAGCAATTCACCCCCCTTTTTTCAGAACAAAAAATACAATTAGCCACTCATCAACAAAATCAACGCCATTTAAGATTTGATACAAATAAATCATTTTCACAAATTGAAGAAGAGATAAACCCTGGAGAGACATTCTTAAGCAGGCAACAAAATATAGAGAATAAATCGAAAGCTAAAAAAGTTGAGTTGCAACAAAAAATCCAGCGAATTGAACAAGAGATTTCGGGACTTCCGCACTTACAGCTTCATCAGCTATTACAAAACAATAGCCTTAGTTTTGATGAATTGATTACTGAGAACAATATCTCTAACGGTGAGCTTCTTAGGTATTTGGTTGGAAATGGGTATATTGATGAAACCTATCATAATTACATATCAAATTTCCATGAAGGTCGTTTAACCAAAAATGACCGTGATTACCTTCTTACTATCCGTAATTTCAATAAGCCTGACCCAAATCAAAAGCTAGATACACCAAAAGAAGTTTGTGCAAATATGCGCGAGGAAGATTTTGGGCATAAGTATGTATTGAACGTGACGCTCATGGACTATTTGCTTGAAACTAATGAGCGAAATACAAAGAAAATTAAGTCGGCTATACGATATATATCTAAAGAGTTTAAAGCCTCTGAAGAGTTTTTTTCGGCATATTTTGATACAGGTCTTCATCTTGAAAAATTAATTAACTATTTGAGTAAAGAGTGGCCTAGGGTTGCTTTAGCGGCAATACTCTCAAAACATCAACAAGAGCTGATTTCATATATTCTTAAATTTGTTGATGCTGAGTATATAAGTGAAAATATGAATTCTGATAATCGGCTTGCAGACTACCTATCTGAATATGGGTTCCGGGTACTTATTCCTTACTTTCAGCAAAAGCATGATGACTATACGATTCTTAAAAAACTGAATGTCCGTTTCCATGATTTGTTTTTGTTAAAAGGAAATAAAACCTTATATGAGTTTATCAATACAGAATGCCTTTACACTATTACTGCTGCGAATGTGAATTGTATTCTCCAAACATTTTCAGGTTCACCATTTCTCGAAACCACGAGACTTGAAAAGGCAAATTACACATCAATACTAGAAGCGGGAAATGAATGCCTAAAAAATTATATTGAAGAAAATATACCGGATTATATTGAAAAAGTATTTCTCACTCTTCCAAATAATTCAGAGGAAAGTAAATCAGCAATCAAGATGCTCGTCAATAATGAGATGCTTGAAGATGATCTGAAGAGACAAATCATCACAAAACAAGACAACGTGTTCGATTTATTTGATGAGATTCCAGAGAATCTCTGGTCTCACATGTTGTTGGAGGAGAAAGTTGTTATCTCTTGGGAAAACATGTCAGAGTACCTAAAGTATGAAGACCGTGATGAATCGGTTGTGACTAAACTTCTAACGCGAGAGGCTATCGTTGAATCTCTTTCCAACTTAAAGATTTCCATAGAGGATCTTGGCGAAGATGATAGTAAGTTATTATCTAGGTTTATCCTTGATAACAATGAAATAAAAGATTCTGACTATTGTAAATTAATAAAGTGTTTGCCTTATCGGTACCCTGACTTCCCAGCAGAAATATCAAAGGAAAAAATTATAAGTCTGGCTAATGAAAATGTAGTATTTCTTGCAGAAGGTTCATTTAGTTTTGCAGATGATGATATACAGCTTGTTGCAACTTTGATTACTAATAATTTTAATAAGTATATTGAAGAACAAGAGAACTACCCAATTAGTGACGATATTCGTGAACTGCTGCTATCAAGTACAATAAATAATGAAAATAAAGTTGTTGTATGCCTTGATGTTACTCCAGAAGGTGCGAGAGAGAGTAAAAAATTGTCTCAACAAATAGCAAATATTCTTTTGGAAAATGATGTTGACTGCTCAAGAGTCGATGATGCAGTTTTATCTTCAGCAATTGTCAATGTACAAAACACTCCGGATTCAATTAAACTTCTTGTAAAGTGCCTTCCGACTTGGGATGAAATAAAGACTATGGAGGTTATTGCTGAGCTACCAGAACCTTTTAGTGAAATATCTACATATGGAAAACGTCCCAAACTGAATAACAATGAAGAAAACCTAGCATTTGCTAAGCTTTTAATAGAAAAAGGCTATATTTCTACAATAAAAGAAAAAGGCGACTCGATAATAATCAATACTTTTAAATCAAGTGGTTCTTCTGAATGAAAAAAACCGTATCTGAAGACTTTAATCAACATTTTGCAAGTGAGCATAAAATAGATATTTCGATAAATGATAATGGCAAGTTGACTATGTAACGGCACCCTTAACAATAGGAAGTGGTTAACTAACTCAAATATTTGTAGGTAAAGATTTAATTCCGACAAACTGCATTCAATACATCAAAGGAATATCTAATAAAGCATGAGCATGAAATTAATAGCAGAGAAATATAAATCTCTAAAACCAACCATTGAGTATTTAAGTGATGAGGTTGTTATTGCTCAGGCATGGAAAAAAACTCATGGTTATATGCGTCACCATAACTGGTATGCAGATACATTAGCACTGGATATTTCTGCATTAGGCTTGGAATCTAATGCTAAAATTTGGGCAGAAGAAATAAAGAAAAAAGATATATCTCCTTATCCATTAGTTCTTATTCCTGCTGCTAAAAGTGATGAATGGATAGTTGATGAAGAAAAAGGCTGGCTGCCAAAATCTTTACTGGATGAAGATTCCAAAGAAGACCGTATAAAAAAACCACCGTTAAGACCCTTAGCTCACTTACGAGTTCGTGATCAAACGTGGGCAACAGCTGTTATGCTTTGTATGGCTGATGCAGTTGAAACAGCCCAAGGTGATTGTAGTGAGGAAAATTTTCTAAAAGTCCAACAAAGAAAAGTCTTCAGTTATGGGAATCGTCTGCTTTGTGATTGGAATGATGATAAAGAAGCCTGGTTTCGTTGGGGAAATAGCGAAATATATAGAAAATTCTATATTGATTATCAGAATTTTTTAAAACGGTCTGTCTCAATTGGTCGTATGGTTGCTGATAATCAACGTGATATTGATCATGTCTTTATTGTTAATTTGGATTTAACTAAATTTTATGATCATATCGACAAAAATGAATTAATTAGTCGATTAAAGCGCTTATCCAGTTTCTATAATGAAGCTCATCTATGCTCTGAGTTTTGGGAGCAAGTAGAAAAAATAACAAATTGGCAGTGGAGCGATGACTCAATAGAAGCGGCCAGTCGTTTAGGGATAAAAATTGGAGAAGGATTACCTCAAGGATTGGTAGCTTCTGGTTTTCTTGCAAATACATATTTAATTAACTTTGATAAGGAGATAGGTAAATATATTGGAAAACCAATTCCTAATTCGCCAAAAGTGGTATTGCATGATTATTGCCGGTATGTCGATGATTTAAGGTTAGTAATTAGTATTGAAGATGAAGCTGATGTAGATAAATTAGGTGATATTGTTTATCGATGGGTTTTAAAAAAACTTTCTGCCCATGGAGGAAAGACTTTAACTCTTAATAAGGACAAAACGCGTGTTACCTTACTTTCTGACCTTGATAACACGGGGAGCTTATCTGGCCGTATTGCTCAAATTCAGCATGATTTAAGCGGCCCCGCAGATCGAGACCTGCTTGAAAGCTCAATGGGGGTGCTGGAGGGGTTACTAACGATCCAATCAACTGATTTACCTAAATCTGTTACTGCGGTTGCTGATCAAGCATTAATTAGACTGGCTAAATTTGATCATGATGTTCGCCCTGATACACTCAAACGCTTTGCTGCAAATCGACTTGAATCGATTATGCGTAATAAAAGAAAGATGTATGTAGCGGTGTTTTTCAAGATAGTTTTCGCCTAAATATTTTTGGCCTTTAATTTTCTACACGATCAGGATTCAATAAAACCGAGCCTACTGGCTTCCAGTTTCGTGTTGATTTAGACCACCTTCTAGG
>Ga0105358_10001442_pt1 | contig 12686 bp, 11 predicted proteins | sample GOMGulsemesocosm_5_FD_83509 | JGI IMG/M metagenome (GOLD analysis project Ga0105358, IMG submission 83509) | Methane-oxidizing microbial communities from mesocosms in the Gulf of Mexico - GOM15C Gulf of Mexico | ecosystem: Environmental > Aquatic > Marine > Cold seeps | place: Gulf of Mexico...
AAAGCTAAGAGCATTAGGTAGCCACCTGCGTTTTCCCATGCCGTAGAATACTCGAGTTGCCATAATGATTTGAATCAATGCACCATTAATAACCGCGCCAGCACTGATGATGACAATGATCGTTGGTGAATGGCTGGTTGCCATTTGGTATACGTCAGCTAATGGTGCATTACTGGCAGCAAGTTGATCTGGTGGCATGATTAATAGCGCAGAAAGAGCAACTAAAGCATAAAATATTGTTGATACGAGTAAAGAAATGATGATTGCTAGCGGCATATTTTTTTCGGGGTTCTTGGTTTCCTCGGCGATATTGACCATATCTTCAAACCCAAGAAAGGCATAAAACGCCAGAAATGCTCCCATAATAATGCCGGGCCAAACATCGCCTTCAGTCAAAGGGGGAAGAGACCGGATTGTCTCTGGAATTCTATCTAGGTAGTGATACCCCAAAAAAATAATGATGAGTAGTCCTGTTATCTCCATTAAGGTCAAAAGGGCAGCAGTAGTGACAGATTCAGTAATTCCCCAAATAGCAATGAGTACCAATATAGAGGTGACTATTCCAATAATTGCAATGTCTGGAGAGGGTGCAAAGACCTGTGTGTAGCCAGCAAACCCTTTAATGATTGTGGCGGCAGACAGCATTCCAGCAAGTGCAATGGTGAGTCCAGAAACAACGGATAGCCAAGTTTTACCAAAACCTTCGTGCAAATATACAGCCACCCCAGCAGCGACTGGAAACCGAGATGAGAGTTCGGCATAGGTAAAAGCAGTAAAGCTAGCGACTATCCCTGCTATAAAAAAAGATAACAGGGTAAAGTAACCAGCATGACCGGCGACTTTACCCACTAATACATAAATGCCTGCACCAAGGATGTTGCCCAGACCATAGAGGCATAGCAGTAATAAACCGACTTCTCGGGGCAATGACTTAGCGCTAGAAGTCGGTTTGTTGGTCATAAAATTTGCAATCTAATAAAGGACATTGTTAAGCCTTTTATTTTCCGTTAAGGTTTAAAATGTAGTCAACTTACATGCTAGTATCTAGGCCATTCAAATAGCCAATTAAGCAAAGGAATATAAATGCAAAACCTACAACATGGAATAGAACCTAATATTGGACATTCAAAGGTAATATATTTTCTTTATCTGGCCAGCACAGTTTTTGGTATTACCGCACTTATTGGTCTCATCATGGCATACATGAATATTGAGGATGCCGATACATGGCTTAAAACACACTATCGTTATCAAATTAGAACGTTTTGGATTGGAATTATCTATTCAGCAATCGCTTTTATCCTTATTTTTGTCATTATCGGTTATTTTTTATTTCTACTCATCGTCGTGTGGATGATTATCCGCTGCATAAAAGGTATGAAAGCACTTGATAAACAAGAAGCTATTGAAGGTGTTACTCGTTGGGGGTTTTAGCCCTTATTCCCCTTAGGTCAAGCTGGCTGGTTTCTTGATTTTTTTCCGTTTTATCTCCATTTTGCCCAAGGGTCTTCATACTCCTCAGTAGATGAGCCAGCAGAATCCAGCGATTCGTGCTCCTTCTTACCGTAACGATTATTGTCTCGGTTGTCCGCGTACTTACCTTTATTATATGCAGCGGCTTTCGTTACACGTTTTACACGTAACTGCTCAGCATCTTCCAGACTTAACTCAGTAGGCTCACCCGGCGTTTTATCTTCAGGAATAATACGATCTCTGGGCGGTAATGAAAATTGCTCGGAAGATACCTTAGGTAAGCTTTTGAATTTATATAAGTAGAAAGCTTCAACCTTTTCACGTGCCCATGTAGTCTTTTTAAGAAACTTAATACTAGACTCTATACTCGGATTGGTTTTAAAGCAGTTAATATTTAAATAGGCAAAGAGAATTTCAAAACCATAGTGGTCCACAATCTCAATCAATAAGTTTTTTAAACTAAGTCCATGCAGAGGGTTGTTCGTGTAATCGATTTCATTGTTCATACTAAATATCTAACAAAGCGGGGGGAAGATAATATTATACCTGTCACAGCATATGCGATATATAGTAGTCAAGGATCCAAGGATGCTTTTAGTGCAGGTTCGCTGTCTAAATAAGTTAAGCGCTTGAGATGTTACTTTATATCTTGTTTGTTGCTACAAAATAAAAACCTAAGACAATATGGAAGAAAAATGACCACTGAAACAGGTGTAATAGAGCAGCTCAAAAGAGATCCAATGAGTATTGGACAATGGTTGATTGTACTAATTTGTATCGGGACATTAGCACTGGATGGTTATGATGTTTTGTCCATCGCGTTTGCTGCTCCAGGAATCACGCAAGAGTGGGGGCTATCAAAAGCTATTTTGGGGATCGTCCTGTCGCTTGAATTGGCAGGCATGGCAGTGGGCTCAATTTTTCTTGGATCATTGGCTGATAGTCACGGCAGGCGCCCAACCATATTATGGGGTCTCATCATAATAACCCTAGGTATGCTTGCCGCCGGTTTAGCCCCAAATATATATGTGCTGGGTGCGGCGCGATTATTTACCGGCATAGGTATCGGCTGCATTCTTACCACGAGCGCAGCCATCTCGTCGGATTATTGTAACGATAAAAACCGAGTGATGTCGGTGACTCTGGTGGCTGGTGGTTTTCCGCTTGGTATCTATCTTGGGGCAACCTTTCTCGCCCCTTTACTTAAACAATATGATTGGCGCGTTACGTTTTACCTAGGCTCGATAATGAGTTTTCTATTCATTCCTTTAGTCTATTTTTATGTGCCAGAAACGATTTCTTTTTTAAATCGTAAACGTCCCCAAAACGCATTAGAGCGTATACAAAAAATCATGCGTCGTTTAGGGCATACTCCCCCAGATAAATTGGGGGCTGTCATAGAGCATGATTCGGCTACCGTCGGGCTGAAAAGTTTATTTAGTTCGAGTTTAGCGCTTATTACTATGGTTCTATGCTTCGCTTATTTAGCAAATATTGTAACGTACTACTATTTCGTGAAATGGCTACCAACCCTTGTCACAGACCTAGGCTATACTGCCTCTCAAGCAGCTGATGTCTTAGGTGTTATTAGTTTAGGTGGAGTTGTTGGTGCTATTGGTCTAGGGTTGGGCGCACGTTTTGTGCCGCTTCGTTTTCTGATGGTCTTAGGCCTGATGCTCACAGCAATAGGTGTGGCGCTCTTCCCTTATTTTGCTGATAGTTTATCAAACATGAAATTAGTGGGGTTTTTCACTGGCCTTGTGTGCTTTGGTGCCACATCAGGGTTCTTTGGGCTGTTTGCAATCAGCTTCCCCTCATCAGCCCTTGGCTCAGGAGCAGGTGTGGTCCTTGGTGTTGGCCGAGGCGGTGCCATTCTCGGTCCAATGATCCCTGGGTTTATGTTTGCAGCAGGCTTACCCTTTAAAAGCATTTCCATCATCATGGCATCAGGTTCACTTCTAGCCAGTTTAGCTATTCTGTTATTACATAAGAAAAAGTAAACTAGGTTTGGCTGGTAGGAGAAGGAGTTTAAGCGCATTTGGTTAAAGCCGACTGTTAGACTCCCAGCTGGAAAAATAGTCAAAAAAACGGATCACTAAATGGTAATTTCTGAGCATCCTTCAAAACTGAGTTTACCGCAGGGTAATCCCAGTGTTGCGACTGTTCTGGAATACCTGATTATTAAATTCCCTTACATTGATGCTAAAGTTTGGGAGCAACGAATGGCCGATGGCAAAGTACATTGGCACGACGGCTCATTAATATCGACACAATCAGTATTTAAACCGCAGCAACGGGTCTATTATTACAGGGAAGTTGAAGGCGAACCTAGTATTCCATTCAAGGAAACGATTTTATTCCAAGATCAGCATATTTTGGTAGCCTATAAACCGCACTTTTTACCAGTAACGCCGGGTGGTGTTTATGTGAACGAATGCTTGCAAAACCGCCTGCAACGCAGCACAGGAATTAAGGACTTACAAGCATTGCATCGGTTGGATAGAGTCACAGCAGGTTTGGTCATGTTCTCTGTTAACCCCACCACCCGCAGTCGTTACCATCATTTATTTGAAACGCGGCAAATACACAAAACCTATCAGGCCATTGCCAATATTAATAAGGGTGAAAAGCTTGTTGGTCAGGAATGGGAAATTAAAAACCGAGTCGTGCAGGCCGAACCAGGCTTTCGCATGTGTGTAGCAAAGGAGGGCGAAGCCAATAGCCATTCTGTGATTCGATGCGTACAACAATCTACTCAAAAAGCGTTATTTGAATTAAACCCCGTTACGGGGAAAACTCATCAATTGCGCGTTCACATGCAGGCACTAGGCTGGCCCATATTGAATGACAAATACTACCCACAATTACAGCCACTATCAGCGGATAATTATTCAGAACCATTACAGCTATTAGCAAAACAACTTCAGTTTATTGACCCAATAACTCAGCAGCCAAGGCTGTTTGAGTGTGACAGTAACCTGTCGTTTGAATAAGCTAAATAAACCAGCGGGTTATCGCGGCCGGGTTGATTTTGTTGCGTAGGTTTTTTTAAAAAAGAAAGCTGTCTGAGCTCTTGATTGCTGAGTTATAAAAGAAGGGGAGGCGACTTAAATATAAAAGGCTTCAACAACTCCTTTTAGCTTTATCAACAGTGGCTGTCCTCTACGGTCTAACGCTTTAGGAGAAGCAACCTTCACCCAACCTTCACTGATGCAATATTCCTCAACATCGGTACGTTCTTTACCGTTCAGTTTAATGCCAATATTGTGCTCGAAGATTTCTGCCACATGATGTGGGCTACGGGAGTTACCTGAAAGGCGATCCGGTAAAGCGGGTAGCGATTTAGAATCGTTCATGTAAATGACCTGAATTAAACAAAAGGTGGGGCTATTATAGGGAGGATGGATCTAGTGCTCAAGAGCTACAGTAGAGTGTAGGAGGGGCTGTTTAGTGAAATCAAGTTGGCTTACCGATGATTCCATAGGTCGCTCATTAGGTTTTTCCCTCATTATTCTTTTTGTTAAAAATTTCTGCATTATGTTGCCCTAGTTGGGGAGGGCGACGATTAAAACCTGGTCGTTCACCATCAAACTTAATAGGAATACCGACTAATTCAAGCGGTGAATCTGTATTCTGTTGAATCATTTTTGAAGCGATGACTTGGGGGTGTTTGACTACTTCATCAACTGTCTGAACTGGTGAGTTAGGAATATTTAGGCTATCAAATTTTTCAACCCAGTAGGACCGGGGCTGCTCTTTCATCACCTCTATGATTTCGTCAATCAACATGTCGCCGTTAATATTTCGGGGAATATTTTTTGCGAAACGCTCATCTTCTGCCCATTGCGGTCTGTTGAGAGCAGCACAGAAGTTTTTGAACTGGCCGTCTGTTCCGACCGTCACCATGAGCACGCCATCAGCAGTTTCAAAGCCTTGATTTGGGATAAGGGCGGAACCACGGTTACCCAGTCGTTTTGGTAGTGTGCCAGAGGCAATATATTCGGTGATGGGTAGCTTCATCCAGTTTAGAGCGGTATCCAGTAGAGATGCATCGACTACGCCGCCAATTCCATTTGATTGTCGACGCAAAAGTGCGGACAGAATACCAATGGTTGCCCACATGCCTGTGCCCAAATCAATGACTGAAACACCAACCCGCGAAGGTGGCCGGTGCTCTTCCCCTGTGACACTCATAATACCTGTGAATGCTTGTACCAGAGGATCATATCCGGGACGGTCTGACATAGGACCTTCACCGTACGCGTTAACGTTGCAGTAGACGAGCTGTGGGTTTTTTTTGAGCATTGGCTCTGGACCAATGCCAAACTTATCAACAACACCCTTGCGGAAATTTTGCAAAACAACATCAGCGGAGCTGATCAGTTCTTTTAGTTGATTAAGCTGCTCGGGGTCTGAGAAGTCGACAATGACCCCGCGTTTTTCACGGTTGGTGCATTCGTAACCAACAGCCGAACCCCAGTCAAGTTTTGAGCCCCAGCCACGGGTTACGTCTCCGTCGGGAGGTTCTACTTTGATGACATCGGCACCTAGTGATCCGAGTGTTTCTGTGCTGCTTGGCCCTGAAAGACTCGAGCCCAGTTCAATAACTTTAATACCCTCTAATGGTAATGTTTGAGGCATGCCTTTCTTCGTCCAGTTTGGTTTATTGATTATTTTGATCGATGTTTATGTCAGGGTAAACGTTTATTTATGATCTAAAGTTTCGGTATCAATCAAGGGGGCATTCAGCTCGGGTAAAAGGGGCGCTACTCTTTGTTGAAAATCAAATTGGTCAACCTCTTAACTTCTTTTCTGTCCCGTCTATGCGCTAAGTGGTAACCACTTTCAGGAAAAATTGGTTTTTTCATGTTGAATTAACAGAATACTCGGCTATCTTTACAGTAAATTGTATAAAAATAGATAAACGAAATTAGGGAAAGTTATGAGACTTAAAACAATGGTAGCCACATCCTTCAATGAATGCTCTTTAGTAAAACTTTTGTTTGGGGCTTTGTTATTTTTAAGTCCAGTTTTATCTTTTGCGGCGGGTGGTGATGGTTTACAGGACTTCACAGGTCATTGGGTGGCCATAGTCTGTGTGATTATTTTTGTTTTAGCATATTCCCTGGTTATCGTAGAAGAGGCAATTCACTTACGTAAGTCAAAGCCGGTTATTGTAGCTGCAGGTCTGATTTGGGCGCTTGTGGCTATTATGTATTCAAGTATTGGGGACAACCATACCGCTGAAGCTGCAGTACGACATAATTTATTAGAGTTTGCCGAATTGTTTTTATTTTTATTAGCGGCGATGACCTACATCAATACCATGGAAGAACGTGGCATATTTGATATGTTACGTGTCTGGCTGGTATCTCGCGGGTTTACGTTGAGAACAATTTTTTGGCTAACCGGCTTGTTGGCATTCTTTATCTCCCCAATTGCAGACAATTTAACAACGGCTCTATTAATGGCAACTGTCGCGATGGCAGTGGGTGGGGATAATACTAAATTTGTTGCAATAGCATGTATTAATATCGTAGTAGCTGCTAATGCTGGCGGAGCATTCTCACCATTTGGAGACATCACAACCTTAATGGTTTGGCAAAAAGGAATCATAGGGTTTCAAGACTTTTTTGTACTGTTTGCACCATCGTTGGTTAACTGGTTGGTACCAGCCGTTATTTTGTCATTCGCGGTAAGTAGCGAACAGCCAGACAAAGTTGATGCCGAATATCATCTGAGGCATGGTGCATGGGTAGTGACGGGCTTGTTCATCCTAACGATCGTAATGGCTGTTTCTGCACATAACTTCTTACACTTGCCTCCAGTTATGGGCATGATGACTGGCTTAGGTTTCCTTAAATTCTATGGCTATTATTTAAAACGCCGAGATGCTTCTCTGGCAGAATTTGAAACGCAAATGGGTGAACATGGTTTGCAACTTGAAGGAACTGGAGTTGGTGATAAACCAACTGAAGGTGGCGATGACTACCATAAAGATCATTTCAACATCTTTAAATCACTTGAACGTGCTGAGTGGGATACCTTAATGTTCTTCTATGGCATCATCTTATGTGTAGGTGGTTTAGGCACACTGGGTTACTTATCGCTTGTTTCTGAACTGATGTATATTGACTTAGGTACAACGCAAGCAAATATTCTTGTAGGTGTTTTATCAGCGATCATTGATAACATTCCAGTGATGTTTGCCGTATTGTCCATGATGCCTGATATGTCACATGGGCAATGGTTATTGGTCACCCTAACAGCAGGTGTTGGTGGATCAATGCTATCTATCGGTTCAGCAGCTGGTGTGGCAGTTATGGGGACTGCACGTGGCATGTATACATTTATGGCGCACCTTAAGTGGAGTTGGGCGATAGCGTTGGGCTACGCCGCCAGTATTTGGGTGCATTTCTTAGTTAATGGTGATGCATTTGATGTGCCCATTAAAGCAGCAGTAAAAGTGGCCGGAGGCCATTAACGCTTAACCGAATAGAACGATGATAAAGGCCCTTTATTTAAAGGGCCTTTTTTTGAATGGGTAGATTTGATAGGAAAATAATCTGATGGATAAGAGCTTAAGACGTATAGTTTTCCATAATTATTTTGCCAATAAGCTTTGTCTAAGCTAAATATAGGCTATAAATAACAATATTATTTGAGAACATAAATTGTTTTTAATCGTAAGGGTGAATAATATGATTCGACATCATAGAGATATCCGCCATTAAAGCTAAGTAGTATTGGGTTTGTTGATTGTATTCGTATTTTTTCATCGCTATCAAGCGTTACATCTATGTAGTAGCCTTTAACAGAGTCGTCGTTAAAGTTAGGTGCAGGGACATTAGCGGAGTCAATAGATTTTACATTGAGAGTTTTTTTCCCAATGGGGAAGCCAATGTAAAGCTGAAACATGACAACGACAATGCTAATTGCTATGGTGATTCGTTTCATTGAATTAAAGGCTAGCAGCCATCTTCAATTACAAATCCATACGATTTGAGTGCCTTTTTCTTTGGTTCTGTTCCTTTGTTGTCTCATGTTTGTTGTTTTATCCTTATCAATGTGGGCAACGATTAGGTCATTGGACATAAAGTTACATTTGTAAACTTTATGCTTATTTTGTAGGTTTTTTTAGGGATTTAAAGGATGTAACCTATCTCTAACTTCTATCCCGCCAACTTCTTATACTTAATCCGTCTAGGCTGATCCGCCTCTGCCCCTAATCGACGTTTTAAATCAGCTTCATACTCTTCATAATTACCTTCAAACCAAACTACATTGCTATCACCTTCAAACGCTAACATGTGGGTGGCGATACGATCCAGAAACCAACGGTCATGTGAGATAACCACGGCGCAACCCGGGAAGCTGAGTAGGGCTTCTTCTAAGGCACGAAGAGTTTCAATGTCTAGGTCGTTTGTTGGTTCATCGAGTAATAATACGTTGCCGCCTTCTTTTAGCACTTTTGCTAGATGTACGCGGTTACGTTCACCACCGGATAGGTCGCCCATGCGTTTCTGTTGGTCTGAACCTTTAAAGTTGAATCGGCCAACGTAGGCGCGTGATGGGGTTTCATAGGTGCCGACGGTTATTACATCGTTACCTTCAGAAATTTCCTCGAACACAGTTTTGTTGTCGTCTAGGCCATCGCGGGACTGGTCGACGTAAGCGAGCTTAACGGATTCGCCTATTTTGATGTCGCCGCCACTGGGCTGTTCTAATCCACCCATCATTTTAAACAGGGTAGATTTACCTGCGCCATTGGCACCGATAATACCGACGATACCACCTTGTGGCAGGTTGAAGTTTAGGTTGTCAAACAATACGCGATCACCAAAAGATTTACTGACATTAACGGCTTCTATAACTGAATCGCCCAAGCGTGGGCCGGGCGGTATGTAAATTTCTTGTGTTTCGCTGCGTTTTTGGAAGTCTTTGGATTGCAGTTCATCAAACCGTGCCATACGTGCTTTGCTTTTTGCATGACGGCCTTTCGGGTTGGAACGCACCCATTCCAGTTCTTTTTTAATGGAACGTTGTTGTGAGGCTTCGGCTTTTTGTTCTTGTTCTAAACGTGCGTCTTTTTGTTCTAGCCACGATGAATAGTTACCTTCCCAAGGAATGCCACGTCCACGATCCAATTCTAAAATCCAACCGGCTACGTTATCTAAGAAATAACGATCATGGGTTACAGCAACAACAGTGCCCGTAAAGTCGTGTAGGAAACGTTCTAACCACGCGACAGATTCTGCATCTAAGTGGTTGGTCGGTTCATCGAGCAGCAACATATCAGGTTTTGAAAGCAGTAATTTACACAGCGCAACACGGCGTTTTTCACCGCCGGATAGTTTGCTAACATCGGCATCCCAAGGCGGTAGACGCAGCGCGTCGGCAGCTATTTCCATAGTGCGATCAGTGTCGTGGCCATCGCCTGCTTGTAGTATGTTTTCTAGTTCAGCTTGTTTTTTAGCTAGTGCATCAAAGTCTGCATCTGGTTCAGCGTAGGCGGCGTATACGGCATCTAATTCGGCTTGGGCATTGGTGAAATCACCCAGTGCTTCTTCAATATTGCCGCGAACGTCTTTACTTTCGTCGAGTTGAGGCTCTTGAGATAAATAACCAATTTTAATACCGGGTTGTGGACGTGCTTCGCCTTCAATCTCGGTGTCTAACCCCGCCATAATCTTCAGTAATGTGGATTTTCCTGAGCCATTCAGACCCAATACGCCAATTTTTGCGCCAGGGTAAAAAGATAAATAAATGTCCGTAAGGATTTTTCGTTTAGGAGGAACGATCTTACAAACACCGTTCATGGTAAAAATGTATTGAGCCATTGTTTTATTGTTGGTTGATTATGATGCTGCTTAGTATTACTGAGAAGACGTTATTTTTAAAGCCGAATTAACAAGTGATGGTTTTTTTACTTGTTCCATGAGACTTATCCTCCCGACTGCAAAGCCGAATTAGTAAGAGGGGTTTTAACGCCTTGTTCCATGAGAAATATACCCTTTGATTAGAACAGAGCTTCTTGTGTTTTTATCTTAAAAAATAGCGTTTAAAGCACTATATGATGTAAAATTGCGGGCCTTATTAATAGAGTAACTTTGCAAAAAAGCACGGGGTAACAAAATGTACAACAAAAGCATGAAAATTGAAGGGTTTGATGACGAACTTTGGGCGTCTATTCAACAAGAGGAACAACGCCAAGAAGACCACATTGAGTTAATTGCGTCTGAAAACTACGCCAGTCCACGTGTGATGCAAGCGCAAGGTTCAATGCTAACCAATAAGTATGCTGAAGGTTACCCAGGCAAGCGTTATTACGGTGGTTGTGAATATGTGGATATTGCTGAACAGTTGGCAATTGATCGTGTTAAAGAATTGTTTGGTGCTGATTATGCCAATGTGCAACCACATGCAGGTTCACAAGCGAACGCAGCGGTTTATTTTGCTTTGTTAAAAGCGGGCGATACGATTTTGGGTATGAGTTTGGCTCATGGCGGTCATTTAACGCACGGCGCAAAAGTTAACTTTTCAGGCAAAATTTTCAATGCGGTTCAATACGGACTAAATGATGCAACAGGTGAAGTGGATTACGATGAAATTCAAGCCTTGGCGAATGAACATAAACCAAAAATGATTGTAGCTGGTTTTTCAGCATATTCACGTGTGATGGATTGGCAAAAATTCCGTGATATCGCCGATTCAGTGGGTGCGTATTTGTTTGTTGATATGGCGCACGTTGCAGGTTTAGTAGCAGCCGGTGAATACCCAAGCCCTGTCAATATTGCTGATGTGACTACATCAACAACCCATAAAACCTTACGCGGCCCACGAGGCGGTTTAATCTTGGCTAAAGCAAACCAAGAAATTGAGAAAAAATTAAACTCAATGGTTTTTCCTGGTACGCAAGGTGGCCCATTAATGCATGTGATCGCAGCGAAAGCAGTTGCGTTCAAAGAAGCTTTATCGCCTGAATTTACAACGTATCAAAAACAAGTAAAGGTGAACGCCAGTGCGATGGCAAATACATTCATTGAGCGAGGCTACAATATCGTGTCTGGTGGTACTGATAACCACTTATTCTTGGTGGATTTAATTGATAAAGGATTAACGGGTAAAGTGGCGGAAGCGGCGCTAGAGTTAGCCAATATCACTACGAATAAAAACTCAGTACCGAATGATCCGCAATCACCTTTTGTGACCAGTGGTATACGTCTAGGTGCGCCTGCGATTACAACACGTGGCTTTACTGAGCAAGACAGCAAAGATCTTGCAAATTGGATGTGTGATATTTTAGATGATGTTGAAAACGAAAGCGTTCAACAAACTGTTAAAGCTAATGTGTTGGCCATTTGTAAACGCTTACCCGTTTACGCTGATTAGAGCTTAGCAGCATGCAGTGCCCCTTTTGCGGTGATAATGATACAAGGGTGATTGACTCGCGTCTTGCTGGAGAAGGGGACAGTGTGCGTAGGCGACGTGAATGCGTTGCCTGCAAAGAGCGTTTTACCACCTTTGAAACAGCCGAGCTTAACCTGCCAAGAGTGGTGAAAAGTGACGGTGTTCGTGAGCCCTTTTGGGAAGAAAAACTTAGTGCGGGAGTGTTACGTGCTTTGGAAAAGCGTCCGGTGAACAGTGAAGATATTGATGCTGCCTTGAGCCGGATCAAAAAACGCTTGTTGTCATTGGGTGAGCGCGAGATTCCATCAATGAAAATTGGTGAGTTGGTGATGGACGAGTTGGAAAACTTAGATCATGTTGCTTATGTTCGTTTCGCATCTGTTTATAAAAGCTTCGAAGACATTAATGCGTTTAGGGAAGTGATTGATGCGCTTGAAAAAGAAGAAAAGGCTGAGCAACTCACTTTGTCAGCCGTTGTCGCTAAAAAATAGTATTTGAAGATGACATTCAAACCCGATGATCATGGTTATATGGCGCGAGCATTGGAGTTGGCTGAAAAGGGTCGATTCAGCGCTAAACCAAACCCCTGTGTAGGTTGCGTCATTGTTAAAGGTGGTGAAGTTGTAGGTGAGGGTTGGCATCAAAAAGCCGGGGAGCCTCACGCTGAAGTGCATGCGTTAAAACAAGCAGGAATTAATGCCAGTGATGCGACGGCTTATGTGACGCTTGAGCCGTGTAGTCACCATGGTAGAACACCACCTTGTGCGGAGGCTTTGATTGATGAAGATATATCACACGTCGTT
>Ga0105358_10001443_pt1 | contig 12685 bp, 8 predicted proteins | sample GOMGulsemesocosm_5_FD_83509 | JGI IMG/M metagenome (GOLD analysis project Ga0105358, IMG submission 83509) | Methane-oxidizing microbial communities from mesocosms in the Gulf of Mexico - GOM15C Gulf of Mexico | ecosystem: Environmental > Aquatic > Marine > Cold seeps | place: Gulf of Mexico...
AGAAGCTTGTGTTTGCAACGGGACGCTCGACGACAGCAAACAATGGGTAAGCCTGCTGCCAGAAACTGCTGTCGATGCTCACAGTCATAATCTGTTCGCCATAGATAACAACACAAGCTGGACCCACTTGCGGCTCTGCATGTACCCCGATGGCGGTATCGCACGATTCCGTGTCTACGGTGACGCCGAATTGGATAGGAGTCAGTTTCTAACTAACGAACTAATCGATCTGGCGTCAATTAAGAACGGGGCTAGTGTTATCTCCTGCAGCGATATGTTTTTTAGTAACAAGAACAACTTAATTATGCCTGGGCGCGGAATCAATATGGGCGACGGCTGGGAAACAAAACGTCGGAGGGACAACGATGGCGACTGGTCGATTGTCAAATTGGCTGTAAAAGGCAGTATCAATAAAGTATTGATCGATACAGCGCATTTCAAAGGTAACTTCCCAGATCGCTTCTCTTTACAGGGCACTACCGCCAACGACGACACGATAGATAAGGGATTGGCACAATGGGAAATGGTGATACCTGAAACTAAACTCCAGGCTCACCAAGAGCATCTTTATATAGAGCAAATACAAAGTTCTCCAGAACAAACTTTTAGCCACATTAGACTAAATATATTTCCCGATGGTGGCATCAGCCGCATCCGGATATTTGGCTACATCCACAACAATTGTGAATAACACGCTAGGAGAGTATTCGTGAGTTTGATCGATATTAATAACATGGACGCGGATAAAGCTCGCCAGGCCTTTATGCAGTGCTGTACCTCCTGTACTTGGGTCTCGCGAATGGTCGGTGATCGCCCATATGTAGATGCAGCTGCCCTGTTTCACCACGCTGACCATAATTGGTCTAGGCTCGAGGAACATGATTTGCTTGAAGCGTTCGCGGGGCACCCAAAGATTGGAGATATTGAGAGTCTACAAAAAAAATATTCGGCTAGCAAAGCATTGGCTGAAAATGAGCAACTCGGAGTGAGTATCGCCAATGAGTCTACGCTCAAGAAACTGCTCAAAGATAATCGCGTCTATGAAGAAAAATTTGGTTTTATTTTCATCATCTGCGCAACCGGCAAGAGTGCAACTCAAATGTTGCAACTTTTGCGACAACGCCTCAAGAACAATCGCGACACAGAACTAAAAAATGCGGCCATAGAACAACATAAAATATTCCGCCTTCGCTTGGAGAAACTCATATGAGTCAAATTACTACCCATATACTGGACATCAGCCGAGGACTTCCAGCACCTAATGTACCAGTTACCTTATTTCAACAAGACGATCAAAATCAATGGAAAGAACTTGCCAATGGAGTGACCGACAGCAACGGCCGTATAAGCGACTTATTAGACACAAAACGAACCTTAAGCGCAGGCTGTTATCGACTTCATTTTACTACTCAAGTTTACTATGACAGTAACAATGAAATAGGGTTCTTCCCCTATGTCGATATCGTCTTTGTCATCGATGACACACTGAAAGATAAAAAGCCATCTCATTACCACATCCCATTACTACTGGCGGCCTACAGTTACTCGACATACCGAGGGAGCTAAATATGATACAAGCGATGATACCTAAACCCCTAACCAAGGAAAGTTTTAGTAAGTTTGGCGATGTGATCGAAGTCAGTGATAAATCACAGCACTTCACGATCAACCATGGTTTCACCGAGCGCTATCATGACCTTGCCAAGATTGATGTAAACGCGCATAGCGGCCATCCATTACTTAGTATTTTTCGCTCCAGCCCCATCAAAGCACCTATTATTCTGGAGTCAATGGAGCGCCACCCGCTCTCTAGCCAGGCTTTTTTCCCACTGAGCGAGCACGCCTATTTAGTCGTTGTCGCGCCAGCAGGTGAATTCGATTACAACGCTATTGAGGTCTTTCTCGCGCAAAGTAACCAAGGTGTCAATTACCACCGAGGCACATGGCATCACTACTGCTTGGCGCTTCATGGTAGCAGTGATTTTTTGGTACTCGATAGAGGCACACGTTCAGACGCTGAAGATAAAAATTGTGATGTAGTCGTCTTCGACGAAAATATAAATATCTCTCTCGACCAATAAAAACGGCCCTTGCTTGATTGTCCAACGGCTAAAAGTTTTCCAGACTATTACTAACCACTAAGTCAGCTTGTTTTGCTCTTAAGCACTAATCAAGAAAGTGGCAGTAAAGATGTTGCGCGAAGGTTGACAAGCGTAGCGCACATTAGAAGCCAATTACAATTGATCAACCTTGACATTCGCAGGCGTGATGGAATAGGCACACCCGTGACTACAACCAAATTAGAATGGTGAAAATACAATGGATGCCTATATTACTGAGTGGTTAAACCTGATATTCCGATTTTTGCATTTAATTACGGGCATTGCTTGGATCGGCGCATCCTTTTATTTTGTCTGGTTGGATAATCACTTGCAAAACCCACCACAGTGGAAAAAAGACAAAGGTATTAAAGGAGACCTATGGGCGATTCACGGCGGGGGTTTCTACGAAGTGGCCAAATATGAGTTAGCGCCAGATCAAATCCCGGCAATGTTACACTGGTTTAAATGGGAGGCTTACAGTACCTGGATTACTGGGTTTTTACTGCTCTCGTTGATGTATTACGTTAATGCCGAAACCTATCTGATAGACAGGCGAATAGCCGAGTTATCACAGTTGCAAGCAATAGCTATTGGATTATCAACACTCGTTATTGGTTGGTTGGTTTACAACATTTTATGCAATAGCACACTGGCCAAGCACGGGGCCTTGCTAGGGTTAATCCTACTTCTGTTAATTACAGGACTATCTTATACATTAGCCCAGCTTTTTAGCTCCAGGGGTGCCTATATTCATGTTGGTGCAGTAATAGGTACGGTAATGGTCGCTAATGTTTTTTTCGTCATTATACCGTCTCAAAAAGCTCTCGTGGCAGCGGTCAAGCTTGGACAGAGGCCAGCTGCGAGCTGGGCGTTAAAAGCGAAATTACGCTCAACCCACAATACATACTCTACCCTACCTCTCTTGTTCATAATGATCAGTAATCATTACCCCATTACTTACAATCATCACTACAACTGGGCTATATTGGTCGCCATTATTCTTATCACCGCTGCTGCACGCTGGTATTTTGTGTTACGCCATAGCCGTAAACACAAATCCAGCATACTAATTGCCGCGGGACTGGCAACAATCCTTTTAGCGTATTTGATCGCGCCGAAGTCCGTCGTTGGGGATTTGGAACAAGAGCCTCAACCCCGAGTCAATATAGCCGATGTGGAGCGGATAATTAAAGACCGGTGCAGCAGCTGTCATTCCGCAACACCAACTGATGATGTATTCACCACCGCGCCTGGCGGGGTCTTACTTGACAACCAAATGCAAATACAGCAGTGGGCGAAACGTATTAAAAGCCGTACTGTAGATTCCGCAGACATGCCATTTATGAACAAAACAGAAATGACGGAAGAGGAACGTTATGTGATTAATCGCTGGGGCACTCAAAACGCGCTTACTGAGAAACAATAGTTCTAAAAATGTATTTCTGAAAAGCACCGAGTCTGGGGGATGAAATATACCCAAGACAAATGACAATCACCCTATGAAGTGGGTTTTGCTATTGGCTGTCTACAGAATGACCGTCTTGACAAGCCCTCAACAGGAACTACTGCTTATATGATGTGCTTACTGGATTTTTAATCTAATGTGCCATATTCTGATCTATAATAGACCCACTATAAAACACAGCCGAGTGTAACACTATGACCAAGGCCGAACTTGCCAAGCAAGAAAAGAAGGAATCAACTGGCCGAATACGTCGAGAAAACCAAAAACTTATTCTTACCGCCGCTGAAAAAGAATTTGTAAACTATGGTTTTAAAGGTGCCTCTATGCAGCGGATTGCGGAGCTAGCCGGCATACCTCGTGCTAATCTGCACTACTATTACAAAAACAAGGTCGTTCTCTACGATGCTATCCTTGGAAATATCATTGAGACTTGGAACCGAAAAATTGACACAATCAAAGCTGAAGATGACCCACGTCAGGCTTTGACCGCTTACATTCACGCCAAAATCATGTATTCAAAAACCAATCCCGAGGCCTCACGTATTTTTTCCAGCGAAATTATTCATGGCGCCCCGCACCTAACGGAATATTTACAGGTGGATTTCCGCCGTTGGATCAAGGAAAAATCTGATGCCATACAATCTTGGATCGATTCAGGAAAGATGGATCCGATAGACCCTATGCAGTTATTGTTTTTTATCTGGGGCTCGACCCAACATTATGCTGACTTTGGCGTGCAGGTATTAGCGGCAATGGAACAGGACAAATTAAGCGATGAAGACTATGAGCATATTGCCGAAAGCTTAACGCAATTAGTCATTAAGGGCTGTGGCATTCGCTAAACGCTATAATTTTAACTTCAACACTCTTATCCGTATCTATGTTCAAAATCTTTCATGAAATCTGCTAGGCATTGCACCCCTTCCAAAGGCATAGCGTTGTAAATTGATGCTCTCAAAGATGGGTAGGCATTAAGCCCCTTTAGTGCGTAGAGCCCCCGTTCATTAGCTTCGCTTAAAAAAACATCCAACAATGATCGATTAGCCACGCTAAATGTCACATTTACCGTGGATCGATGCCCCTTCTGTGCAAAATCTTGGTAGAAATCAGATCGATCAATAACGTCGTAAAGAGTTTTTGCTTTTATTTCATTAATTACCTGCAGCTGGCTTATACCGCCCCTATCAACCATCCACTCAAGAACAAGCATTAACATATAAACTGCAAAGGTGTTGATCGTATTGACCAGCGAGTGCTCTTCAGAATAAAGTTTATAATTAAGCAACCTAGGGGTTTGTGGCATGGCATATTCCAATAAGTCATCACGCACCAAGACCAAGCCAAGTCCGGCAGGCCCGAGATTTTTTTGTAGGCCTGCAAATACAAGCCCACATTGTGAAAAATCCATTTGCCGAGAGAAAATATCAGACGTAGCATCAACGATTAATGGAACCTCCCCTGTAGCAGGGAATTTATTCCAACAGGTACCGCGAACAGTGTTATTACTAGTAATGAATGCATACGATGCATCTTGCTCAATTGCATTATGGTCAAAGCCCGGTATCCGATCAAAATCAGTTCCAGCGCTGCTGGCTATCACCTTCACCGCGCCATAGCGAGAAGCCTCTTCACGAGCCATTCGAGTAAAGCTTCCACTTTCGATAAACAAAGCCTTTTTCTGGGGCATTCTCCCCAATAAATTCAAAGGAACTGCTGAAAACTGCATCTGCCCCCCACCCGGCATGTACAATATTTTATAATTGTCAGGAAGTCCGGATAGCTCGCGAATAAGGCGATCACATCGGTCAAGCACCGAGATAAACTCTTGCCCTCGATGACTCAACTCAATAATCGAGGCCCCCATACCGTTATAATTTAAGAACTCTTTCTGTGCCTTTTCCATGACTTCGATTGGTAGCATCGCCGGACCAGCACCAAAATTAAATATACGATCACTCCTCATATATCGGACCCTCTATCAGTTTTATTGTTTGAAGTGCTTATGTTGATACTACCGCCTGTCAATAGTACCGCCGCTAGTGCGAAGAATTTGTTAATCTTTATAAGAATTATTGACCCCACAGAAATCAGCTCAACACTAAGCGTTACTACCCGCCGCGCCGCTCACCATATGAACTTCAACACTACTGAATATCAGTTAAATGGCATTAGGTTTTGAGCTGACACACCACAATTGTGACCTAATAAAGACAGTGAAAACTCAAAGTAAATGGACTTAAAGTACGAGCAGCATAATCCAATGCATTAACCAAAAAGAACCAGTCCTTTCATATACTGAAAAACATATTTTATTCACCTACCATATCATATGCTAGAAAACGCTTTAATCATGTCAAATACTGACCATCTCTACCAGTAAATAGAATCGACTTTGTCTTGGATCCAACAAACATTGTCCAAATTTGACAAGATTATGAAGATCAGCGTCGGTACTATCATTGATACAGAACCACACTAGAGGTCGAGCAAGAAACTAGGCCTTAATGGATGCTGAAATTTTATAAAAATATCACTTCTGTAAGTGAATTAGTTAATGTCTAAATATTGCCTCGACGGTAATAAGCCAACATAATAGATTCAAAGTATTAGTTAAAAAAACACTTTCTAAAAAATAAACAAATAATTAGAGGTCGAAAAATGCCCGATACGCTAAGCGATAAAATCGAAGGGGACATTGATCCACAAGAACCCGATAAAACTAGCCTTAGCACCGACGAGCAAGCCTATCAAAGTAAAAGCTACCGTAATTTTGTCTTAGGCATACTAACTTTGGTCTATGTCTTTAGCTTTGTTGACCGCCAAATCGTCAATATACTAGGCAGCTATATCATCGAGGACTTAGGTCTCAGTGATACACAATTTGGTGCGCTATCTGGTATAGCCTTTGCCACGATCTTCGTGACATTTGGCATCCCTCTGGCTCGCTGGGCCGACGTGGGTATACGCCGTAATGTGATAGCGGTATCTCTGGTCACATGGAGTGTAATGACGGCGCTATGTGGCTCGGCTCAAAACTTTCTCCAGTTGTTTGCAGCACGTGCAGGCGTCGGTATCGGTGAAGCTGGGTGTAGCCCCCCATCGCACTCGATGATTTCAGATATATTCTCAGCAAAAGAACGATCTACAGCCCTCTCGATTTATTCCTTAGGTGTTTACGGTGGGCTTCTTATCGGTTTTACTGCCGGTGGTTATTTGGCGTCCTATTATGGCTGGCGAATGACTTTTGTCGTGGTTGGTTTACCTGGCGTTGCATTGGCAATTTTTGTGCGGATATTTATTAAAGAGCCACCAAGAGGCATGGCAGAAAATCGGAAAGACAACGTAGAAGTTCCCACCTTCACCTCTGTCTTGAAATTACTTTGGCAACGTGCTTCATTTAAACATATCGCTATTGGTTGTGGCCTACATACTTTCGTTGGCTATGGCTTCGGTAGCTTTATGCCTATATTTCTCACTCGAGTACACCATGTGCCAATCGAAAGCATTGGCCTTTGGCTCGGTTTAGTTCTAGGACTGGGCGGAATGTTAGGTACTTTCGCCGGCGGATACCTTTCTGACAAACTAAGCAACAAAACAGGTGATGTTCGCTGGCAAATTCGAGTGCCGATGTTATCAACATTAGTCGCCATACCCTTTTATTGGGTCACCTTTCTCTATATGGATAATGGCTTTGGTGCGGTTCTGTCTTGGTTTATTCCATCCTGCATCGGCGGCATGTTCCTAGGGCCCTGCATATCAATGACCCACGGTATGGTTGGGTTACGCATGCGCGCTTTGGCTTCAGCGATCCTATTTTTTGCCCTAAATTTGATTGGCCTTGGACTTGGACCTTTATTTACGGGGTTTCTTAGCGATGTACTAAAACCACAATTTGGTGAAGAGTCTATTCGTTATGCTATGGCCTCGGTGGTCTTTGTAAATGTCTGGTGTGCGTACCACTACTACCTTGCCTTGCCGACTCTAAAATCAGACTTGGAAAATGCACCTGAATGACGATCACCAATAAAAAACGAACAACGCCAACGTAGACGTTGAAACCCATAATTGGGGCCAAAGCACAGCGGTACCTTGGCCCCAACAAGACAATATTTTTACTATAAATTACCATTACAAAAAATATAAACCACTTCCCACTGGCTATTTAATAACGCTTATGGCCTTTACCTAAGGAACCTCTGATCAAGTCCCGCCCGCCTCTGGCATACAGAGCGATGTAACAGCAGGCAATGAATACAGGCGGGCTGCTTGCCCGGCGAAATTCATTAACACCACACCTTCCCTATCCCCATAAAACTCAACACCGTCCTGAGTAACTACCAAGCTTTAAATACACCCATTAAAACTTACACATTCACGGCAACAAATTAACAGCCAAATTTATATTTTTTAAGCTATGACAAACCATTATTCAAAATATTTTTTACTTTATTTATGGTATCAATTATTCATCGAGAAGTTTCACCCTGTCATTTGAAAAACACTTTTTGGCTGATTATCAACATTATTGTTGAAACAAAGTGAATACTATAGATAAGGTATTTTAATTTAATCCGAGTCGATCTAAATAAAATAAAAACGTGCCCTCTGGGCATTCATCATGACATCGACTTTATTCAGCTTAGTTTTTTGGCCTACAAAATATAACTCAAATATCTACGTATCATTACTGGTGTATGAGTATATTTTTGGAGATGTATAAACGTGACAAAAAAATATTTCGATGTGTATCAATCTTGGGAGCAGTCTCCCATTAATTTCTGGGCAGAAGCTTCCAAAAACATCTCTTGGTTCAAACCTTGGGACAAGGTTCTCTGTTCTGATAATGCGCCGATGTACAAGTGGTTCCCTGGGGGCGTTACCAACACTTGTTACAACGCTGTAGATCGGCACGTTGCGCAAGGTCACGGCGATAGGAGTGCATTGATCTACGACAGTGCCATGACGGGTGAAGTCGCTACCTACTCCTATTTTGATATGCAAGATCGTGTCTCCGTCTTGGCCGGGGCGCTGGTTGAACATGGCGTAACAAAAGGCGATAGCGTGCTGATTTACATGCCGATGATACCTGAATCAGTATTTGCCATGCTTGCATGTGCCAGAATTGGTGCCGTACATGTAGTGGTATTTGGTGGGTTTGCACCGCCTGAACTGGCAAAGAGGATTGACCTTGCTAAGCCTAAACTAATATTAACAGCGTCCTGTGGCTTAGAGCCTAATCGGGTTGTCGATTACAAAGACTTATTGAACCAAGCGATTGACGCTTCGAGCCAGCCACAAACGAAAACTTTTGTGTTTCAACGTAAGCAGTTGGTAGCGCCATTGATTAAGGGGCGTGATTTCGATTGGCGCGAAGTCACAAAAGGTGGGAAGCCGGTCGATTGTGTTCCTGTCATGAGCAATGACCCTCTCTATGTACTTTATACCTCAGGCTCTACAGGTGTTCCAAAAGGGATTGTTCGGGACAATGGCGGACACTTAGTTGGTATGGCCTGGAGTATGAAAAATGTCTATGCAATGTCTCCCGGTGACGTATTTTGGGCAGCTTCCGACATTGGCTGGGTCGTCGGACACTCTTATATTGTTTATGGACCGCTTATCCATGGTTGCACCACCGTACTGTACGAGGGTAAGCCTGTCGGCACCCCAGACGAAAGCGCTTTTTGGCGTGTTCTTGAGCAACACAAAGTAAACGCTCTATTTGTGGCGCCAACAGCTATCCGAGCAATAAAGAAGAATGACCCTGAAGGCACACAGAGCCAGAATTACGACCTCAGTGAATTTAGAAATTTATTCCTTGCCGGCGAACGTTCTGACAATGATACCGTTGAGTGGGCTAAAAAAGTTACTAATGTGCCGGTTATCGATCATTGGTGGCAAACTGAAACCGGATGGGCGATCTCTTCAAACTGCATGGGTATAGAAATGCTGCCGTTGAAACGTGGCAGTCTAACGAAACCAGTACCAGGCTTTGATTTACGTGTCTTCAATGACGAGGGACAGGAATTACCTCCAGGACAAGTTGGAAATTTCCTTATCAAACTCCCCCTCCCTCCCGGCGCTATGCTGACGCTGTGGGAAAACAATATCGAGGGCTGTATTAAATCTTATTTTTCTGACGTCGATGGTTACTACTCAAGTGGTGATACAGGCTATAAAGACGAAGACGGTTACGTTTTTATTCTAGGCCGCGTTGACGATATTATTAATGTAGCAGGCCACCGATTAGCAACAGGAGGAATTGAGGAAGTACTTTCCTCTCATGATGGAATCGCTGAATGCGCAGTAGTTGGAGCCGCTGACAGCTTAAAAGGCCAAGTTCCAGTTGCATTTGTTGTATTAAAAAATAATGTTAAAAAATCTGCCGCCACTCTAAAAAAAGAAATGATTGCCTGTGTTAGAAATGGACTTGGACCCGTTGCTAGTTTTAAAACCGTGTACTTGGTGAATCAACTCCCAAAAACAAAATCGGGAAAAATACTGCGAGACTCACTTCGAAAAACAATCGACAAAATTGTGTTTGACATACCCTCAACAATCGAGGATTCCAGTGTTCTTGATCATATAAAATTGGCTATCGAGGCACAGGCTTAGATGAAAAATAACAGCCAACAACATCACAGTGACGATTTAGCGCTAGAAAATGGCGAGTGGATTGAGGCGCTGGAATACATTCGAACTAATCAAGGCAGCGAACGGAGCCGTGAACTGTTGCGGTTATTGCAAGATCACCTACTCAAACAAGGTGTTAGTTTGGCAGAGGCTACGCTAAATACCCCTTATCGAAATAGCATCAACCCTGCTCAACAGCCCAGTTATCCAGGTAATGTTGAACTGGAACAAAAAATTGAAAATATTATCCGCTGGAACGCAATGGCCATGGTTCTCAATGCCAACGACAATGGTTCTGGAGTCGGCGGGCATATTGCAACCTACCAATCAGCGGCCACAGCATTGGAGGTAGGCTTCAACCACTTGTTCCGTAAAAAATCTGACAACTACGGAGGAGACATATTGATGGTGCAGGCGCACGCTGCTCCGGGTATATATGCCCGCGCCTATCTCGAACGTCGCTTCGACAACACTCAAATGTATAATTTTCGACGTGAACTTCAAACCGGTGGAGGCTTACCATCTTACCCTCACCCACGGCGCTTACCTAATTTCTGGCAGTTGCCAACCGCGTCCATGGGCCTTTCCACACCGACGGCAATTTATCAAGCAAGATTTATGAAGTACTTGGAAAACCGCGGCCTAAAACCAAATAACGGTGGTAAAGTCTGGTGTTTCATTGGCGATGGAGAATCAGACGAGCCCGAAGTATTGGGAACGATTAATCTCGCCAGTCGTGAGAATCTAGACAACTTAGTCATGGTCGTTAACTGTAACCTGCAGCGTCTAGATGGCCCAGTAAGAGGCAATGGTAAGATCGTCCAAGAATTGGAGCGCAGCTATCGTGGCGCTGGCTGGAATGTTATCAAGGTGATATGGGGTAGCGAATGGGATGAGCTATTCTCTCGTGATACAGATGGCTTGCTGCAGGCTAGAATGGACCGCGCTGTAGATGGTGATTATCAATTTTACACCGTGTCTGATGGCAAGACAGTACGTGACCATTGGACAGGTGGCGATCAACGTCTCTCTGAGCTAATGAAAATCTTGACCGACGAAGAGATCAGAATGATTCGCCGTGGCGGCCATGATCGCAAAAAAGTTTATGCTGCCCTTGAACAAGCCGCAAAACGAAGTGATCGTCCTACGGTTGTTCTCATCAAAACGGTTAAAGGGGATGGCATGGGTGCATCTGCCGAAGGTCAGAACACTGCACACCAGAAAAAGCAATTCAGTGCCAGCGAGCGCATCGAGATTGGCAGGCGTTTCGGTATTCCTTTAAGTGACGAACAGATGGCCCAGGCTGAGTTATATAGACCCGGTGAAGATACAGCTGAGGTCAAATATTTGAATCAGCAGAGACAACGCTTGGGTGGTAGCCTGCCCGCCCGAGAAGTAAGTTACCCACGGTTGAACACGCCCTCTTTGGATCTATTTAAAACCGCAATAGAAGGCACTACACGGGACCAATCCACCACGATGGCGTTCGTAAAGATGCTATCAGCAATGCTCAAAGATAAAGATCTTGGACCTTTTATTGTCCCGATAGTCCCAGACGAAGCACGAACTTTTGGCATGGAGTCGCTTTTCAAGCAACATGGTATTTATTCCAGCGAAGGTCAAAAATATAAACCTGTCGATGCGTCTTCCTTGCTGCCTTACAAGGAAGCGAAAGATGGCCAGTTATTGCAGGAAGGAATTTGCGAAGCTGGTGCAATGGCGTCTTTTCTAGCAGCAGGTACAGCTTACGCCAACTTCCAAGTACCGATGATTCCCTTTTACATTTTTTATTCCATATTCGGCTTCCAACGTGTGGGCGATATGATTTGGGCCTGCGCAGATTCTATGACAAAGGGTTTTTTATTAGGCGGCACTGCTGGCCGGACGACACTGAACGGAGAAGGCTTACAACATCAAGATGGTCACTCCCATGTGGTAGCGTCCACTGTCGCAAACATGCGCAGTTACGACCCCGCTTTCGCCTACGAATTGGCCGTAATTGTACGCGACGGCATTGAACGGATGTACCATAACGATGAAAATATTTTTTATTATTTGACACTCTACAATCAAAACTACCCTATGCCCGCTATGCCTGACAACGTTGAGGACGGCATAATTAAAGGCATGTATCGCTATGAAAAAAACAGCGACGCGGGACACAAGGTTCACTTACTCGGCAGCGGCAGCATCATGCAAGAAGTACTTGCGGCGGCTGAAATTTTAAAAGACTTTAGGTGCAGCATCGATATTTGGAGTGTGACTAGCTACAACGAGTTGCAACGCCAGGCGCTACAAACAGAGCGACAGAACATGTTAACCCCCCTCACTCCAGCGCCTAACTATATCGAAGATTTAATGTCGGACGAAGTCGGTATCGTTGTGGCGTGTAGCGATTTCATGAAATCTCTACCCAGCGGCATTGCTCGCTGGTTTCCACAAACATTTGTTGCCCTAGGTACCGACGGTTTTGGACTTAGTGAATCTA
>Ga0105358_10001445_pt1 | contig 12679 bp, 12 predicted proteins | sample GOMGulsemesocosm_5_FD_83509 | JGI IMG/M metagenome (GOLD analysis project Ga0105358, IMG submission 83509) | Methane-oxidizing microbial communities from mesocosms in the Gulf of Mexico - GOM15C Gulf of Mexico | ecosystem: Environmental > Aquatic > Marine > Cold seeps | place: Gulf of Mexico...
CTTAGCCGGACGATGTGTCAGGCGATGCTCCAGCCCCATAATAGTTAAAAGCTCTGTTGCCTTTTTCAAAGATTTGGCCTTTGCAATACCAGATATCAAATTTGGCATCATGACGTTCTCTAACGCCGAAAATTCGGGCAATAGGTGATGAAATTGGTATACAAACCCAATTTCATCCCGGCGCATTTCTGTTCTGCGCTTATCTGATGATATTGTGCAATCAACCCCATTTATAGTGACCGTTCCGACACTAGGCGGTTCTAACAGACCCGCAATCTGCAAAAGTGTTGATTTACCTGAGCCTGACTGCCCGAGCAACGCAACAATTTCACCGGATTTAATTTCCAGATTAACATCTTTCAAAATAACAAGGTCTTCGCCCGCTTGTTTGAAAGATCGACCCATATTTTGAAGTTGTAGAACGGATTTACTCATACCGGAGGGCCTCCACTGGATCGAGGCGAGCTGCGCGCCAAGATGGATAGATAGTGGCCGCGAGCGAGATAACCAAGGCCATGATGACGACGGTCGTCACTTCGCCTGGATCTACCTTTGCTGGCAAGTGTGACAGGAAGTAAATTTCAGCGGAAAACAACTCAGCGCCGGTAAGGCCCTCGATAAAATTCTTGATCCCGTCAATATTTGCGCAAAACCCAATACCGAGTAAAAATCCGAACAAAGTACCGATTACTCCGACACTGGCACCTGCAATAAAGAAAACACGCATAATCATTCCGCGCGTCGCCCCCATAGTTCGCAAGATAGCCACATCCCTGCCCTTATCCTTCACCAGCATGATCAGGCTGGACACAATATTGAAGGCCGCCACCAGAATAATCAGCGTCAAGATAAGGAACATCACGTTCCTCTCAACCTCAAGGGCATTAAAGAAGCTGGCCCTCGATTGTTGCCAATCATAGATATAAGCTCTGATATTAACTGCGTTAATAATTTCAGAACGAATGGAGAGCGCTTTATCAGGGTCCGTCGCAAAAATTTCCAGGGAAGTAACACCTTTACCCAACCTGAAATATTTTTGAGCCGCTGCAAGGGACATATAAATGTAGCCGTTATCATATTCATACATACCCGTATTGAACAATCCAGCGACGGTATAGGTTTTAACCCTTGGCATAGTGCCAAAGGCTGTGGCAGTTCCTTTTGGGGATAAAAGTTTCACTTTATCTCCGGCATTCACTCCTAACGAGGCTGCAAGTCGGTGACCAATGATAACCGATTGCCCCGTATCAAACCCCTTTAAAGACCCAGCGATGATATTGGAAGATAAAACAGTGAGATCTTTGAGCTCTTCCGGTGCCATTCCGCGCACTAATGCGCCACTTGCCAGTGCACCACTTGCCGCCATCACCTGCCCCTGCACCAATGGAGACACGCGAACCACATGCTTCACACTTGCTAGGCTTTTGACAACAGGTTCATAATCCACAAGCAGACCATTATCCGGCGCTTTGATTTCGTAATGGCCATTCATTCCCAAAATTCGGTCTAAAAGATCCGCACGAAAGCCATTCATTACCGACATAACGATAATAAGCGTCGCTACCCCAAGCCCAATTCCCAAAAATGAGAAGAGTGCAATGACGGAAATGAATCCTTCCTGCCGCCGCGCCCGGAGATACCGGAGCGCCATAGTCCATTCAAATCTGGAAAACAAAATGCCTAGCCTGCCAATCGCTTGAGGGCATCCTCTGGAGAGAGTTCTTCTTTAGCTCCAGTCGCCCGGTTTTTAAACTCAACAACGCCAGACTTAAGGCCGCGCGGACCGATCGTAACTTGCCAAGGCAAGCCAATAAGGTCCATTTTCGCAAATTTTCCGCCGGCCCGGTCAGACGTATCATCATACAAAACATCAACGCCTGCATTCTGCAACTTGCTATAAAAATCATCACAAGCTGTATCACATGCGTCATCACCAGACTTAAGGTTGATTAAGCCAACTTTAAAGGGAGAAATCTCTTCTGGCCAAATAATACCGTTTTCATCATGACTGGCTTCAATAATTCCGCCTACAAGACGGGATACGCCAATTCCGTATGATCCCATTGATACAGGGACATCTTTACCATCTGGTCCAGTTACATTTGCGCCCATTGCTTTTGAGTATTTATCTCCGAAATGGAAGATATGCCCAACTTCAATACCGCGTCGAGTGATCAAATCGCCCTCAGCAACAGTGCACTCTTCTGGTTTGTGCATCTCGTCAGCTGCTGCGTAATAGCTTGTCCACTCATCAACAACCGCTTGTAATTCTTCTGGAGTGCGCTCTTTCGCTTCCGGTGTCTCCAAGTTCAATATGTCTTTATGGTAAAAGACTTCACTCTCCCCGGTGTCAGCAAGAATAATAAATTCATGGGATAAATCCCCGCCAATTGGACCGGTATCAGCCCGAAGCGGAATAGCCTGAAGGCCCAAGCGTGCGTAAGTCTTCAAATACGCTACAAACATACGATTATAAGCGATTTTTGAATTTTCAGGATCTAAATCAAAAGAATAAGCGTCCTTCATCAAGAATTCACGACCGCGCATTATGCCAAAGCGCGGACGCACTTCATCGCGGAATTTCCACTGAATATGGTATAAATTAAGAGGAAGGTCTTTATAGCTCTTCACGTTGGAACGGAAAATATCCGTTACCTGTTCCTCATTGGTTGGGCCAAACAGCATTTCACGGTCATGGCGATCTGTGATGCGAAGCATTTCTTTGCCATAGTCATCATAACGGTTTGATTCACGCCACAAGTCAGCTGGCTGAATTGTTGGCATCAGAATTTCCAAGGCACCCGCCTTGTTTTGCTCTTCGCGAACAATTTGTTCAATATTCTTCAAAACCATAAGACCAAGTGGCAACCAGGAATAAATCCCTGCCGATGATTGCTGAACCATTCCGGCGCGCAACATCAGCCTATGCGATGCAATTTGAGCTTCTTTTGGATCTTCTTTTAGAGTTGGCATAAAGAAACGAGAAAGACGCATGAGGGCCTCTATAAAATAACAAGGTTAAGTAATATGAAGAACCAGATCTTCACTATAGCATTTTTCTGACTTTTAAAGGGATTTGGCAAGAATGCAAGATTTATGGGTAACAAAAGGATCAAGAATCTTTATCAGCGTATATTTCTTGGCATTTTACCGCAATGGCGTGGAGCGCCGGGTCGTTCAATTCCTGACCATTAAATTTCAGTTTTCCAGACGCTATATTATAATCCAGTACGCCTATCTGTACTTCTGCATTTTCCAGTCGAGGATTCTTGTCCTTAAACAAATCCTTAATAGGTAGTGAAAGGTCAATAATTATATTTTCGGGCAGTAAAATCTTTGGTTCATCTATATCCGCCGGCGCGACAGCTTTACCTCGCACATCGACACCGGGTTTAAAAGCGACATCGTTGCCGGCAACATGCTTCTCAACTCTGTTACAATCGTCTTTAGTAACATTAATTTGAACATCTGCCGCAGATGACTGCGCGGCATAAAGTATGAGAACCGTTAAAATGCTTTTGGCTAAGATTTGAGGCACTGCTATCTCCGTTCAGAAAAGAGCGATGAATTCGCCCACTATACCGCACGTTACTTCAACACTCAAATCCTCATCATAGAAACAGATATTAGGATGTATTTATTATTAAATATCAACTGGATACAATGTAATACTCACAGTTAACATAAACTTATACTCTAATTTCTAGTGTCACCAAATACGACTGATCGATAGTCAATCCAGCCAAATTCATCTGAGGCCCAAACAGTACCAAATAGTATAATTGTAACAAGCGTCGTGATGGCGAATTTTTTCCACATTGCAGGGCTTGCTGGTGCGCTTGCTACGGTTCCAGGTTCAACGTCCCCTTCTTCTTCTTGGGTACGAATGCCCCAAGGAAGAACTGTAAAAAGCACGATTATCCAGGTAATACTGAAAACAACTAGCCCACCAACAATCGACATAACTCGGCCTCTTTAAATTTGTTCTAGTTCGACAAGCGTTCCGTCGAAGTCTTTTGGATGCAAGAATAGAACGGGCTTCTTATGCGCCCCAATTTTAGGTTCACCACTTCCAAGAATACGCGCCCCTTTTGCGATCAATTGATCGCGAGCTGCAATAATATCTTCTACTTCATAGCAAATATGGTGCATACCGCCTGAGGCATTTTTCTTCAAAAAACCTTCGATGGGTGAATTTTCTCCTAGTGGGTAGAGCAGTTCAATTTTTGTATTATCCAGCTCAACAAAAACAACGGTTACACCATTATCTGGCTCATCTTGAGGAGGGCTCACTTTCGCACCTAAGACTTCGCGATAAGTTTTAGCCGCTGCCTCTAAATCAGGAACAGCAATTGCCACGTGGTTTAATCGACCAATCATTTTTATTCTTCCTTTTAGCCGTTAAGTAATATCTTCTTCAATTCTGACAACGTGAACATCCGTTATGGGTCTGCGTCTCGCCAGTTTGCGAAAAATTCCCCGAATAGAACGGCGTGCACTTTCCTCCACTTCGGAGTCATCCATGCGCTTCGCTTTACTCAATTCATAATGTCGCGTTTTAATTTCCTTGTTTATGGTATTCATAAGCTCCGGAAACAAACTAACATCCACAACACCGCGCAGCTTGACCACAGGTTCTTCAGTAATTTGACCTTTTTCATTAACGATCACAAGGGCATTTGCAGATCCATTAAAAATCATGCGCCGGCGGGTCGCCAAAAAATCACCATCCAGCGAAGTCAGTCCGCCAGCATCGACGGCAAAGCGGCCAACAGGCACAGTGTCAATAATTTCAACAGGTCCTGGAGCCAATCTTAACATGTCACCATTTTTGATCTCAATTGCTTGCTCTGCACCAAGAGACAAAGCAAGTTCACAATGTTCCTTCAAATGGCGGGCTTCCCCATGAACGGGAATAGCAATTTTTGGTCGAACAGTTTCATACATGCTTTTCAATTCATCCCGTGCCGGATGGCCCGACACATGGACAAACTCATCCGCTTCGGTAATGACATTGACGCTTGCCTCTGTCAGCTGATTGTGAAGTGCATAAAGTGATTTCTCGTTTCCAGGAATAACTTTGGACGAGAAAATCACAGTATCCCCAGCGGTCAAGCTCACATCATTATGCTCGTCCCTTGCGATACGAGCCATCGCACCACGCGGCTCCCCTTGACTTCCTGTACACAAAAGTAGGATTTTGTTACGAGGAATATGTCCCGCGTCTTTTGCATCCAGAAAAGGTGGTAAATCAAGGAGATAACCCGATTTTTTGGCCGCCGCAGTCATACGGTGTAAAGACAATCCCACAAGAACCACATGACGGTCATGTTTCTCTGCTATTCTAGCAATGGATGCTAGACGTGCTATGTTTGACGCAAAAGTTGTAACCGCAACCCGTCCCTCAGTGATTGTCCCAAGAAGTTTATCCAAACTTGCCTGTACATCCCCTTCTGACCCGGACGTGCCTGTTTTAAACACGTTTGTTGAATCGCAGACCATCGCTAAAATATCACCACCAGATGATATATCTCGCATCTTTTCCATGTTGCTGGCTGGTCCAACAACCGGATTTGGATCCAGTTTCCAATCACCGCTATGTAGCACTTTACCATAAGGCGTCGTGATCATAAGGGCCTGCATTTCAGGGATAGAATGGGTCAGGTCAACAAAGTCCAGATGGAAGTCACCCAGTTGCAGGGAACTTCCCGGGGAAACAACATTGACCTCGACCTCGTCCTCTAACCTTTCCTCCACTAATTTATTGTGGAGAATTTGGGCTGTAAACGGGCTGGTATAAACAGGGCATTTAAATTGTGGCCAAAGACGCGCTACCGCACCCACATGATCTTCATGGGCATGGGTAACAACAATAGCCAAAAGATCTTCAGAACGTTCTGCGATCCAAGTTGCATCGGGGACAATGACATCCACACCCGGTGCCCGTTCGTCGGCAAACGAAATACCACAATCGACCATCAACCATTTGCCGTTACAGCAGTATAAGTTAAGGTTCATGCCGATCTCGCCACTCCCTCCCAACGGGAGGAACAGGAAACTGTTATTCAAATTCATTTGATCCGACTATCTTGGAAAATACTGGTGACTTCCTATCAGCAATAGGGCTAATACCAAAGGGCTTTCTTTGTCTTTACGAGCTGCCTGTATAATGCCGAATACCTGTATCCTCGAAAAAAATCGAATTTACGAACAATTTTATGCCGCCGGTGGTGTGTCATGGACGGGGGATGTCGAAGGAGAGGGAGCTGGTGCTGGAGGCACGCTGTTTTGCAGCATATTGTTATCGAGCGCATAAATAAGCCCATGGAAAATTAATTCCGATTGCGGTCCAAAAAACCTTATTTTGTTGCCCAATCCTGTCAAACTTTCAACAACATACTCGTAATGCAGCGAATAAACATCTCCTGTTAGAAACAGTGGTACAGAGTACTCCTCAACATTAAATGTATTTCCTTCGGTTTCCATCACTTGCCTGTAATTTTCGAAAATTTCGTCGACATAAGCATCAGATTGTAAAATAATTTGACCCATCATAGACCTTTGTGGGTTTGGCATGGGAACGCAGCGCGGGAAATCATGGGGAGAATAAGATTTACCACCTACGAACAATCGATTATTCTGCAGGGCCGTCAGCCTATAATCCATTTGAATATCAAGACTTAAGGCACCGACAAATTGATCTCCTGATTTGGTGATATTTAGGGTACCAAGTGCACTAAGTTTAGCGCAAATATCCCATAACTCCTCACTTTCCTTTAGTTCAGCAGGTATTTGAAGATCTCCTATTTCTTGAAGATTTACATCTTCATTTTGTACTTCAAATAGGTGGATGGGCCTGAAAGTTTGGCGTAAAAACTCTAGAAGGTCCGCGATATCTCGACGACCTTCTTTTAAATAGAAAAGGGATGATATCCGAAATCCCAACTGGTGAATTTTGACAGAAAAACCTCTGATAAGATTTACCAAGTCATTGGTATCACTCAAGGCATTAAAACTTTGCTGGCATGTAAATTCAACTTTAAGGGACTGTGTATCCATACACTTTAAAACGATATTTAAGTCTGAAGTTTGAACCAATAAAAAGACATTACTCATAATAATTAAATCCAATTCAAAATTAATACTGCAAAAACTTGATTAAGCTTTCATCTTTGTATTGCGGGCTTATTCGCTATTGTCTTCACGAAAACTGGTAAGTGTATTCGCTGCGTTTTGATCTCTCTGAACAAATTCAACGTCAGCCTCAACAGCCACCATGTCAGAACTTGGACTTGGACTTGGACTTGGACTTGGAGCAAGACTAGCGTTTAGTTGTGAGTTTTGAGCGCTAGGATAAGGATTTGACCCCGCTTGATAAACTACAGCATTATTTAACAAGCCATTTTCATTTGCAAAAGCTATCCCATGACAAATTGCGCTGGACACCCTTCGCGGCGCTAAGGTGAAGGCACAATTTTTTAACCCTTGGGTCACTTGCGCTAATTGCTTTGTGTTGGCCGCAGATAATAAGACCGGCACTTTTAAAGAAACTTCAGAGGATCTGGAACCAAGCTTATTGTTGACATCAACTACGATAGCTTTTGCTGTGGTCTCAATTTGCTTTAAAATTAATCTTAAATTACTTGGGCTACGAAAAAACGTGCAGAATAACCCGTTTACCCCCAGAAACATTACATTAATATAATCTGTAAACTCAATAAAAACGGAACCTATCACATGGGGCTCATTGCGATGAATTGTGACGCCAGCAAGGGCGCCAAGCTTATGATATATATTAAGTTCTTTCTCATATCCGATTAGGTGCTCTTTTATTTTTTCAGCACCAATTTCAGCTAAACTAAAATTTCCCTTATTTAGATTAAATATTCGATCTGGTTGAAAAACAACCTGTGCGATACTCACAAACATATTAGAAAACTGTGGATTATCAGAAACAATGTAACAGTCACGAACGTTGTCACCATCCTGCAAATAGACGCTAGACACATTCTGAAAAAGCTGTTCGATTGAACTCGTTATCACGGGTGAGCCTTGATCAAAATATACATTCGTTTCAGAAGGAAAGTTCCCTCTTATTGCACAGATTTTGAGGCATTTATCTTCAAATAATAAATAATAATCAATATTCATTGAAACAATACTCCATTAACTTATCAATAATAGATAAATTATGGCAAAAATATTATTTTCAATAATAAATATAAATTTAATTTAATACTTAGAATTAACAAAAGAAATCAAAGCAAACAAATAAAGTTCTGTCTTATTATTTATTCAATACTTAAAAAATCTGGAAAAACATAGTCTGAATCAAAATTCAACCAACCTTTTACTCTTTCGTTCACGTCGGAGCTGTCAGTTGAAAACATTTCATACTCATTCATGTTTTTAGCAGAAAGACTATGGAAAACTCTTACCAGCCCAACCCCTAAAAGACTATCAACAATGAAGGCCTCTTTAAAATTACCGGCTTCAGGTAACCGAGCTGAAACCATCTCAGATAAAACCCTGATATCTTCACTATTAAGTTCAACTTTTGTATTCGTAAATTCAGTTATCCTATTTAGGCCGCTCCTGTAGTCTTTATGCTTCAGAATTGCTTCCCCTCGCTCTATAACAATCGACAAATCGACCACACCAAAATGACGTATAAAAATACAATTCGCAGCATCATCAATCATGATATTAAAACGTGGATTTTCCATAGAATTACCTACTTAAACTCAAACTAGTGTGTCGTTTTGTTTCTACGGTAGATCTCTACAAGCCCCGTCAGAGTAAGATCACCGTCGACCACATCAATCATACCTGTTCCTTTTGCAAACAAAGGGGCTAACCCACCGGTTGCAACGGTTTTTAATTTTTGTCCATATTCATCTTGAATGCGTGTAATCAACCCTTCGATCATGCTTACATACCCCCAATAGATTCCCGATTGCATACACTCCAAGGTACTTTTACCAATAACCTTTTCCGGTTTTTCAACGGCAATTCGCGGTAATTTCGCAGCCGCTTTATGCAATGCATCCAAACTTAGGTTTACGCCGGGTGCAATGATGCCTCCCGCATAATTTCCGTCCCCATCAACCACATCAAGTGTTGTCGCGGTTCCAAAATCCAATACGATTAGAGGTCCGCCATATTTGCAGTGCGCAGCCACTGAATCGACCAGGCGATCGGCCCCGGCTTCTTTAGGATTATCAATTTGCGGTATCATCCCCAATTCAACATTAGCCTCCCCAATAACCAGAGGAGTGCAATTGAAGTAGCGTTTGCACATGCCTTTGAGGTTAAACAAGGATTCAGGCACTACAGTTCCAATAATGACATCCTTAATATCGGCAAGATTAACTTTGTCCAAAGACATGGCCTGGCTCAACCAAACACCGTATTCTTCGGCTGTCCGTGTCGCTGAAGTCGCTATACGCCACTCATTTAACAGACTTGTGCCAGAGAAGGCCGCAAAGGTAATATTGGTATTTCCCACATCAATCGCTAACAGCATGTCCAACCCTTTTTAATTTATGAGGCTGGAAAGAAGACCTCTCCGGCCGTCACATGTTTTATCGATCCGTCTGCTTCCGTTAAAATCAACGCGCCACTAGGATCCAAATCGGAAAAAATCCCATTAAATTCCTGCTTGGCTAATCGCACAACAATCGGAAACCCAATGCCCGTTGCGCGCTCCAACCACATTTTCCGAATTGGTTCGAACCCGTTCGCTTGCCAAAGTGTATATAATTCCAATAGGTTAAGGCAATAACTTTCTAATACCCGATTAACAGAAACCCGCCCGCCTTCTTTCTTTAGGCTAGTTGCGGGAAGGCCTTCTGTCCATTTTGGGTAATTTTCAATATTGACGCCGGTTCCAATGACAAGCCAATCCAGATTGCCTGACGCATTGCTTTTACTTTCAAGTAAAATACCGGCAATTTTCTGTTTACTAACCAAAAGATCATTGGGCCATTTAAGGGCAAGATCCGATCCAACGGGAAGAAATTCAAGAAGAGTATTATAAAGAGCGACAGCTATAAGAAATGAGAGCTTTGCACCCTCTGCCGCCGTGCAATTTGGACGGAGCATCAAAGAGCAATATAGATTCCCCTTAGGACTTGTCCATCCCCGCCCCCGGCGACCGACGCCTTGCTCTTGAACTTGGGACCATACGAGTTGGCCCTCGACAGAGCCTTGATCTGCCAGCTTTCGCGCATACTCGTTGGTGCTACCAATAGTTTCAAACGCAGAAAGACTAAAAAAGGGCGGAAGTGTGATACCGCCGCCGCCCTTATCCATTACTGGAACAACACTGCAGCAGCAGCAGCAGCGCTAGATAATAAAGGAGCTGGATACAAGAAGAACAATGCTGTAAAAATTCCGGCCCCGCCCATGATCCATGTCAACGTACGATTGGCAGGTTTGAAACCTTCTTTTTCATCATCGAAATACATGATTTTGACGATACGAATATAATAGAAGGCACCAACAACGGAGGCCAGCAAGCCAATGATAGCAAGCGCATAAAGGCCTGAATTGATTGCTGCAACAAAGACATAGAATTTGCCAAAAAACCCAGCCAATGGTGGCACGCCAGCCAAACTGAACATGAAGACCATCAAAAGAAACGCCATAACGGGACGTTTTTTACCAAGACCTGCAAGTTCCGAGATGTCTTCAACCATGCCATCTTTTTGGCGCATAGAAAGAATAATGGCGAATGTACCAATATTCATAACCACATAAATGGACAAATAGACCAATACTCCGCGAACACCTTCTTCAGTACCAGCTGCAAGCCCAACCAGAGCATATCCAATATGCCCAATGGACGAATAAGCCATCAAACGCTTGATATTCTTTTGATTAATGGCTGCAAAGGCACCAAGGATCATAGAGGCAATGGAAACAAAAATGATAATTTGCTGCCATTGGCCCACCGCATCGCCAAACGGTATCAAAAATGTCCGCATGAACAATGCCATGCCAGCAATTTTTGGGGCTGTTGCAAAGAAGGCTGTTACAGGTGTTGGCACACCTTCATAGACATCAGGTGTCCACATATGGAAGGGAACGGCCGATACCTTAAAGGCAAGACCGGCGATCAGGAAGACTATTCCGACAAGCAAACCAAGGCTGATATGCCCGTGTTCGCCCGCAACAATACCAGCAATTGCGTCGAAATTCGTGCTGCCTGTAAATCCGTAGATAAGGGAGCAACCATAGAGCAACATGCCTGATGACAGGGCACCGAGAACAAAATATTTAAGTCCAGCTTCTGTTGAACGAATACTGTCCCTGCGAAAAGCGGCCGTCACATACAAAGACAAGCTCATTAACTCGATACCCATATACAGGGACATCAAATCGTTCGCTGAAATCATCACCATCATGCCAAGAGAGGCAATGACGATCAAAATCGGGAATTCAAAGCGATCCATTTTCTCACGCTTGTTGAAATCCATGCTCATGATAATCGCAAGAATAGAGGCACCAAGCGCCAATATTTTCATGAAGTTACCAAAAGCGTCGCTTCGATAAAGATCACTGAAGGTTAATTGTGTGTCGCTTCCCCCCATCACAACAAGAACAGCTGTGATGATTAAAGAAAGAACAGCAAGCCAAGATACTGGGCCTGTCGCATCTTTCCCTTTGAAGACACCAAACATTAAAAGGAACATTGCAGCCGCTGCCAGAAAAATTTCTGGAAGTGCGATTGAGAATTCAGGCAAAACCATTTTCCAAAACCTACCTATTTAGCCGCGTGCAGCGTTGAATTCGTAGCATCCAAAGCCAACTGATGTTGTTCCATCAGACTGGTAACAGAGGCATGCATAACATCGAGGAACGGATCGGGATATATGCCAATCCACATAGCGACGGCAATAAGCGGAATAAAAATCGCCATTTCCCGCTTGTTCACATCTACAATTGACTTCAAGTCTTCTTTGACCAATTCACCAAACACAACCCGGCGATAGAGATACAAACTGTAAGCTGCTCCCAAAATAACACCTGTTGTTGCAAGGAAGGCTGTCCATGTACTGACTTGATAGGCTCCTACAAGGATTAGGAACTCACCAACAAAGCCACTTGTGCCGGGCAAGCCGACGGTAGCCATTGTAAAGATCATGAAAATAACGGCGTAGCGCGGCATACGATGGACCAACCCGCCATAACGGGCAATCTCCCGTGTGTGAATACGATCGTAGATAACACCAACGCAGAGGAAGAGTGCACCCGAGACAATACCATGACTGATCATTTGAAGAATGCCCCCCTCTAACCCTTGTTGGGTAAAGGTAAAGACACCGATCGTAATGAAGCCCATATGCGCCACCGATGAATAAGCAATCAGCTTCTTCATATCTTTTTGTACGAGCGCCACCAATGACGTGTAGATGATAGCAACAACACTCAGGCCAAAGACCATAGGAGCAAAATATTGCGAGGCATCGGGGAACATTGGAATAGAAAACCGCAAGAAGCCGTATCCACCCATTTTCAGCAAAACACCCGCCAAGATAACAGAACCCGCCGTTGGGGCCTGAACATGGGCATCGGGGAGCCAAGTATGAACTGGCCACATGGGAACTTTCACTGCAAACGAAGCAAAGAAAGCCAGCCATAACCAAAACTGCAAATCTACACCGAAGTTATACGC
>Ga0105358_10001446_pt1 | contig 12678 bp, 11 predicted proteins | sample GOMGulsemesocosm_5_FD_83509 | JGI IMG/M metagenome (GOLD analysis project Ga0105358, IMG submission 83509) | Methane-oxidizing microbial communities from mesocosms in the Gulf of Mexico - GOM15C Gulf of Mexico | ecosystem: Environmental > Aquatic > Marine > Cold seeps | place: Gulf of Mexico...
GAATAAGCATTTACACCAATGGCTGAGACGTTCGTGTGACCAATATCAGTAAAAGAGTTTTTGTTTAGGCCGTCAGCTATCCCAAGTTGTCCACTATTATTTAAGCCTGCGCCCCAAACGGTATTATCGTTTTTTATTAATATTGAGTGAAAATGGCCTCTTTCAATATCTTTAACAGATGAAACAGTAGCCTGAGTAATTGTAGTAATATCAGAATTATTACCTATTCCTAGCTGCCCATAATTATTAAGTCCAACAGCCCATAGTGTGCCGTCACCCTTAAGGTATTGGGCTGAGTAAGGACCTGTCACGATCTTTTTTACATTACTAATACTGACAGGTTGATAAGTCGACTGATTATTCGTATTGCCAAGACCGAGTTGGCCGAAATTATTTCTTCCCGCGGCCCAAGTAGAGCCATCTGTTTTTATAATATGACTCGTGTAAAAACCACCTTCAACACTAGCAACGCCCGTCACGCCGGTATTCTGAAAGCTAGACTCACTAGTAAAGGTCCCTAATCCTAATTGACCGTAATAATTCATTCCAGTCGCCCAAAGATCTCCTCCCTTCAGAATGTGAGTGGCATAACTTGAGCAAGCCGCGGCATCAACATTGTCAGCTATTTGAACCCAGCTGGCCTGATCTGTTGTGTTGCCTAATCCAAACTGCCCTTGACCGTTTGCTCCAACAGCCCAAAGGGTTTTGTCTGAATTAAGGTAAAGTGAATAATCATTAAGAGGGCAATTTACGATACCCCCACTAAAAGATACTTCTTCAGCTGCCTCAATGGGTGCCACGCGTTGTTGAATAATAAAATCTGCCGAGGCGGCAAACGAAGTGCTGGTCAGTAAGCCGACTAAGATAAGCTGTGTTTTTTTCATGGGAAGGTTACCTCTTGATAGGTTGACTGATCAGCGGTATTACCTAACCCAAGTTGGCCGTAATTATTTAAGCCAGCGGACCAAACACTGCCATCTTCTTTTTCAATAAGAGTAAAGTCATCGGCTGAAATAAGGTGGGTCGCCGACACGCCAGTGTTTGTAAACGCCTGCCGGTTATTGATATCTCCCAAGCCCAGTTGACCCGCCCAATTAGTTCCTGTCGCCCAAACAGATCGGCCGCTCTTAATAATCGTTGAGGTATACCTTCCTGCAGCTATTTTTGAAACATTGCTAATGCCTGTATCCTGATAGGTTGAATAACTTGTTGTAGAATTAAGGCCGAGTTGACCCTGATTATTTCTGCCAACAACCCATAAGCTGCTGTCCGACTTAATAATAAGCACATGATGAAGGCCGGCGACAATGTCTGACGCGCCGACAACATTGGTTTGAGTTACGACTGATTTGTCACCAGAGTTGCCAAGGCCGAGCTGGCCATAATAGCTGTAGCCAACGGACCACACCGTCCCGTCGTTTTTTAGGTAAGCTGTCCAAAGTTCGCCTGGCGCTACTTTTTTGACATTGCTAATCCCTGTGTCTGTGTAGCTTAATCGCTCGGTGGCGTCACCGAGGCCGAGTTGGCTATTGCCATTGTATCCTGTCGCCCAGATACTACCATCCGATTTTTTAAGGTGGCTTTGATAATATCCCCCGTAAATATGGGTAACATTCTCTACGCCGGTATTGACAAATGAAAGCTCGTAATCAGATTTGTAGCCAAGGCCGAGTTGTCCTGAGCCGTTTTCACCCGCTGACCAGAGAACACCATCCCTTAAGGTGTGCACAGCATAAAGAGAGCAGCCGGCCGCATCGACATTCTCTGCTATTTGTACCCAGTTCGACTGATTTGTTCTATGGCCAAGGCCGAATTGGCCGCCGCTATTATAGCCAACAGCCCAGAGGGTTTTGTCATCCTTAAGGTATAGCGAGTAAGCCCCTATGCCGCAGCTTGATAGTCCGCCTGATGAGCTGACGCTTTCAGCTACCTCAATGGGTGCTACCCGTTGCTGGATGATAAAATCTGCCAGTGCGGAAAATGAAGTTCCAGTCAGTAGGCCGGCTAATAGGATTTTTTTTAAGGTCATAATTTTATTCCAAGTGTCGAAAGTTAACTACCTTAAAGCAAGATCTCTAAAATCTTTTTCTCTACTGGGTTGATTAACTTTCATTACTGAATTTATTGAGTAAGGGTATTTTGCTCTCTAAATACTTTTTTGTCAATAATTATCCTTATATTAAATGGCCTTTAATTCAATGATAAAATTCTCGCTGTGAGTTATCTTGATGATTGAGTTGCTTTGTCGCATAATTAGTTATGACCTCTCATTTAATTAAAGACAGTAATCTCCTCGCCTACCAGGATTTATCCCTTGATAATCAACTCCCCATCGAGCAGGAAACGCTGTCACCGGTGGATATTTATGTTGCTGATAAGGCTAAGAGCAGTACTCGAGCTATTCGATCGATTGCTAATATTATTGCCAATCTGTTTGGCTACACCTCTTACCTTTATCTGCCTTGGCACCTACTCAGGTTTCAGCACGTTAAATCAGTGGTCGGCGGATTACAAAAGGATACGGCCAATTACTCTCCGAAAACGATTAACGCCTACATATCAGTATTGAGAGGGGTTTCAAGTACCTGCTTTAACCTCGGCATAATGACCAGTGATGATTGCCTTAGAATTAAAAATGTCAAAATGGTAAAAGGCTCAAGGGAGAAGTCGGGACGGTCCCTGAGCCTTGAAGATATTGAAAGCATGATTGATGCATGCACGTCAGACAAAACCCCTTTAGGCAGTAGAGATTTACTAATTGTTGGACTGTTATACATCTGCGGGCTAAGAAGAGCAGAAGTAACATCCCTCACCATGGACTCGCTGAATTTAAAAGGTCTTGAAGGAAAGGTTATTGGCAAGGGGAATAAAGAACGCTCAATATACTTTGATCAGGGCTTGTTACTGGCTATAAGAGAGTGGCTAGCCTTTAGAGGAGATCAGGAGGGCCCTCTCCTATGTCGAATTCTAAAGGGGGGCAAGATCATTGAAAAGTCATTATCTGACCAAGCCATTTATGATGTGGTTCGCAAACGCCAGCTTCAGGCAGGAATTGAGCATATAACGCCTCATGATCTCCGTAGGACGTTCATCACCGATCTTTTGTCTAACGGGGTCGATGTTCTGATTGCGCAGCGCCTGGCGGGCCATGGAGATCCTAAGACAACAGCGGGGTATGATTTGAGGAGTAAGCTGGCGGAAAAAGAAGGGGCCAGTAAATTAACATTTCCGATAGATAAATAAAAAGGCCATCGTAAAACGATGACCTCTTTAATGCCTGCGACAATCTCTCTGCTAATAATTTTCTGTTTGCGTTTTTGTCTGCAGTAACTTCTGTTCAGCATACTTAATTGATGCAAAACGATAACTTGTTGAGTCTCTTAAACTCTTAATATGTTACTAATTATACAGGCCTTTATTAATTAATCAAGAAATAAATACAAAATAAATCAAGGTAGTAGTAATAACTCCTCAAAAGAGGATCTGTTAATGGTGTCAGCAAGACCTAATTGAGCCACAGAGTTATTGCCAACTGACCACACCGATTGATTCGACTTTCCAGCAAAGACACGATAAAAACCGGTAGACATACTATCAGCCTCAAAGCCTGTATTTTGAAAGCTTGCATAATGAGGTGTATCACCAAGACCAAGTTGCCCAAAGTCATTCCTTCCTGCTGACCAAATTTCTCCTGACTTTATGAAATATGATGAATAACTGCTAGCACTTATTGATGAGACTCCATTCGCCACATTTACAAAAGTGCTTCTATTGACATTGTCTCCAAGGCCGAGCTGGCCGTAATAGTTTTTACCAACAGTCCAGGCGCTGCCGTCGTTTTTAAGTAGTATTGAAAAATATGACCCGCTCGATATATCTTGAACATCAAAAATAGGAACTTGAACAATAAAGTCTTTGCTATTTGTATTTCCTAATCCTAAATGACCTGAGAAGTTATGACCAACGGCCCATAGAGTTCCGTCATTTTTCAGGTATTTTGTTGCACTTATTGCTGGCGATACCTTTTTAACGTTACTAATATTAACAAAGCTTAACCTGCTTTTATTGTCTTTATTTCCTATCCCTAGATGACCATGGCCGTTATATCCTACAGCCCAAACAGTGCCGTCGCTTTTTATAACATGATTGGTGTAATAGCCTCCCTCAAGGCTTAATATATTGTCTTCACCGGTATTTTCAAAGGTTGTTCGATTATTCGTATCACCAAGGCCTAGTTGCCCGTAATTATTAAGGCCTGTCGCCCAAAGTTCTCCATCTTTAATTATGTAAGTACTATAAAGAGAGCAGCCAGCTGAATCAACATTGTCGGCAATCTGAACCCAGTTTTGTTGGTCTATAGTATTTCCTAGGCCGAGTTGCCCACTACTATTTAGGCCAACTGACCAAAGCGTCTTGTCATCCTTTAGGTACAATGAATTAAAGCTAAAAAGACAGTTTACAATTTCGCCTGCAGAGTTAGACTCAGCAGCTTCAATTGGCGCAAATCGAACCTTTAGATTAAACTCGCCGGCCATTGATGGAATAGAGGTTGTTATTAGCAAAGCTGCTAGAATATTTTTAATCTTCATAACATTAAAGGCTTAATCCACTCTCTGGCTCTCTTCTTTTTTTAATTGAAGCGTCAAGGGTCTTATCTAAACGTCTTTGTCGAACAACCGACGCGACATGATTTCTAAAGGATTGTATCTCCGGCGTTCTCATGTTTTTTAAAACTCTTAAGCAGAAAGGTTTTTTTAAAGCGCCTTCCAAGGTGGAGGTATTGCTGTATTTTTTTGACAGTTGTCGAGCGACAGAAAATGTTTTCGACTGAGCTTTAAAGACAGCGGTTGGCCCAAGATCTTTTGTCGAGGTAAGAGAGGTGGATTTAGCGGGGGCATGACCGCCTCTTCTTCTTTGACTGTTTCTTTTAGCGTTATACTCAACAATTCTGGCCGCCTCCCTTTTTACAAAATCCCTATCCCTGTCTGAAGTGACTGGCATAACGCCTTCATTAGCGAAAACCGGCTCGCCGTCAGCAATCTTTTGTCGATGCTCATCATAAAGATCATCTTCATTTCGATTTTTCTTAAACATGATTTAGGCCTGCCTATAGTTATTTTTATACTATAAGCATACCATAAATACAATAATTTATCATATATTAAAGGCGTTTATTTTCACGCCTTTAATTGTGAGAGGACTAATCCTCCATCAAGAAAATGAGTCGACAATTGTCTGAGCAAAAATTTTCTTGCTTATCGATTATCTTTTTTGAAGCGAATAACGGGTAGTAGTCCTCTTCCGCTTCTAGACTGGTATCAACTTTTTTTTCGCATTTATTTAGGCTGCAACTTACGATACTCATCTTCAACTCCTTTTTGTTTTTTAACGGTAGATAAATTATAGTTGATTACTATTTTTTTTGTTGTTTTTTTGTAACAATCATTTATTTTCTTTTGGCAGACTTGCTTGACACCAGTAAAAGAGAGCTTCATTCCTTGAGTCTAGAACAAGTCCTTCAGTAATGTTGTTAGATCGTTCCTCAAAGGTTTGTCGAGTTACGTGCTGGTCAGTAATTAACCGGTTCATCGTCAATACTTGGCGGGAAACCTTGCTGCCGGGGTAAGCCTTGCAGAAGGTCGATATTTGATCTGGGGTGACCAGTTCAATGCTCATATTTAGATGAGTCTGATGGCGCACAACAATCTCTGCGGCGCTAATATCGGTTAAGGCGAGATGCTCAAGATCAATACTCACCGGAATATTTAGCGAGTCATAAAAAAATATTCTCTCAATTAGGCTTAGCCCGTGATGAGCCTCTATCGTCATCTCAACAACCTGGCCTTCAAGCCCTTCAAGCCCTTCAACGCCTTTAATAAAGCCTTCGTAGCCTGAGCCGATTTGCTGCTCTTTTACCTTCTTTTTTTCAGCTTTTCTTGTGGCGGATTGCCGGGCCAGCACTCTGATGTAGCGCCCTCTCATGGAAATAAACTGGTCGGTTTTAGCGACTTCTTGCCAGATTTTTTTGCCCCCGATACACTCGTCTTCATCCAGTTTGCTGCCAACAAAGGGGCGGTAGTACAGACTTCCGCCTCGGCAGCCGCGGTAAAACTCGCACTGATCACACTCGTCTCTCAGCACGTTAAGCATGTCAGCTAGGCGCACACTGTTCTCAAAAATCACTTTGGTCGACCAGTGAGGATCCTCAACATTTAAGGCGTTTTTGGGTTTTTTGGCAACTTCGCCCATTTGGGTAGCGCTCAGTTCGGTACGCCCGTCCGGAAAAATGTTCATCGCATAAGAGCTGGATTCTGTGGGTGAGCAGCCGGTACCGCCGGCTTCCATCGCATTGATGCAGTCTTCGATGACCGCGCCCTTCATTCTGAAATTTTCTTTAACGAAGGAAAGTATAAAATTTGATACATCCAGCATACTGGGTAAATCTTTATGGTCGTTAAGCAGTGCGGTCCCAGAGGGTACAATGTAATTAAAGCTGATGGTATCGGCCTCGACCGACTTAAGTACTTCATCACATTGACTGAGGGGCACCTGAATCATTCCTTTAGTCATAGATACGAGCAGTATTTTTCTAAGATTTATCTTTTTTAGATTTTCTTCAAAGCGTTTTTTTAACACCGCTGATTTTCCAAATCGGTTGGTGTCCGGCTCCCATGAAGTAGTGATCTCAAACAAATCCGCTTCGGTTAGTGAATTGAATAGTTCAATGTAGCGCTGATCTTTAAAGGTGCCATTGGTGGCAAACAGGCATTCAAGGTCTATTTTTTCTTTATTGAGTTCTTTTTTTATGTTTTTTAGGCCTTTAATAACGTCATCCCAAAAATCAAACGGCATTAGGGTTATTTCGCCGCCCAACAATTCAACTTCGACAGCGTTTATGCTCTGATCTTTTAGGGCTAAGGACTTTAGCTGATCGCTAATTAAGTTCATGGTGCGTGGCGCCATCGTGAACTTATCTTTAAGCTGTTCGGGAGAGAAATAACAATGCGTGCACCTTAGATTGCATTTGGTATTGGTGATGATCGAGACCTCGATAGGCCCTCTTTCTAGGTGCATGGAAATGTCCGAAATGAGTATTCCCTTAATAATAAAGTAATTGGAATTAATTAACAATAAAAAAAGGCTAGTGACTTAAGGGATTCTTGCTTAAAAGGCGGCGTTACTATAATATATGTGAAAATAACTAACCTGGATTAAGAAATGTCTTTTGGAAAAACTCTTTTACTACTGTCTACATTGGCAGTAAGCAATGCGGCGCTTGCCGATTTTATCATTCAGCAGCGGGTAGCACCTATTCAGGAGGATCTGTCTATTCCGAGCTACACTCCTTTGGATATTTGTCATTCGTCAGGATCCGCCTTCGTTGTTAAGCAGGATAATACTTTATGGGGGATTGGCAGTAACAGTTATGGTCAGCTCGGACTTTCTAGCGCTGTAGCTTCTGTTTCTAACTGGACTCAACTGGCAACAGGCGTTGAAAGGGTGTTTTGTGGCTACAGCATAAGCCTTTCTATATCCAAGACGGACGGGAGTTTTTGGGTAACGGGATACAATAATTATGGCAAGCTAGGTATTGGAACTGAAGAAACAAGCTATGAATTCAAAGATACTGGCATGACAGGTGTGACTGAAGCTATCTCAACGGCTTACAACACGGTTATTCATCTGTCTGACAAGAGTGTTTGGGTGGCAGGCAACCGAGGGCTAGGTATTTTTGGTGGAGCAACAGGCGATAATACTCAAAAGACCTTTCAGCAGGTTGCTAGCAATGTTGATGCGATAACTTCAGGTGTTGGCAATGTCGGAACGCTAAGCGGAACAACCGTTAGGGCTCAAGGATACAATATCTATGGCCAATCCAGTTTAGGTTCTGAAGGTAAAACGTCAGGCTTTCCTGTATTTATGACAGGTGTGAGTAAGGTGATGATGTCAAAATACGGCATCTTATTTTTAAAGACAGATAATACCTTATGGGCTAAGGGAAATAATCAGTCTGGAGAGCTTTCCACCTTATCAGAAGGGACGCAGCCTCTACAGCAGGTGGCCAGTAATGTGATTGATTTTCATACTTCTGCTGAGCATCAATTTACCCATATTTTAAAGGCAGACGGGACCGTTTGGGCATCAGGCAGAAATACCACAGGCTGGCTTGGGTCTGGCGATGAATCCGAGATACCCAACTTTACTCAAATTGGTGTAACCGGTGTGACGGGTTTTTATGATAAAGGCGGGTTCCCTATTTTAAAAAAGGCAGACGGGACTTTATGGGTTTCTGGAGGAACAGTTAGGCTTAATCAAGATAATGTCGACACCTCTATCTTCAATCAAGTGTTGTTGCCTTAAGGTTAATTAATACTTGACAAATTAACTGTTTTGACTTATAATAGGGGTTTTCCAGTTAAGGTTGTTTTATGCTAAAAAAGAAGTTATTTAATTACTCAGCAAAGCTGCCTGTTCGATTCATTAACCGGGTGGAAAATGAAGAATATCTTGAGCGATATTACTTGGGTGAGTGGTTCGGATTTACCGCCTATCTTCACCGGTTTGTCTCGCCTGATGGCGATGAGGAAATTCACGATCATCCTTGGCGTGCGGCTATCTCCTTAATTCTTTGTGGCGGTTATGCCGAAGAAAGAATGGATCGATTATGCGCTAAAAAAGGCTGGGTCTCACACCTTAAAGAAATGAAGCCTTGGCGGATTAACTTTATTCGTGGTGGTGATTTTCACCGAATTCAAAAAACCAAGCCTGAGACGTGGACCTTATTTATACATCGTCCTCACTCTAAAACTTGGGGATTCCTTAAAAAAGTTGAGGGTGGAACCCTCTATCATCAACCTTTTGATATTCGATCAACGAAGAATTGGCATTTAAAAGCCCCTCTCGGTGGCGAATCAAAAAGATCACCCCTGAAATAATTTAATACGCCTGTACGCCGGGCTTTTCCATAAAAATAAAAAAGGAGGCTATCCATGCCAACCATTAAGCAAAGTAGCGATACGATCACAAAGTTGTGCGAAACAATTTACGGCACGGTTAGGATTACTGGCACTGAGCATTCGGTCAACCGCCTAGTAAGAAAGCTTGGCTCGTCAGGTGTTATTAAGATCAAGCTTTCATCACTTAAGGTCAGTCAGCAGGACTCTGGTGATGACGAAAGGCTTCCTTACGAGTTTGATCTAAATTTTGACGTAAAAACATATGGCTGTGTCAAAACAATATCTAATAATGAGGGGCACTGCTCTGACGCTAATGTGGATGATTTACTCACCTTATTCTGCCGATTGGAAATGAGCATTCCAAGCTACCTATTAAAGGCGGCTATTGACCTTGGATTGGTTGATGAAGAAAACTAATTAGCTACGACTAAAGGCGGTACCTCTGAATGACAAAACTTGCCCGTCAAAGAGCTAGATAAATTAAGAAAGAAATATAATTTAAACGTAATTATTTAAGGACTTATTATGTCAGAAAAAAAATACGAAAAAGAAGCTAAAGCACGTAAAAGATAACAATCTTCGAGTAATATCTATAAACTACCCCCACCAATCTTAATGCTTGGAAGGGGTTTTACGGGGTAAGCCGTTTGGGATGGTTTCCACCCTTAAATGTAATGTGCCTAAAACACTGCGAAGCATTACCAGTCCACTGGCAACATCTCGTTTCATCGTGCACCCACACGTGCAAATATGATGCCTAACTTTCAGTGGTTTCTTTTTAGTCACTAGGCAATCCGGACATCGCTGACTCGGCTTCACCTTTTTTGTCTGAACCTCTTCGTACCGACCACCAGTTTCTTCGACTTTGTAGCGGATCATGCCCATTAGTTTTGCGGGCGAGGTATCTAAAACACGTCTATTCAGTGACGTTTTATTATAAATTCCAGACGGATTATCGGCCCGGGTCATTTGTTTAATGTCAAGTTTTTCCGATGCGACCAGCGCGTACTCTTTGGCAATATTATGGCTAAGCTGATGATGGTCTTGATGGCGCTTTCTAGCTATTTTTGCACGAGATTGCGACAACGCTTTGCAGGCACGTTTCCATCTGGCAGAGCCTCTTTTCTTGCGGGCCATGGACCTTTCGAGTTCGAGCACCTCAGTTTTATGCGTTTCGTAATACCGAGGGTTCTCAACCTGACGAAAAGAGGCGTCCTCATGGGTAATACTTAAAAGATGTTCGACGCCCCAGTCAATACCGCAAGCCTTTTTACTGTCGGTCACCCGAGTTGGCTCACACTCAACCGTCAAGGATAAAAACCAATCCCCGTGTTTATGTATAATTTGAGAGGTTTTGATCTTGCCAAAGGTTCGCGCTTTTCCACGGGCCTTAATATGTCCAATATTTCGAATATACAAAACCCCGTGCTTATTATTTTCTCCGGAATTAAATTTCCAACCACTGCCTTCACAAATCTCAAACGATTTAAAACGCTTCATCGACTTAAATCGTGGAAAACCCGGGGTTTCACCGCGCTTAACCCGGCCGAAAAAGGCTTTGAAGGATTTATCTAATCGTCTAAGTGTCATTCGACTTATGTAAACCGGCATATCTTTGTAATCTTGGCTATCACCACGAATTTGAGTTAGGGACTTCTGCTGATCGTTATAACTCAATGATTGCCCTGTTTTCTTATAACAATCAATGCGCTCTTCAAGTGCTCCGTTATGAAGATCTTTCTGAAGTCGCAAGACATTTAATAGCGCATCTTCATGAGCGCTATTAGGGTAAAGCTTGTAATCTATCTTGCGTAATTCCATTTGATTATTATACTCTCCTGAGCGTTATTTGCTTGAAAATATTTTTATTTATGATATTAAATGCTTTTAATTAGCTTAAAGCTTATCTTTTTAAGCAAAAAGCATCTAATCTCCACCAAGCTGCGCTTGAAAGAGGAATGCGACGCTTAAATGCGTTCAACCGAATTTAAGAGAAGTTATTGAAGCTAATAAGCTATCTCATCTGAATTATTGACTTCTTTTTAGCCGAAAGACTTTCATTAGTCAGCATTTTACCCAGCCAGGCCAGTGGTTTTACACTTAATGCCTGGGTAAAGTGCACGCTTTCAAACCAGTTTTCATCCTTGCTTGATCCGGGCACCACCGTAAAATCCTTAAATCGGTCCAATTCTTTTAGCGCGACTTTCATTTTTATTAAATCTTTTTCTTGATAGCGAGCAATATTCTTCGGGTGCATCGGCTGCAAGAAAACCAGCAGGCGTACGCCACGACGGTTTAGTTCACTCTGAAGCTTTTTAAGTTGGCCCATTACCCGGTTTATTTGATCGTCCGTGGGTGACCGCTCAACTAATCGTTCTTCTTTAAGGGGTTTTGAATTTTTAAGGGTATCGATCAGAGCGCCCCGACCGGTAAATAACACTTTGTCCTGCGTTTTTTCATAGCCTTGACCGGCGTACATTAAGAAATCTTTTTCATCCGGTGCTTTAAAAAGATACTGCTTTGCGAAATCAAGCTTATCGGTCAGCGTCATCGGATAGAGTCGTTTATTATGATTACTGGCCAGCGGTGTCTCCTTTTCAAAAAACACACCTAGATCAAGCGCCAACGTCACGCTACGGAGCAAGCAGGCCGCCCGATCCCCACACATGGCCTCGGAAATTAAAGAGGTGTTGTGAATGTGCTCATTGAGGTTTCCCCCGTTATAGCTCATTCTAAATATGCCTTTATCCAGTAGCGAGGTATCATAAACATGTAGCTTAGAGTTACCAATAACCAGGTGCTGATATTCACCTGAATGACTCATTAGGTAGTGGGCCTGTATAAAGCGATCATTATGCAGGTAGTCGTACCGCACTTGAGGTTTTGACGACAATGCCTTTCCTTTGCTTTTATTGTCTGCCCATAAGGCTAAGGGCTTGTCACTCAGTACTGCAAATACGCCGTAACGATCGACCAAGATATTAAACCCGGGCAATAGCATCATCACTGATAAAAAAGCCAAAAAATAAAATCCTATAAAAACCCCGATAAAAGATCGGTTTTGAGGTTCTTTTCTTTTTTTAGTCGATCGATTGTTTTTTTGTTTTTTCATGTTAAAAATTAAAGTAGATGAATTCACTGCTAGGAACCGCAATCGCGAGTGTCACGCAGACGGCAAAAATAAAGCCTAAAAAGATCCCAAAAAAAGCCTGTTTATTTCGATCTTTTTTATTTAAGCCATAAGGGTAAAGGGTTTGCACCCACTTCACCGTGTTCGGCGCTAATCTAGCTAAGATCAGTGCACTGGCCAATGAAAGAAATATGTCGGGCGAGTCGATCGCACTTCGATAATTAACTGCAATCCCTGAATTATCTCCGGTAACCACGTTTATGATATTAACAATGAATTCAGGGTACGCATGATGACCTTGACCGACCAAGGCTAGAAAAATACTCTTCGCTTGATCCAGGTCATTGGCGCGGAAAATAGCAAAGGTTAGCATCACGAATAAAAACGTTGCCCCAGAGGCCAGCGCTTTTGGCAGAGACAGCTTTAAGGCTCTAAAGATCTTCTCTATCGATAAGGCTAGCCCGTGTAGCGCACCCCAGATAACGAAGGTCATTGCCGCGCCATGCCATAGCCCGCCCAGCAAAAAGGTGATCATGACATTGATAAACGTTCTTACTGGGCCCTTCTTGTTACCCCCTAAAGGAATGTAGA
>Ga0105358_10001447_pt1 | contig 12672 bp, 12 predicted proteins | sample GOMGulsemesocosm_5_FD_83509 | JGI IMG/M metagenome (GOLD analysis project Ga0105358, IMG submission 83509) | Methane-oxidizing microbial communities from mesocosms in the Gulf of Mexico - GOM15C Gulf of Mexico | ecosystem: Environmental > Aquatic > Marine > Cold seeps | place: Gulf of Mexico...
TGTGTTACATGGAGAACAATAATCAAAAATCGGATATCTATACCTAAGAGGTAAGAATGAGAATACTCGTCACAGGAAATGCTGGTAGCGGAAAAACGACTTTGGGTAAAAAGCTATCTGACGAGCTTAATATTCCATTATATGGTTTAGACAAAGTCGTGTGGAAAGAAAACTGGACGCCAACTCCTAGAGATGAGGTACAAAAGTTAATAAAAGAAATCACAGATAAAGAGGCATGGATCATTGAAGGTGTCTCAAAATTGGCGCTAAATGAAGCCGATAAAGTCTATTTTTTAGATATTCCTGCTTATAAATGCGTAATTAATATATTAATACGTTTTATAAAAAATGGGCTTGGCTCAAGAAAAGAACTGCCTGATAATTGCCCTGAATATATTGGATTTTTAAAGGCAATCAAGATCGCTTTGATTTTTGATCGAGTTACAAAACCATGGTTAATACAGAGAAGTGCTAATGTAGATTTCGTTCAAATTAAGAGCTATAAAGAATTAAAAAATCACATTTAATAAACGCCACCACTATAAAAACTCATTGAATATAAATCAGCTTTTTTACTTTAAATCTTCTTAGGTTTTTATTGTAACAGTTGGGCCGCATGGGGCTGGTGGTTCATTTTTGATTTCAGCCACTGAAGGCTTAACCATGAGAAAACCCTTAAACGGTTTATGGCTAATTAGATAAAAAATAACTCACATAAGCATAACTAAGACGGATATGAGCATCAGCTTTGATTAACTCATTAGTTTTAATGACTCAAATTTAACCTGATATTATGCCAATAGATTTAAATAAAAGCTCGAAACCACACCATTTAACTATAAACTCAGGTAGGGAACGAACAAAGCACTGCAATTACCTCATTGATCAGCTTCTGCCCCAGAGCTGGCGTTCTTATCCAAATAAGATTGAGCAACATGCATCTTATAGCATGTTAAAATTTAATAAAATGCGGGTATTACCGTCTTACATACTCCTAATGATTTTATTTCACAGGCCATTTGCTATGTCATTGATATTTCTCTTGAATAATTTTATTTTGCGGTCAATCCTAGGCTTCATCTAAGTGATTAACTTTCAATCAAAAATAATAATGCTTTAGGAATACGCTATGCCCAACTTAAACATTTCCCAGAAACTCTACTTGGGCTTTGGTGTTATCCTCATTTTATTAATATCAGCGATTTCAATCTCGCTATGGAATGTTTCAGGTATAAAAGAAACAACAGATCGGATTGTTGATTTACGAACGCCAACCGCGCAAGCCTCTCAACGCATGACCAACAATATCAATGCGTCACTCGCAGTTTTACGTGGGTGGATGCTCGTAGAAAACGAAGCCTTTAAAGCCAATCGTGCTGACATTTGGGCCGATATTGCACAAACAAGTAAGGACATGGATAACCTGTCGCAGAAATGGACAAACCCAAAGAATGTTGAAAACTGGCGCGCATTCAAAAAGGTTCTCGCTGAATTTAAAATAGCCCAACAAAAAGTCGAAGATATTGCTCATACTCCAAATGAAACACCGGCCACTAAAGTTCTCGTAAACCAAGCGGCCCCTCTCGCTGGCGTTATGATCACCAACATCTCTAAGATGATTGATCTTGAACTTCAGGGCAAAGGTGGATTGGATGGTGATCGTGTACAAATCTTGGGCATGATGGCCGATGTCCGTGGGACATTGGGTTTAGGCTTGGCCAGCATTCGCGCATACCTTTTGACTGGAGACACAAAATTCGCGGATGGTTTTAATCAGTTTTGGGCGAAAAATGAAACACGTTTTAGCGACTTAACAACTTCCATCCAGCTATTATCTGCTGAACAAAAATCAGCCTTTGATATCTTTTCTAACAAACGAAAAGAATTCAACGCTCTCCCTCCAAAGATGTTTGAAATTCGTGGTTCCAAAAAATGGAACATGGCACAATATCTACTGATAACAGAGGCAGCCCCGCGCGCAGGCAAACTTATGACCACGCTCACCGGGGTGAAACAACCAGATGGATCACGCAAAGGCGGTATGGCACGAAACCAAAAACGCCTTCTCGACAATGATGCCGCAAAAGGTGCAGCTCAAACCTCACAACTCGTTAACCTTTTATGGATCTTACTGGTTATCTCTGTCTCTGCTGCTGCTGCAATTGCCTACCTCACCGCACGTTCAATTGCACGCCCCGTTGTTGAAATGACTGGAAACATGGCAGAGCTTGCAAATGGCAACCTTTGTGTTGAAATTTCAGGCCAAGACCGCAGCGATGAAATTGGGGATATGGCCCAGGCTGTACAAGTCTTCAAAGACAGTATGAGGGAAACTGAACGCTTAAACATCGAAAAACAAAAAGAACAAGCTGTTCGAGAAAAAAGAATTAAAGCGCGTGAGAACCTATCAGAACAGTTTGAAGAAAATGTCACAAGCGTACTGCAAGAAGTTGGAACAGCATCCAAAACTATGAAAAGTTCTGCTGATAACATGGCTAAAATGGCACAAGAAACCAGTAATCAGTCAACAACTGTTGCAGCCGCATCTGAAGAAGCATCGGCAAATGTACAAACCGTAGCCGCTGCTTCAGAAGAACTTTCCAGTTCCATTGGTGAAATCAATCGCCAAGTCACAGAATCTTCAAACGTTGCTAAAAAAGCCGTTGAAGATGCACAAGCAACCGATCAAAAAATTCAAGGCTTGGCCCAAGCAGCGGATCAAATTGGAACCGTTGTTGCCTTAATTACGGATATTGCTGAACAAACCAATCTACTTGCCCTTAATGCCACAATTGAAGCCGCCAGAGCGGGTGAGGCTGGCAAAGGTTTTGCAGTGGTCGCTTCAGAAGTCAAAAACCTTGCGAACCAAACAGCAAGCGCAACTGATGAAATTACCCTACATATCGGCGGCATTCAATCTGCGACAGATGAGTCTGTTACAGCTATTCAACATATTGGAAGAACCATTGCCCATATAGAAGAAATTGCCACATCCATCGCAACAGCTATGGAAGAACAAGGTGCTGCGACTCAAGAAATTGCACGCAATGTTGAACAGGCCGCTGCTGGTACGAGTGAAGTATCTTCCACAATTATTGTCGTGAATCAAACAGCAACAGAAACGGGTGAAGGTGCCCAGAGTGTCCTGGAATCCGTTGGCACTTTAAGCACACAAACCGATGCGCTCACACATAACGTTTCAACCTTCTTAAGAGAACTTAAAGAAGCTTAAAAAGAGAATAACAACGATCACTCGCATATGACTTTTATGGCTATAAGTGTAATTTTCAATCAACGATCTACAGGACAAATAAATACCTGTTGTTGAGTGAGGGTAGCGCGCGATGTACGATAAAACCGTAATGTATTACGCCAGAATATTACTAGCTCATATGCGAGTTTCGTAAACATCAATCACAATTGATATTTATTTTTTTATGAGCCTGTAGCTCAAACCGCCTTCTTTAAGAGACGGCTCCAATGAGTGGACTTTCAAAATATCCTTTAAATGTAAATTTTGAATTTTCGCTCTGGGCTGTTTCCAAGGATCATCAGGCGTTGCGTCGAGCCATTCGATTTTATTTTCGAAAGATGTCACATCAACTTCCAAAACCAAGGGATGTTCTTCTACTTTAAAAAAACGCGCCGCAATTGTTTCCACAGCTTCTTCAAGGTTGAGATGAACACAATCGAGTTTACCATCATTTCCACAACGTGGCACCCGTCCTGTTTTTTGTGCTTCCAGCCAGACCTTTTCTGAAATCACACGGTATAGAATACTCATAAATCCCCTCCCTTTACCTAAAAAATCATGCAAAACTTAAAGCTCAATCAGATTACTTTCAAGATAGTATGACTTGATCCTTTCCTTTATCTGCAAAAAACCATAGATTGTTGGCGATATTCAGCAGGAGAGTTTTACTATAATGTCGAATCCATTTATCATTGGTTTGAAAACCAACCCTCAATTATTTTTTAACGAACTTGATACTGTTGAAGTACAAGCCATCGCTCAAGCTTGTTTACGCGTTCTTGAGACGCGCCATAAAGAAGGCGACACAGAGGCCGCCACTTGTATGCAGAATGTCTATCGTGATGTTGCCAACATAGAACTGTGAGCCCCATTTGAAAAAAGTATCCTGGACCGCCTTAATTCCCGCCCTTTTTGTTTTTTTATGGAGCACAGGCTTCATTGGCGCAAAATACGGCTTACCCTATGCGGAACCTTTTACTTTTTTGTTTGTGCGCATGGTCTTAACCTGCGCTCTATTATTTCTCGCCATCCTATTTTTTAAAAAATCATGGCCGTCCAGTTGGCGTTTAACCGGTCATGTCGCCGTATCTGGTATATTGGTGCATTGTGGTTATCTTGGCGGTATCTTTTACGCCATTGCCCTTGGCATGCCTTCTGGCCTAGCGGCCCTTATCGCAGGACTACAACCCTTACTAACCGCATTTGCAGCCTATCCCATGCTTCGCGAACGTGTAACTGGTAAACAATGGATAGGTCTTGTTCTGGGTTTGATTGGGATTGCGTTGGTTCTGAGTGAGAAAATATCCGGTCAAACCGATAGTCTTTTCAGCGGCTTTGGTTGGGACGCGGTTATCTTTGCCCTGATCGCCGTTCTTTCAATCACTGCAAGTGCGCTTTATCAAAAACGGTATTGCACGACAATGCCAATGGTCAGCGGTACTTTCATTCAATATTGCGCCGCAGCCGTTTTTTACGGCATTGCCGCCTACGCGCTTGAAACCATGAAAATTCAATGGACCACAGAATTCATTCTGGCCTTGACGTGGTTGATACTGGCTTTATCCATTGGTGCCATAACCTTATTGATGTTGATGATCAAACAAGGTGCCGCATCCAAAGTTGCCAGCCTTTTTTATCTGGTACCACCCGTCACAGCTATTCAAGCCTATTTATTGTTCGATGAACGCCTCGGGCTCGCCGCCCTTATTGGACTTGGTATCACAAGCCTTGGCGTGGCCTTGGCGGTTAAATCTAAATAAAATTATTTACACATTTTTTGAAAGTCTTCATAACTTGGCATTTGTGACAAGGGCCCAAGACACGCCAATGTTGGTTTCGAAGCAAAAATCTGCTGTGCCACACGACACACCGCATCTACATCGATTTTTTCAATTTCAGTAACGACTTCTTCTGCTGTAATCGGTCGATTAAACACAATCATCTGACGTGCCAATTGCTCACACCGTGTTGAGGTGCTTTCCAGCGACATCAAGATACTGGATTTTAATTGTGCACGCGATCGGTTGACCTCGGCTTGTGTCACATCGTCACAGACTTTTTTCATCTCATCAGCAATGATTGGCATTAATTCTTTAACTTCTTCAGCGCCAGTACCTGCATAAACACCCAACATCCCACCATCATCATAGGCAGAAACAAAGCTATAAATCGAATAAACAAGTCCACGCTTTTCACGAATTTCTTGAAACAGTCGCGACGACATTCCGCCACCAAATAATGTAGACATCACTGATAATGTATAAAAATCAGGATCATCATAACGCACGCCATCAAAACCCAAAACCACATGAACCTGTTCAAGGCTTTGACGATCTTCCATGAAAGATCCGCCTTCATATCGGCTTTTTTCAGGCTTAATATCGCTCGTCAATTTCAAAGTCTGGAATTTTTCAGAAACCAAAGCCACCAGTTCATCATGATTAACATTTCCAGCAGCTGAAAAAACCATACGTGATGCTGCATAATTATCCTGCATATAGGATAGAATGACTTCTCGAGGCAAAGATTTTACAATTTCTTCCGTACCCAAAACAGGACGACCCACAGCTTGGTTGGGATAAGCAACCGCTTGGAAATGATCAAAAATAATATCATCCGGCGTATCATTGGCCTGATGGATTTCTTGCAAAATGACAGAACGTTCGCGTTCCAGTTCTTCCGGGTCCATGACTGAATTTTGCAAAATATCAGCAATGATATCCACAGCCAGACCAACATCGCCTTTCAACACTTTGGCATAATAGGCCGTATTCTCACGCGATGTATAGGCATTGATATGCCCACCGACATTTTCAATTTCTTCTGCCAAATCTTGCGCGCTACGTCTTTTAGTCCCTTTAAAAGCCATATGTTCCAGCAAATGCGAGATACCATTTAATTTAGGTATTTCATGACGTGCGCCAACTTCGACCCATGCCCCGAGCGAGACAGATTGAACAGAAGACATATGATCAGAAACCACACGGATTCCATTTGCGAGTGTTGTTACTTGAACGACCATTAAGTGAGGGTCTCTTTAATATAAGTTTTAATTTCGGTTAGATCATTTTTCAAAACGCAGAAACGTTCTTCACGTTCTAACAAATCTGATAGACGATCCGGTAAATCAGGATGTACGCCACTGGCTTGTTTCACCGCATCGGGGAATTTGGAAGGATGCGCCGTTGCCAAGGAAACAGTAACCGCATCACTTGGTTTTGCATCGCGCGCAACCGCACAGCCAATCACGCTATGGGGGTCAAACAATTCCCCTGTTGATTGGAAGAAATCTTTAATGGCTTGTTGCGTTTCTTCATCATCCAGTCGACCAGCTTCAAACAGTTTGGCCATTTCTTTCCAACGATCAGCGCCAAAATCCACAACGCCATTTTCACGAAAATCAGACAAGCATTGTGCTAAGGCAGCACCGTCTCCATCAAAATAATGCGCAAGCAAACGCTCAAAATTTGATGAGATTTGAATATCCATACTGGGGGATAAACTGGGTTCGACGGTTTCCATCTTCATCACACCCGTTTCAATGTAGCGGGTTAGGATGTCGTTACGGTTTGACCCGATAATGAATTTTTCAACAGGCAAGCCCATTTGCTTGGCACAAAAACCAGCAAACACATTACCAAAATTACCTGTTGGAACAGAAAATCGCATTTCACGATCGGGCGAGCCAACCTGAACAGCAGCCCAGAAATAATATGTGATTTGCGCCATAATGCGCGCCCAATTGATGGAATTCACCGCTGACAAATTATATTCATCGCGAAAATCCATATCATTAAACATGGCTTTTACCATATCCTGACAATCATCAAACGTGCCTTCAACGGCGATATTATGGACATTTTTTGACATGATCGTTGTCATTTGATGGCGCTGCACATCAGAAACGCGCCCCTTGGGGTGCATAATGAAAATTTCTATGCAATCACGATCTCGACACGCTTCAATCGCAGCTGATCCCGTATCACCCGATGTCGCGCCCACGATGGTGACTTTTTCACCGCGTTTGTTCAAGACGTAATCAAACAAACGGCCTAACAGTTGTAAGGCAAAATCTTTAAAAGCCAAGGTCGGGCCATGGAATAATTCCATCACCCATTGGTCTTTATCCAGCTGTTTTAAAGGGGCAACAGTAGGATGGCCGAAATCTTTATAAGCATCGCGTACAATATCGGCAAAATCATCTTGGGGGATCGAGCCTTCCACAAACGGATACATGACACGAATGGCAAGATCACAATAGCTGAGGCCGCGCATAGCACGGATATCATCCGCACTAAACTGGGGCCATGATTCGGGCAGATATAGCCCGCCATCTCTGGCCAAACCGGTTAACAAAACATCTTCGAAGGAAAGAACGGGGGCTTTTCCCCGAGTAGACGCGTATTTCACCTTGAACCCCTTTATGCTCAGTATTCATGCGCTGTGTATCACGCTTTATAAAGAGAGTCCAAGGTGAATGACATATGTTTATCTTGGCGCCATACGTAATGCACCATCCATACGAATGACTTCACCCGATAGATACGCATTTTCGACAATATGGCTAACCAATGAAGCAAATTCTTCTGGCTTACCCATACGCCCAATTGGAACCGATGCATTCAAGGTGTCTTGAACGTCTTGGGGGAAATCCATCAACATAGGTGTCGCCATAATACCCGGTGCAACCGTCATAACACGCACACCCTTAGGGGCCATTTCACGCGCAATTGGCAATGTTAGCGAAGCAACGCCGCCTTTGGACGCTGCATAGGCGGCTTGACCAATTTGGCCATCGGCAAAAGCGATAGAGGCTGTATTTACAACAACGCCACGCTCGTTTCCATCTAAAGGATCAAGTTCAAGCATATCTGCGCAAGCCAAACGAGACATGTTAAATGTCCCGATCAAATTCACCTGAATGACTTTAGAGAAAAGGTCCAAATCATGCGCACCATTGCGCCCAACGATTTTTGAGGCCGGTGCAATGCCTGCACAACTGACAACGATGCGGGCAATACCGTGGGCTTCGCGGGCTGTTGCAAAAGCCGCCATCGCGCTTTCCCCATCTGCAACATTACATTCAACGGCAATGCCACCAATTTCATCCGCCACTTTTTTCGCAGCTTCTAAATTCATATCAAAAATTGCAACTTTTGCACCGCGCGCTGCCAATGCACGTGCGGTTGCTTCGCCCAATCCAGACGCCGCCCCTGTTACGATTGCAGCTAAACCATTCGCATCCATAATCTTCTCCCTTGTGTATTACCTTTACGTCAACGTAAACTTAAGGGAGTCATAACAGACTTTATTTTTACTGCAAAGTAAGAATATGATTTATGTCCTGTATCATAAAGCCAAAAGAATTTTAATGTGAACCTAAAAAACCTAAGACCACGTAACAAAAAAGGCCGCCTCGACTTGAGACGACCTTTTAAGATTTTCAGCCGAAGCTGGAAGATTGGGTTGGTTTGGCTTAGAAGCCCATACCACCGCCCATTCCGCCCATTCCGCCCATTCCGCCCATATCAGGCATAGCAGGTGCGCCAGCACCAGCAGGAGCAGGTTTATCAGCAACCATAGCTTCAGTTGTGATCAATAGGCCAGCGATAGACGCTGCATCTTGTAAAGCTGCGCGAACAACTTTAACCGGATCAACAACACCGTCAGCGAGCAAATCAGTATATTCACCAGTTTGCGCATTGAAGCCGACTTTAGTGTCTGTACCTTCAAGCAATTTACCAGCAACAACCGCGCCATCATGACCCGCATTTTCAGCGATTTGACGGATAGGAGATTGCAATGCACGACGAATGATATCAACACCAACTTTTTGGTCAGGGTTTTCACCTTCAACATTTTCTAATGCACGTACAGCATACAATAACGCCGTACCACCACCAGAAATAATGCCTTCATCAACAGCAGCGCGTGTTGCGTGAAGTGCATCGTCAACGCGATCTTTGCGTTCTTTAACTTCAACTTCAGTAGCACCACCAACTTGGATAACAGCAACGCCGCCAGCCAATTTAGCAAGACGCTCTTGCATTTTTTCACGGTCATAGTCAGAAGTTGTTTCTGCAGCTTGCGCTTTGATTTGATTGCAACGTTGTGCAATCTCGTCTTTATCGCCAGCACCTTCAACAATTGTTGTGTCTTCTTTAGTGATGACAACAGATTTTGCTGTACCAAGCATGTCCATAGTCACGCTTTCGAGCTTAACGCCCAATTCTTCAGAAACCATTTGGCCTTTTGTCAAAATAGCGATGTCTTGCAACATAGCTTTACGACGATCACCAAAACCAGGCGCTTTAACAGCAGCAACTTTTAGGCCGCCACGTAATTTATTAACAACCAAAGTTGCCAATGCTTCGCCTTCGATGTCTTCAGCGATGATCAACAAAGGACGTGAAGCTTGAACAGATGCTTCGAGGATGTGAAGCATGGGTTGCAAAGACGTTAATTTGCCTTCGCTGATCAAGATGTATGGGTTTTCCAACTCAACGATCATTTTTTCAGAATTCGTCACGAAATAAGGCGACGTATATCCACGGTCAAACTGCATGCCTTCAACAACGTCAAGCGTCGTATCCAAACCTTTTGCTTCTTCAACAGTGATAACACCTTCGTTACCGACTTTTTCCATTGCTTGTGCGATCAATTCGCCAACAGTTTTTTCACCGTTTGCTGAGATCGTACCAACTTGTGCAACTTCTTCGTTTGTTGCAACAGGTTTAGAACGGCCTTTAATATCTTCAACAACAGCCGAAACTGCAATGTCGATACCGCGTTTTAGGTCCATTGGGTTCATGCCCGCTGCAACGGCTTTAGTGCCTTCGCGAACGATTGATTGTGCCAAAACAGTCGCAGTTGTTGTTCCGTCACCAGCGATATCCGCTGTTTTCGAAGCAACTTCTTTGATCATTTGTGCGCCCATGTTTTGGAAAGGACATTCTAGATCGATTTCTTTAGCAACAGATACGCCGTCTTTTGTTACGCGTGGAGCGCCAAAAGATTTTGCAAGAACAACGTTACGGCCTTTTGGACCAAGCGTTACTTTTACAGCGTTCGCAAGAAGGTCAACACCTTCAAGCATTTTAGCACGAGCTTCTGTGCCGAATTTAATTTCTTTAGCCATAATAGACAGACCCTTATTTTAAGCAGTCGTTTAAAGTGAACATAATAAGTGGATACAAAAGCCTTAGGCTTCGATCACACCCATGATGTCAGATTCTTTCATGATCAAAAGATCTTGACCGTCAACTTTGATCTCAGTACCAGACCATTTGCCGAACAAAATTTGATCGCCAGCTTTAACGTCAAGCGCAACGAATTTACCGTCTTCGCCACGTACGCCAGATCCGATGGCAACAACTTCGCCTTCAGAAGGTTTTTCTTGAGCTGCTTCTGGAAGGATGATCCCACCAGCAGTTTTCGTTTCTGCTTCAATACGTTTTACGAGAACGCGGTCATGCAAAGGACGAAATTTCATAATATTAACTCCGTGATTTTCACCAAAGTGGATGACCCATATCAGTCATTGTTAGCACTCACATGGGTCGAGTGCTAACAGAGGTAAGTACTACCCTTCATTCTGTCAAGGAATGAATCGAATTTTTACGACACTGTCATGAAATTTTAACGACGATCCAGCCAAGATAGATCGCCGTTTAATTTTTCTAGATCAAAAATGATTATATTTTTACTTCTGAAATTTTGAATAAAATCAACAGCTTCATGGTCTGGCTTGGTCTTTTTCCATAAGGTCACAACTTTTGCATGGGGATGTTCTGCAATCCAAGCATTCAAGTTATGCCCACGCGCTGTCGAGAGTTCAGAAATCGGTTGTTCAAGCCGGCCTAAAAATTGAAAAGTGCCATGATATTTTCCCATAAAAGCCACATCATAGCCTGCGTCTTGCGCTGTTTTTAACTGCAGGGCAAGGGGACGTAAATCAAATTTATCTTCCAAATATGGTGCCATTACCAAATGGATGGATAGCACGAAACTAACCATCACCGCCATTAAGCCCAAGCTTGGCTTGATCACCCCTTTTAAAGGCTTCACGATCACATATAATGAAACGAAAAATGTAAGCGCAAACCAATATGTCGGCAATTTTTCGACCCATATTGGTAATTTGTCTATGCCAAGATAAGGGACAGCCATCCCCACTGCTGACACGACCATAAACAACCCTGCAGGCAGCACGCGTGCCCAACGCCCCTCAACCACGATTTCGCTGACAATTAAACGGCTTAACACAAAAGCAAAAGCTGGAAAAATCGGGAGTAGATAATGTAACTGTTTTCCACTGATTAAAGAAAAGGCGATAAAAATAGGTACAAACCAGAAGATACAAAAACGCACGCCAGTTTCTTGGAGCAATTTCGAGCCTGATACCCATGCACTGCGCCATAACGTCGGCCATAAAACCCAAGGTAATAACAACGGCCCGATTACAGCCAAATACCACCACCACGGACGCGCGTGGGCAAATGATTTCACCATGCGGCCTGCGGTTTGGCCCCAAAAAATTGCATTCCGATATTCTTCACCGCCGTAAATGCCAGCAGGAATTGCCCAACATAACCCAATCAGCACCCCGCCAAAAACAGAAAGCAACAGGCAAAGATACCATGATTTCCATCCGCCATCACGCGTCTTAATACGTTTTTCAACATCCCAAAAAGGTGCCAACACAGCAATGGGAAGAATTTGTAAAAAGATAACCGGGCCTTTTGCCAAAATGCCAATTCCGATGGCCAGACCCAGCATCCACCAGCCTTTTTTATCCCCATCACGCCAAACCGTTAAAAGACCTAAAAAGCCCCCTAAGGTGCAAGCTGTAACCAACATATCAAACATGGTTAAGGTCGTGAAAAGGGTCCAAAAGGCAGCGCCCAACAACACAAGCGGCGAAAGATCGGCAATTAAGGGAACATCAGGCCATAGTTTTTTGGCGATCGCGCGTGTAAAAAATAAACTGATCAGACCAAACAGCGGCGCAACGAGCGGCGGCCACCATTCATTCACACCAAACACAGCCCAACCCATTTGCATCATCCAGAATAACAACGGTGGTTTATGGCTGTATGTTTCCCCATTTAAATGAGGCACTAGAAAATCGCCGCGCAACCACATTTCCCATGCCACAGCCAAATAGCGCGTTTCATCAACAGGTAAGGCGGGGCGCAGAAAAATCGCGAACCCCATCAACACCATCCATAGGGCAGTAAAAGTTATCGGAGACCAGTTGCGTGCAAACATTTTTCAGGCTTTATGATCGGCTGTTGCGAATAATCGATTCAGCTTTGGTTTCATCACCACTTAATTGTGTTTCAATTTCACGACCAAGCGTTTTTCCATGACGGTATTTACGATAGAGATACACACCCAACAGCCCTGAGACAATGAAA
>Ga0105358_10001448_pt1 | contig 12671 bp, 10 predicted proteins | sample GOMGulsemesocosm_5_FD_83509 | JGI IMG/M metagenome (GOLD analysis project Ga0105358, IMG submission 83509) | Methane-oxidizing microbial communities from mesocosms in the Gulf of Mexico - GOM15C Gulf of Mexico | ecosystem: Environmental > Aquatic > Marine > Cold seeps | place: Gulf of Mexico...
AGTATTAATTTAGTCACTCGAAGCTTCAGCTTAGCGCACAAAGAGATCATATATATTAGTGGCAAACCTAATGTTATTCAGTGGTCGCAGTAAATGATATTAGGTGACAGTGTTAAATGATAATGACTGGCAGTTCTGATGCAATTAGGTGGCACAACTAATGTAATTGTCCAAATACAGTCGAATATTGTCTTATATACTAATTTATTCTAATCTCAATAAGGCATATAAATATAGAAAAATCAGAATGGAAAGTACTGAAAGCCATGAGGGTATGGGGCAGACTTTTATAAAGAAAAATCAGTGTTGTGTAGAATTCCCCCTTTCAAATAAAGATATTTATATTTAACTGCATGAATGAAAAAGCTAATTATTCAAGTGTTTTTAACAGGGTAATTGTTTTATCACGCATTTCATCCAGCCCTGCTAAAATATTGTCAGCATTGTTTTGACCATTTTCGATATCCTCCCAATTAATATTCCAAGTAGCACGTAATTTATCAGCACTAGCGGGTAAAGGTGGGGGCAATACTTGGGATAAATCCTTAATAGTTAAAATATAAGTCCACCCCGTTCTAGGGTTTCCTTTTGCCTCTAGGTCAGGATCATATCTGCGATGAAAAACTAATTGTTGTAATTCATTAAGTTTTAACAAGATCATAAAAGAAGCGAATCGTTGATTTCTATTACCTTCACTTTGCTCATTGCGCCATGTGTTATAACCTAAGCTTGTAAGTGCAATGACAAGGCTTATAATCGCTACAGCATTACGCTGAAGTTGACTTAGTAGATTAAATTTTTGCATAATCCTAACTCTATTTTAATGACTGTTGATGTGAAAACTCTTTTATTTTCTCAAAGGGTAAATGATCACCTTCATCTTTGCCGTAATATTCTTGGTGAACAATGCCATCCGCATCAACTAAAAAATCAGCAGGCATTGTTGTCATACTGCCTTTAATAGTTGTGGGAATATATCCTTTTTCCATCCCACGTAAAAGTGTCGGCACTCTAAAAAGCATCCCCTTAATCACGCCTACTATTGAATGTTCAATACCATTATTTAACATGACAACACTGCCTGATAATGTAATGTAATCGTAATTAGTATACTCTTGGAACATTTCTTTAACTATCCCTAACTTATTTGAGGCTTCAATCACTCTCTCATTTGCAAAGGGCGCACTAGGATCGGTGATAGCTTGCCAACCATTATCCCAATGTACTGTTCCAGCAGCAACTATCATGGTGAACATTAATGGAATTGAGAACCACCTCACCGCTAAACCAAAGAAAAGCGCTATCGCACCGAAAAATTCAGTTGCTGTGGCTAAAATGGCCATTAGAAAAGGGAAAGGCAAGCCTAAATACTTGACCACTTCAGAGTATGCCAAATTAATGGTAGAAGAAAACTATACCAACAAAAAATCCAAGAGATCTCTGGTGCTTGTGCCTCAGCTATTGTTCGCTGGAAAAGGCAATACTTGGCTGAATTATCCGGTCATACTCCTCAAAACGCTAATGCGATCACCGTTGACCAACAACGGATCAAATTGTTAGAGAAGCAATTAAAACAATCACAAAGGGATAATTAAATATTAAAAAAAGCTGCGGCTTTCTTCATACGCGACAATCCAAATTTGAATTGATCAAAAATATAAATAAAGCAGAGCCGTAGAGGGAATTGTTGGGATAGTGCAGTAATGGAGCGGTTCTTTAGAAGCTTAAAGACGGAAAGACTTAACAATATCACTTTTATAAATCACGCCCCACCAGAAACATAATAAATTGAAAAACGTGGCTTAAAATCTTTCCAGATTTAGTTGGCCATTACACTAAAGTGATTTAATAAACACTTTAGACTTTCGCTGAAAGTTATACATTTTTTGTTTACCTTCAGGTAGCTTGTTCATCGGTTGTTCAATAAAACCTTGCTCAAGAAACCAATGACCACTTACCGTTGTTAACACAAATATAGAGGTTAGTTGCTTTTGCCTAGCAATATTTTCTAAATCTGCCATCAAACGTCCACCGCGATTACCTTTGCGATAATCAGGGTGAATGGCAACACAGGCTACTTCACCCATTTTCGCATCCGAGTAGGAGTATAAAGCGGCACAAGCAATAATAACATCTTCTTTTTTAAGCACTGTGAACTTATCAATTTCTACTTCAAGTAATTCACGTGAACGTTTAACTAAAATACCTTCAGCCTCAAGTGGTGCAAGTAATTCTAAAATACCACCCACATCATCAATAGTCGCTGTCGCTATTTGTTCTTTATAATCTTTAGCAATCAATGTACCCGCACCATCACGGGTAAATAATTCTTGCAATAATGCGGTGTCACTTTGGTAACTCACACAATGACAACGTTCAACGCCATTTTCGCCACACTGAATGATTGCTCGAAGTAATAACTGGCGTACATGGCAGTCTTTCTCATCCAATAACGTTTTAACGGTACGAACACTACAACTTCTGATCAATTCGCCCGTTTTAGCTACTAATCCTTCACCTTTAGTTAAGGTGATCAATTTATCCGCTTTTAAAGCGATGGCGGTTTGTGCAGCTACATCTTCTAAGGCAAGATTAAACACTTCACCCGTTGGCGAATACCCTATTGGTGACAATAAAACAATTGAGCCAAAATTTAGCTGCATGTTAATGCCATCAGCGTCAATTCTACGAACACTACCGGTATATTTGTAATCGACACCATCACGAATACCCATTGGTTTGGCAATTACAAAATTACCCGTGCTCACGCGAATTTGTGAGCCATACATAGGTGAGTTAACTAAGCCTGTACTTAATAAGGCTTCAATGTGTAAGCGTAATGAGCCTGTGGCATCTTTTACCGCCACTAGCGTATCAGCATCGGTAATTCGAATATTGTTTTCAATTACTTGGTTAATGTTACGCTGTAACATGCGCTCTTCAATTTGTGGTCGAGCGCCATGCACTACCACTAACTTAACGCCTAAACTATGTAGTAAAGAGATATCATGGATAATATTGGCAAAATTTTCGTGCGATACCGCTTCTCCGCCAAATATTAATACAACGGTTTTGCCACGATGCGCATTAATATAAGGCGCAGCATTTCTAAACCATTTCACATTATTTTTATTATTATCCATGATCTCTATTTCGTTTTCCTATTCATAAGCTTAGCTAAGCTAAGCCGTACCTGAACGATCAACAATGTATGCCATCGCCACTTCATCAGCGGGATCTTTATGTGGACTTTGTTCACTGTCCTCAATGATGTTACTTGCCAATGAACTTTTTTCTATTAAAGCAAAACCTAACTTATTGAAAAACTCAGGAACATACGTTAATACAATAATTTTTTGCAGTTCCATTTGATGAGAAAACTCAAGTAAATATTGTACTAAAGCTTGCCCTTGGCCTTGGCCATGCGCTGACTTATCAATAACAATTGAGCGTATTTCAGCTAAACCCGTTTGATAAATATACAAAGAAGCACATCCGACAACCTCACAGTCAACTTCAGCAACAACAAAGTTTTGAATGTCATGAATAATATTGTCTCGTGAACGCGGTAATATTTCGCCTTTATCCGCCCAGTAACCAACTTGTTGATATATTTTGTCAACATCTGACATACGCGCTCTTCGCACTGACAGCGCTGCGGCTTTTTGCGCATTTAAACGTTGTTTTACTTGTTTTAATGCCATATTAATTTGATCTTTACTTGGCGCACCAACCACTTGAGCATTTAAGCTGTCGTGATTTCCTTGAATATCCGCTAATGCCTTTTGTACTTGTGTTCTTGACGTACCACCGAGTGCATCACGCTTATCTAAGCATGATTCAATAGATAAATGTTGATACACATCTTGTTCTATTTTGTTGCTAAACGCTTGAAGTTGCGCTACCGAAAATTCTTCCAAAGCATGCCCAGCGTCAATAGCGGCTAAAACAACTTCACCAACGATGTGGTGAGCTTCACGAAAGGGAATGTCTTTACCAACAAGGTAATCAGCCAATTCAGTAGAATTTGCATAACCTTGTTGAGCTGCGGCTAAAGTACGTGCACGATTTACTTTTAAACCATCAGCAATTAACACTGCCATTTCCATACATTCTTGCCACGTATCAAGGGCATCAAAAAGCCCTTCTTTGTCTTCCTGCATATCTTTATTATACGCAAGAGGAAGCCCTTTCATGGTCACCATCATCGCGGTAAGCGAGCCCATAACACGACCGGCTTTACCACGAATAAGTTCACAGGCATCAGGGTTTTTCTTTTGAGGCATTAATGAAGAACCTGAGCTAACTAAATCACTCATTTCAACAAAACCCGCTTCACCCGAATTATAAAAAATCAAGTCTTCAGCAAAGCGTGATAAGTGCATCATTGAAATACTGGCACTTGATAATAATTCAAGTACATGGTCTCTATCAGAGACTGCATCTAAGCTATTTAATGTTGCACTTCTAAAGCCCAAATTATGCGCTAATAAATCACGATCAATAGGGTAAGCAGTTCCCGCTAAAGCACCAGAGCCTAATGGCGACGTGTCGGCACGGTATAACGTGTCTTTTAAGCGACCAATATCACGGTTAAACATTTCTACATACGCTAAACACCAATGACCAAAAGTAACTGGTTGTGCACGCTGTAAATGAGTGTAGCCTGGTAATACCGTATTACTTTCACGTTCAGCTAAGTTTAATAGTGCTTGTTGCAAATTAACTAAAGCAAACAGGATGTCACCACCCGACTCTTTACACCATAGCTTTAAATCTGTTGCCACTTGGTCATTACGACTACGGCCAGTATGGAGTTTCTTGCCTAAGTCACCGGTTTTTTCAATTAGGTTAATTTCAACCCAACTATGAATATCTTCTGCATCAGAGGTTAGAATTTGATTAGGATCATTTTCAACTGACGCTTTCAGCTCTAACAAAGCGGCTTTTAAACGGGTAAATTCATCTTGGCTTAGCACATCAACAGTCGTTAATGCTTCTGCCCAAGCGATTGAACCAACAATATCTTGTATTGCCATGCGGTAATCAACTGGCAACGAGTCATTAAATTTTTTAAATTGTACACTCGCTTTTTCTTTAAAACGCCCTCCCCATAAAGCCATGGTTATTTACCCTTCTTGTCTTGTTGAGATAAGGCCGTAATTCGACTTGAAAGACTAAATAAGCGAATAAAACCTTCGGCATGTTTTTGGTCATAAACATCGTCGGCACCAAACGTAGCAAATGCTTCTGAATAAAGGCTATTAGGAGAGCGGCGTTGAATAACTTGCGCCATACCTTTGTATAGTTTAACGACAACATCACCGGTTAACTTTTCAGCAAAAGAAGCGGCTGAGGCCAATTGTGCTTTTGCTAATGGCGTAAACCAACGACCATCATAAATCACATGCGAGAACTCATGACCAACTGATTCACGATATTTTAATGATTCTTTGTCAAGAATAAGTGTTTCTAATCCCTTATATGCTGCCATTAATACGGTGCCGCCGGGTGTTTCATAACAACCGCGCGATTTCATTCCTACTAAACGGTTTTCAACAATATCGATTCGACCAACACCATGTGCTGCTGCTTTATCATTTAAGTACATAAGCGCATCATAAGCTGGCGTATTGTTCTCGCTAAAGTCTTTACCATCAACACTAACTAATTCACCTTCTAAAAAGCTCAGTTGAACTTTTTCTGCTACATCCGGTGCATCCATAGGATCAACCGTCATGGTCCATACCTCTTTAGACGGTTCACACCATGGGTCTTCTAATTCACCACCTTCGTGAGAAATATGCCAAGCATTAGCGTCACGGCTGTAAATTTTAGTTAATGAAGCCGCACAGGGAATATTACGCTCAGCTAAATAGTCTAGTAGGTCTTCACGAGAAACCATGTCCCACTCACGCCAAGGAGCAATAACGGTAAGCTCAGGTGCCAGCGCAGCAAAACATGACTCGAAACGGACTTGATCATTACCTTTACCAGTACAACCATGACAAACCGCATCAGCGCCTACTTTTAAGGCTATTTCAATGTGAGCTTTGGCAATAATAGGACGTGCCATTGACGTACCTAACAAATATTGACCTTCGTAAACCGCACCCGTTTTAATAATTGGGTAGATATACTCTTTAACATATTCTTCTTTTAAATCGGCTACATAGCACTCAGAAGCGCCTGAAGCGATGGCCTTTTCTTTAATGCCAACAAGCTCTTCTTCACCTTGACCCACATCGGCACAAAAGGCGATAACTTCACAGTTATCATAGTTTTCTTTTAACCATGGAATAATGGCAGAGGTGTCTAAGCCACCCGAATAAGCTAATACTACTTTTTTAATTTGTTTCTTTTGAATACTCATAATTTTTGTTCTCTAATAATTCTTGAAATTTGGTTAAATTGTCTTTTAATAACTTTATATTATTTTAGTAATGGCTTTAGCTTCATAATAACCATTACTTGTTAAATAATGATACTAACACGGCATTCTGTGCCCACATTCTGTTTTCTGCTTGTTGGAATACAACCGCCATATCACTGTCGAACAGTTCGGTGGTAATTTCTTCTTCCAAATGTGCCGGTTGACAATGCATTACTACCCTTGCCTTCGCCTTACTCATCAATTGATGATTAACTTGATACGGAGCAAAGTGCGCCAATATCTTTGCTTTATTATTCGCGTCTTCATCGCCCATTGAAATCCAGGTATCTGTATAGATAACATCTTGTGCGCCAATAGCGTTAATATTGGTGGTAATATTAATTTTTGCACCTGACTCTTTTGCCAGCGCCTGCGCTGTTTCTATTATGTTGGTTTGTGCTTCATAACCTGTTGGCGTAAGTAGAGTAAAGTCAACGCCGAGGGTTGCCGCCATAATCATTAAAGAATTAGACACATTGTTACCATCACCGATATAAGCCAGTTTCACCGCACTTAATTCGCTTTTGTTTAACGAGGGAAGTAGCTCTGTTAAGGTAACAAAATCAGCCAAAGCCTGACAAGGATGATAAACATCACATAAGGCATTAATAACTGGAACACTCCCGTGTTTAGCTAAATCTTGAATGGAATTATGGCTAAATACACGAGCAACAATAGCATCGGCAAAACATGATAAGTTTTTGGCATAATCACTGACACGCTCACGTTCACCTAATTTGCCGTTTTGTTGCCCTAAATATAAGGCATGACCACCAAGCTTGTTGATGCCCATATCAAAACTGACATGAGTTCTTAATGACGGCTTTTCAAAAATCATCGCTACTGATTTTCCCGCTAACGCTTGATTATAGTCTGCAGGATTACTTTTAATGTTAATTGCTAGCTCAATCAAGGCTAATAATTGGTTTTTGTTTAACTGATCATCAGCTAAAAAGTGATTTAATTGCTTCGACATAAGTATCTTCTTTTATGGTGTTTAACCGATTAATATTCCGTGTTCAGCTTTAAAGTTCCCGACCAAACCTATGTACCTAAATACCTACGTCCTGTAGGCAAAGTGATCTACGGAATGACCGTTTTTAAAAGTATTAATCAGGCAGGATTTTAGTTCCTACCCCTTGTCCATCAAGCAGTTGCATAATTTGCTCTGGTGATTGCCAGCTAGCAACCGCGATACTTCGTCGTAATTGATTCGCCGCATGTAAAGCTGCATTGACTTTAGCCGTCATGCCGCCTGCAATTACGCCTTGTTCAATGAGCTTATTTGCTTGCTCACTATTTAAACTAGACAAATACTCACCATCAGCGCCTTTTACACCATTAACGTCAGTCAATAATAACAACTGTGCGTTTAATAACTGGCAAATAGCAACGGCAGCATCATCAGCATTTACATTGACCAGATCTCCGTTGGTTAACGCACCAATAGAAGAAATAACCGGTAGAAAATGACTATTTAACAAGGTATCTAATAATATACTATTTTTGGCACTAGGAAGACCTACTTGTCCTAAATTTTGTGGTGATAAGCGACAGTCAATCATATCACCGTCGGCTAACGATAAGCCCACGGCAGGTAAACTCATACTGTTCGCAGTCGCAACTATCGATTTATTCACAGTACCCGCTAGTGCGCCACTAATTAGGCCTATTTGCTCTTTAGGCGTTACTCGTAAACCATGCTTTTTAACGGTAGTAAAACCTGCTTGCGCTAACATATCATCAACAACACAACCGCCACCATGTACCAACACAACTTTAGCGTCAGCCTTTAGCTTGACGATCACTGATAATAAATTATTGAGTGCACCTTCTTTTTCTAAGATAGCACCGCCTATTTTTATAACTAACGGTTTAGGATTATTCATCTTTTTTCTCTTTTGTTCCCGTGATGGTTCCAGTGATAGATTCCGTGATGCTCTTTTCTATATTACAATTTACTGGGTAGCAAACTATATTCACTTGGTAAACCAAGGGAAATATTAAAACATTGTAATGCCTGTGACGCAGCACCTTTTAACAAATTATCAATAGCACAACTCACCACAAGCACATGCTTTTGTTCATCAAGCTGCCAATGTACATCAGCAAATGGGGTATTGGCAACGTTGCCAATTTGCGGCCAAGCGTTAACTAGTCTCACCAATGGCTTATCAGCATAAGCTTGTTCGAATGCTTTTGTTACTTGCTTAGCGGTAATTTCTGTTTTTAACTGCAAAGTCACCGTTACCAACAAACCTCTTTTATAAGGGGCTAGGTGGGGATTAAATATCACCTGAGCATTTGCTTCTTGAGAGATTTCAGGTTGATGCCTGTGTTGCAAAATATTGTATGGTTTTAAGCTCACTTCATTAAAGTTAGTGGCTAAAGAGGCACTTCTCCCCGCCCCACTAACACCACTAATACCATTAACCACAATAAGTGAATTTTCAATATGAAAGTTGTTTGTCGTGATAGGTTTAAGGGAAAGTAAACTAGCGGTTGGATAACAACCCGGCACGGCAATTAAATTTGTATTAGCAATATCGTCTTGCTGCCACTCGGCTAAACCATATTTAGCACTTGATAGTGCCTCTATATTCGCATGTTCAAAACCATAAAAAGTTGGATAATCTTGTGGGTTTTTAAGTCTAAAACCACCCGAAAGATCAAATACCTTAGCACCAGCGTCAACAAATGCTTGCGCCCAGTCAGCACTAAATTCATGCGGGGTAGCAAAGAAAACAACATCTAGATCTTTTGAGAATTCATCAAACCATTTTTTGGAAAAAGACTGCAGAGGTATATCACATATTCCCTGCCAGCGACCATGTAACTCGCTAAAAAGTTTTCCACAGGAAGTAGAGTTTTCCGACACAACTAAATGTTGTATTGAAACTTTATCGTGTTGGCATAATAAACCAACTAATTCAGCACCGGTATAACCACTTGCGCCGATAACAGCAACCTTTTGAATTTTTGACACCACGTACAACCTTAATATTCAAATAAACTAATAGCAACATGCTTTTTACAAGAGTGATAATTATACCCAAACCATCTCAATTTGCGAGTTTCCAGCATAATGTGATTACTTGGGTATAGCCTCTTATAACTAAAGCATCCAAGAGATATTAAAATAATTATCTATCGACGTCGTATTCTTTGAACAATTAGCATTACACTGTGCATTATAAAAAAGTAGCCTTACCCTATTAAAGCAGGAAAGTAGGTTATTTATACGGTATATTACACTGCAAAGGTAATTTATCAGTTAATGGGTAGTTATGCAACAAAACAGCATAAGTATTTATTTAAATTTTATTTAGTATTCGGATTTTTATGTCACATTTACCTAATTTCAAACAATCATTAACGCAACTTATTGCGGCACCTTCTATTAGCTCAACCCAACCCAGTTGGGATCAAGGAAATTTAGCGGTAATTCAACTGCTTGCTACGTGGTTTGAGCAATTAGGTTTTAGCATTGATATTCAAAAAGTGCCCGGTGCACATAAAAGCAGTGACAACAAATATAATTTGCTTGCCAAACTTGGCAGTGGTGAAGGAGGCTTGTTACTTGCGGGGCATAGTGACACCGTTCCTTTTGATGAAAGCCGCTGGCAAAGTGATCCTATGAGTATAGTAGATAAAGATGATAGGTTTTATGGCTTAGGCACTTGTGATATGAAAGGGTTTTTCGCCTTTATTTTACAGGCATGTAAAGGTCTTAATGCTAAACAACTAAAAAAACCATTATATATTTTAGCAACTGCCGATGAAGAAACTACCATGGCCGGAGCACGTTTTTTTGCTCAAAGCCAAGCGGTAAAACCTGATGTAGCAATAATTGGTGAACCCACAAGCTTAGTGCCTGTAATGATGCACAAAGGACACATGTCACATCGCATTAGTGTACAAGGACAGTCTGGCCACTCTAGCAAACCGAGTTTGGGCGTTAATGCCATTGAAATCATGTATAAAGTGATTGGTGAACTCATCAGCTTACAAGAAAAGTTCAGAGTAAATTATAAAAATGAAGCCTTTGATGTGCCAGCGCCAACGCTAAATTTTGGTGCGATTAAAGGCGGTGACAATGCTAACCGTATTTGTGGTCATTGTGACTTGGACATTGATTTACGATCACTGCCGGGTATGAGTGATAACGAACTAATGTTTTGGTTAAGCGAAACAATAAAACCCATAGCTGAGCAATATCCCGGTCGAATTAGTTTTAAAGAATTACATCCTGGCTCACCTAGCTTTAAACAAGAAAAGCATACAAATAATAAAGAGTGTTTAATTAGCATTGCCGAAGAAATTAGTGGTCATACTTGTTGCGCGGTAAATTACGCTACTGAAGCACCATTTTTACAACAGCTAGGTTGCCAAACTATTGTATTAGGCCCAGGTTCAATCAACCAAGCACATCAACCGAATGAATTTTTAGCCCATAGTGAAATTGATAAAACAGACAAGTTATTAGTGGCAATGATCCAACGCTATTGCTTAGATGTTTAAACACTCAAGCCACCTCGACAGTGTAAGAACGTTAACTACAGTGCTTATTTTTCCAAATTTTTTAACTCTTTAAGATCACTGCGTTCTATTTCTTGAGCATAAATAGCCGTTGGATTATCTGTAATACTCGTATACAGCACTACTTTACTATCGGTTACTTGAATACCATATTCACCTGATGTTAGGTAAACACCACCTGAATATCGACCCGATGTCGATAACCAACCCGCTTTATGTTGCGCTAGCCATTCCTTCAACAAAACGTACTCTGCATCTTTCGCAGTTAATGGTATTTTTTTCTGAACAGCATTACTCAAAAATACCATTACTTCTGCGTCAAGCTGCACATCAATCGATTTACTGCAGCCCGTTAGCACAAGTAATAGTGTTGATAAAACTAAAATATATTTACTCATTTTTTATTGTCCATTAATTTGAATATAATAGTTATTCCAATAAAACGTTTTTACTAATCCACTTTATTCCACAGTTTTTGATTCGCTTTAACTGAAAAGAATTCATTTGCATACCAACAACGTGGCATTAAATCTAATTCTTGTCTTTCCTTATAATTTGAAGCCAATAACTCAAGTATCTCATTTAAGCGTTCTTTACTTAAGTTAGCTATTTTTTTAGCCATATGTGGAAAGTATAGGTTGCTTGTTTTCTTCACCTCTATGTTATGTCCATAACCGATAAAAGTTAGTCTTCTCGTTGCTATACGACATAAAGGCTCTTCGGGTAACGTTGGGTATAATCGATTGACAATAGCATATTCATAACATCCTTCTTCTTGTGGCATATAAATCACACCATAGCCTTGAGGAAACATACCTGTAATTTTATAAAGTGCATCGACAATTTTCTGAGAACATACCCCTAATTCCGCATTTTTATTTAATACCTGATAAACTTTAGGTAACACTTTATAGTTATAGCTATCTTTAGTTGAAAATATAATAGACGTATAAATTTGCGGTACTTTTAATAAATTACCAACCGTTTGTTTTGGCTTAAAGCTGCTTTTAATTAATTGTTGTAAAAATTTTAATTTCTCTTGTTCATCAATAACAAACTGATCCCGTTCTTCTCTGCAACGCCCTACATAAACAGGGACACATAAGCCATCAGTAATATACTTTAACGTTTGTTTATAATTAATAGATAAAATGCTTTTCCGTTCATCTACAGTCATTGTTCTATAGGGATTTTTTGTTGAATCTTTTCCAATGAGAATATCTTGTGCTTCGCTGTGATAAATACCAATGCCTTGCAGTAATGCCGCCATCAACAAGGGTATTTTGATTTGTTCGATTACACGACGTTTAGCATCCGGATCAAACTGTGCAAAGGATTGTTCAGGAAATTCAGCTAATGTGTTCACAATATGCTGATCGGTTATTTCAATATCAAGCATCAGTCGTTCTAACAAAAGTATGCTTAAAATTGCTTTATATAATGATTGACAACATTCGTTGTTAGCGGGTACGTTTTTTCCTTCTGTTGGGCTAATTAACTGTATAGTTCCAAGGAGTTGTGCAGATTTACGGTTAGTTTCCTCAAAACTATCACCTTCTGTTAAGTCAATAATTTCATGACAAATATTAAGTAAATGATTATGACGTTCAATACGTTCTAATCTTTTTAACTCGAGATAACTTTCACTTAATGCTTTATCCGTTGCCACAAAGGATTGATGATTAAAGTAATGAATTGC
>Ga0105358_10001449_pt1 | contig 12662 bp, 5 predicted proteins | sample GOMGulsemesocosm_5_FD_83509 | JGI IMG/M metagenome (GOLD analysis project Ga0105358, IMG submission 83509) | Methane-oxidizing microbial communities from mesocosms in the Gulf of Mexico - GOM15C Gulf of Mexico | ecosystem: Environmental > Aquatic > Marine > Cold seeps | place: Gulf of Mexico...
CTCTGCAGGACTTCAAGGGGCGTACTGCCCTTCATGCCGCCGCGGCTGTGAACTCATTAGAAAGCCTAGGGGCTTTACTGTCTGCACGAGGAGGCGACCGTGCATTAGAAATGACGGATATAGCTGGGCACTCAATTCTCCATACGGCCGTTAAAATGGCTGGTCTGAATATGGTTGCGCTGATTTTATCAAAGCGACCTGAGTTGATTGATGCTCCTAATTGCGAGGAACAATCACCACTGGATCAAGCGCAAGAGCTGGCGAGGGGTGGAGACTTCTACTCGGTTATGGTTAAAACACTAAGGGGCGAAGATCGAGGCCATGGTTCACTCGCTGACTACCGTGAAGTTTTTCAGTTCTTAACGGGTGGAGAGGCTGGCGTTATCAGTGGCTAGTTTATGTTTCGCAGCTGTAAACTGAATCAGCTTATTCTTTAAAAGCATTCCAGGTCTTTCCATTGAGTGAAACTGAGGTATCTCATTGCAAGATGGAGGCATTATTTATGAGTGTTAGTAATTGCTCGGTTTAATCTATCCTAAACCGAGCAGTCCCGTGAAAATATCACTCGTAATAAGCCCCGACTCAAATGAATGAGCCGAGGCTGCTTACTTGGTTTAATACCCGTTAAACGAAGTTAAACGTTTAGGGGGCGTTGCGGATTTATGTCGTAGGGGGGCATTCTAGTGTTGATCTAGCTCATCGTCTTCGTGGTCGTAGATGTTTTCAGGAAGAGCGTCAGATGGGTCATAGGCTGTGGGTGAATTAGATTTAGTGCTAAATCGATGGCTACAGTCGAGGCATTGGTGATTATCGAGGATGTTGTCATCAACGAATTCCTCGAGAGTCAGGCCGATAGATCCACCGGTTGCCCTGCCGATGAGGCTGGTAATAACCGCGCCACAGACCGCACCAATAGGGGATTCAATAGGTCCCAGGATTAAACCGGCTTGGGCGCCGATTTGTGCCCTTTTGCTACGGCTAGTTAGCCGCTGGTTGCTCCGGCTACCGCGCCTATTGTATCGCCGGTGCGTCGAGCTATGTTTCTTAGTTTTATATGGTTTGAATTACATTTTGGGCATGAGGTTGTCATGGCTATATCTCCGTCAATTGAGTTACGCACGAGGGCGTGGGCATGACGGTGATATAGGTTTAAAAAGATTTGGAGTTGATGCGTAAAGGAAGGGGGGGATGCCTTGGGTTACTTGCTTCATGTGTCGGTTTTAAGTTTGTTGAGGGGTTGATTAAATTTTGAGCTGGATGGTCTTTTGCAATCTAGGACAGCAAACTTATAAGTAAAAGCCCTAATAACCTTGTTGATTCCTCAATTTTCCCTTATTGTCTCATTGGTCTCAAGGTGGATAAGATATGACTGATGAAATATTGACCTTAAAAGAGGTCGCAGAATACCTAAAGCTGGCTGAGAAAACTGCATATCGACTGGCCGCTGAAGGCAAACTACCTGGCTTTAAGGTGGGGGGAAGCTGGCGCTTTAAGAAAGAAGATATCGAAAGCTGGATCGAAAGGAATAAAACAGGCCAGAAGGATTGAGGGACAGCACGAGTGTTACTGGATAATAAAAATAGCGGCTATGTAGGCAGTGAACTAAAACAGCGCTTATTCGAGGGGAGTAAGCTTTCAGTACTTTCTAGCCTATTTACACTATATGGATTCGCATCCCTTAAAAAAGAGCTATCCAAGCTTCAGCATACTCGATTGTTTTTAACCGACTGGAAAGGTCAGAGTCTCCAGTCTGTTGTCGGCAATGAGCAAGAGGTCAGGTTAATCAATCAGCTTGATCAAAAACGTGTTGCTGCCGAGTGCGCGAAGTGGTTACGAGGTAAGGTAGATGTTAAGGCCAGTACGATACCTCAAGCGGCGCAAAATCTATTTCATGTCCAGTCGGATGATAGTAGCTTCGCCGTACATGGCAGCGCCACACTATCACCAACAGGGCTAGGGGACGTTCGCACTGACAGCTTGCAAATGAATACTGGTATCTCAGATGCCGAGACCACTAAACAGCTAATAACGTGGTTTGATGGAATATGGGCTGATGAAACCAACGCGAAGGATATAAAAGCTGATTTAATTGAAGAGCTCGATTTTATAGCGTCAGATCAGCCCGCTAATTTCATCTATTTCCTAACGCTCTACAATATTTTCAAAGACTTCCTCGAAGATATTGATGAAGAAAATATCATCAAGAGTAAAACCGGCTTTAAAGATACTATTGTCTGGAACAAGCTCTATAAGTTTCAAAAGGATGGCGCTCTAGGTGCTATCGATAAACTCGAAAAACACAACGGCTGTATCATTGCCGATAGCGTGGGTCTTGGTAAAACCTTCGAAGCTTTGGCAGTTATAAAATACTACGAACTACGTAACGACCGTGTATTAGTGCTTTGTCCCAAAAAATTGCGTGACAACTGGACAGTCTACACAATAAACGACAAGCGAAATTTACTCGCTTCAGATCGCTTCAATTATGACGTACTAAACCATACTGACCTAAGCCGAACTAAAGGTTTTTCCGGCGAAATAAATCTCGAAACGTTAAATTGGGGCAACTATGACCTTATCGTTATCGATGAATCACATAACTTCCGTAATAACCCTAATAAAGCCGATGGAAAGACGCGATATGAGCGCCTGCTAGATGACATCATCCGCTCCGGTGTAAAAACTAAAGTCCTCATGCTATCTGCGACTCCTGTAAATAACCGCATGAATGATTTGAAAAATCAGGTTGCATTTATAACGGAAGGCAAAGAAGACGCTTTTGTGGATGTCGGCATCAAAAACATCGAAAGTACTTTGAGGCTGGCTCAAAAGCAATTTAACCAATGGGCAAAAGAGCCAGCGGAAAGCAGAACAACGGCAACCTTGCTCGATAGCATGAGTTTTGATTACTTCAAGTTACTGGATGTAGTGACTATAGCCCGCTCGCGAAAGCATATAGAAAAATACTACGGCACGGCTGATATCGGTAAGTTCCCTACACGGTTACCACCGAAGAATGTGTATTCAGAAATAGATATTTCTGATGAGTTCCCGCCTCTGAAAGAGGTGAATATGACCATTAAACGCTTATCGTTGGCGGGTTACTCGCCATTAAAGTTTGTGCGCAATGATCTAAAAGAGGATTACGCAAGGCGTTACGATAAAGCGGTGGGTGGTGGTAAAGGTGTGTTCAAGCAGATCGATCGTGAGGAAAGCCTGATTCACCTCATGCGCGTTAATTTGTTGAAACGTATGGAAAGCTCCATTCATTCCTTTACGCTAACGGCTACTAAATTGGCCAATCAAGTAGAGAGATTGCTAGCCAAGATTGATGCCCATGAAAGTGATGAGCTATTCGAGTTAAATATCGAAGAAATTGAAGATGTAGAACTCAATGCGCCAGAGTTTGAGCCCTACATGCTGGGCAATAAAACCAAAGTGCTTATTCAGGATATGGACTTGATTCGCTTTCGGCAAGAGCTAGATGCAGATCGTGTGTTGCTGGAAAGCATTGTAGATGACGCAAAAAAAGTAACGGCTGCCAGAGATGCCAAGCTTGAAAAACTCAAGCAAGAAATTATGGCAAAGGTATCAGCGCCACTAAACCCTGATAATAAGAAAGTCATTATCTTTACGGCGTTTGCCGATACAGCCCAATACCTTTATGCCCATCTTGTTGAGTGGGCGCGAAATGAGCTAGGTATCCATAGTGCATTGATAACAGGTGGTGGCACGAATAAAACCACACTGGCAGGCGTTGGCTCTGATCTAAACAATCTTCTTACCGCCTTTTCTCCAGTGTCAAAAGAGCGGCATAAAATCGCACCGGATGCGGTTGGTGAAATCGATTTACTAATAGCAACAGACTGTATCAGTGAGGGGCAAAACCTCCAGGATTGCGACACGCTTATTAACTACGATATTCACTGGAATCCCGTGCGTATTATCCAGCGTTTTGGTCGTGTAGATCGACTAGGTTCCAAAAATACCCAGATTCAGTTGATTAACTTCTGGCCGAATATGGAGCTGGATGAATATATCAATCTCGAAGCCCGTGTATCGGGTCGTATGGTGTTACTCGATATATCCGCTACAGGTGAAGAGAACGTCATAGATGAAAATGCCGCAGAGATGAATGATCTCGAATATCGCCGCAAGCAATTACAGCAACTCAAGGATACCGTTGTTGATCTAGAAGACATGGCGGGTGGGGTATCCATTACTGACCTCACGCTCAATGATTTTCGTATGGATTTGTCAGACTATATGAACAAAGATCATCGTCAAAATATGGCAAAACTGGAACAGGCACCACTTGGTCTCTTTTCGGCAGTACCTCTTGATGAAGATTTGAAGAATGATGGCATCAAAGAAGGGCTGATCTTTTGCCTCAAAAATATCCGCAAAGGTAAAGAAGCGGTACAGGTTGATGATAATTATCCGCTTGCTCCGTATTTTCTCGTTTATGTGTCGGAAGAAGCAGTTATTGAATTGAACTTCACTCAGAGCAAAAAGGTGCTGGATTTACTCAAACGGCAGGCCTTCATTCATGATGAGGTTGAGTCGGCTTGCGTAGAGGCGGTTAATAGTCGAACCAAAAATGGCCGCAATATGGAACATTACCAGCACTTGCTAGCCGTAGCTGTCGATAGTATTGCGGGCAAGAGTGAAGAGAAAGGCGTGGAAAGCCTCTTCACCAAGGGTGGCACTGTTCTTACTGCAACCAGCAGCCAGGGAATCGAGGATTTTGCGGTTGTCTCTTATCTCATGCTTGTGGACTTGGCGGGAGGGAGTGCATGACATCTGAATCTCTATCGCCCCAGGTTAGTAATTTTGAAGACTTTCTTGCGCTTCTGAATGTGCCAAAAGCCTGTGAACTAAACAAGCCGATATTCAAAAAAATGTTTCTTGAAGCCAGCGATGGAAAGAAGGCTATTTTGGATGCGGCAGATAAGAAAGCCCTGAAAGACGATGTTGAAAAAATACGTTGGCTTTACACCTTAAAGCCTAACACGATCAATATTGCACACTATAAAGACCAAGAGCGTGAGTATCCTGAAATAGCGATACTGCATGTTGAACTATCTAATCCAGACAAGCACAAGCGAATTGCACAATTTATCAATCGATCAATTCCATACCCTCTTTTACTGCTATTTACTTACAATGTCGAGGGAGAGGAAATGCTTTCGATAGCTCTTTCTGATAAACGTATAAATCAGATCGATAAAGAAAAATGGGTGATTGAAGATAGCATTAACACACACTGGATAAACTTGTCGTCCATATCGGCTGTTGAGGCTGAATTTCTAGCAAGCCTTAATGTAAGTGATTTGCCGTTTTCAAACTTTTTCGCTTTTTATCAGGCCTTAATTGAGAGAGCTGTTGCTATTAAATGTGCCGAGCATAATGGAAAGTTCTCCCTTGATTGTGGTGCAGCAATAACAGAGGCCGGTACCGATTCATTTTTAGGCGTTACTCGTTTAGATAAATTACGTGATCTGGATAATCTTGAGTCACGCCGATCTGAAATAACGAACAAGCTTAAAAAAGTCAAACAAATGGGTAGGCAGATTGAGCTGAATACTCAGATTAAAAAGATTAACGACAGGATTGCCATTATCAAAGGCAGTCTTTAGAAAGAATATTAAAGATTAAGATGGGAATTGAAATGAACAATGTAGAGCTAGAAGATGGACAAAGTGCTGATATCGTGTCTGAAAACATAGAAAAAATGAAGAAGCTGTTTCCAGATGCTTTTACTGAGGCGGGCGTCAACTTTGATGCGCTACGTCAGTTGCTTGGTGATGAGTCTGTATTGGACGAAGGTGAAGAAAAGTACGGATTAAACTGGCATGGGAAAAAGAAAGCTCGACAAATTGCACTAACGCCTTCTACAGGTACGTTGCTACCATGCCCTGATGAAAGTGAGGGTTGGAGTTCTACCAAAAATTTGTTCATTGAGGGCGATAACCTTGAAGTTTTAAAACTCTTACAGAAAAGCTATGCCAACAAGGTGAAAATGATATATATCGACCCCCCTTATAATACGGGGAAAGAATTTGTTTATCCGGATAACTACCACGATAACTTGGATACCTATCTAAAATATACAGGACAAATTGATGAAGAGGGAATGAGCTTCTCCTCCAACAAGGAGAAGTCAGGAAGAAAGCATACAAACTGGCTAAATATGATGTATTCAAGGCTTAAGTTGGCGCGTTCTCTACTTGCTGACGATGGTGTTGTAGTCGTTTCGATTGATGAAAATGAACATGTGAACCTTGTTAAAATAGCGGAAGATATTTTTGGTCAGGAGAACTACTGTGGTGAGATAGTTTGGAAAAATAGTAGTAAGAACGATCAGGATTATATTTCAGTCCAGCATGAATATTTTGTCATTTTTGTAAAAAACAAAAATATCAATAAAGGAGAGTGGCTAGAGAAGAAGGAAGGGCTGGACGAAATTTACAAAGCGTTTGATGGGTTTAAGAAGAAGCATGGGTCTGATTGGGCTGCGATACACAAAGAAGCATTAGAATGGTTTAAGCAGTTTCCAGATTCCAACCCTATACGCGATAGCAAGCACTATAGCTGGATGGATGAAAAAGGCGTTTATTTTCCAGATAATGTATCTGGGCCAAATGTTGGCCAATATGTCTATGATGTTCTTCATCCTGAAACAAAGAAGGTTGTAAAGCCGCCTTCAAGGGGGTGGTATTGCCCGAAAGAAAAAATGGATCAAGTTATTTCTGAAAACGGGATTCATTTTGGTGTGGACGAGACAACAGTTCCTTGTTTAAAGACCTACCTAAAAAGCACCGAGTTGAAGAGCCTTACAAGTATGCGATACCGGGATGGTAGGGCTGCGTCTAAGCGCCTTCGAACACTTTTTGGAGATAATATCTTTACGAATCCTAAAGATGAGGATTTGCTTGTTGAATTTATGAGAGCGTTTTCCATAGGCGACCGAGATATAGTATTAGATTTTTTTGCTGGCTCTGGTACTACTTTGCACTCGTCGTTATTGCATTCTATACAAAAGAATATTGCTGTTAGATCTATTCTCGTGCAATTACCAGAGGACTTAGAGGTGATGCACAAGTCGGCAACAGGGCTTGCCAAAAAAGTTACTAAAAACGCTATAGATTACTTAGAGAATAAAGGTTTAAAGAAAAATATATGTGAAATATCCAAAGAAAGGCTTCGTTTAGTAAAGAAAAAACTAAAAGATGAGGGACTTTTGGGTGACGCTGATGCAGGTTTTAAGGTTTTCAAATTATCAAGTTCTAGTGTTCAGGTATGGCGGCCCGATCGAACTGACATAGAAGCTAGCTTGCTTAATCATGAAGAGCATTTGGTGGAGGGGCGTAGTGAACAAGATATTTTGTATGAGCTGCTTCTGAAGCGTGGTGTTGATTTGGCGGCACCCATCGAAAGCCGACTAGTGGCTGGTAAAAATATCTATAGTATTGGTTACGGCGTTTTATTTGCTTGTCTTGATGAAGCGATTACTAAAGATCAAGTTGAAGATGTCGCTCAAGGTGTTGTTTCTTGGTATGTAGAGCTTGCCCCAAGTTCAGATACACATGTTTTCTTCCGCGACAGTGCATTCCGTGATGATGTTTCAAAAACTAATATGGCCGCTATTCTAGAGCAGAATGGCATTACCCATGTTCGCAGCTTGTAAGGAGTTTATTTTATGAAGCTGCATTTTGAAGATGATCTGGATTATCAAAAGGCTGCCGTAGACTCGGTGGTTGGCCTGTTTAAAGGTCAGGAGATAACGCGTTCTGAATTTACAGTCACATTCCAGTCAGAGACTGGCCCGAACATGTCATTATCGCTTGGCATGGAGGAAAGCCAGCTTGGTATCGGCAACAGGCTGTTACTGGTCGATGAAGAGATTGAAGAGAATCTTCGTAAAACCCAGTTAACGAATGGCCTGCGTCCATCGGAAAAACTCGCCAGTGGTGACTTTACCGTAGAAATGGAAACGGGTACGGGTAAGACCTACGTTTATCTTCGTACCATATTCGAACTGAATAAAAACTACGGTTTCACCAAGTTTGTGATTGTGGTGCCTTCAGTAGCCATTAAAGAGGGTACGTACAAGACCCTTCAAATTACTCAAGAACACTTTGAGGGCCTATATCCCAAAGCGAAGGGGTACGAATACTTTTTATATAATTCGAAAGACCTGAGCGAAGTTCGAAATTTTGCGACTAGCTCTAACATCCAGATTATGGTCACGACTGTTGGTGCTATTAACAAAAAGGATGTTAACAACCTTTATAAGGAAAATGAGAATACGGGCGGCGAGAAGCCTATCGATCTAGTACGTGCAACAAACCCCATTATCATAGTGGATGAGCCGCAAAGTGTTGATGGCGGTTTAACGGGTAAGGGTAAAGAAGCCTTAACGGCAATGAACCCACTTTGTACCTTACGGTATTCGGCTACCCATGTTGATAAGCACCATATGGCATTCCGGCTGGATGCTGTTGATGCCTATGACCGTGGCTTGGTTAAGCAAATCGAGGTCGCTTCATTACAGATTGATAGCGGAAATAATAAGCCCTATATCCGCCTGGAATCGACAAGCAATAAAAGAGGATCAGTTACGGCCAAAGTCGAAATTGATGTGCAGCGCGGTAAGAACATAAAGCGTGAATTCTTAACTGTTGAAGACGGCGATGATCTTGAGCAGGTTACAAACCGCTCCATTTACGAAAATATGCAAATCGGCACGATTACCTGCGGTAAAGCGAAAGAGTCAATCGAGGTTAAAGGCGATGGGTTTGATCAAACCCTAAAAGTAGGCGAGGCCATTGGTGGTGTAGACCCCGATGAGATCAAGCGCCTGATGATCCGCCGCACTATTAAAGAGCATATGGACAAGGAGCTGACATTCGCTGCTAATAAACAGCCTATTAAAGTATTAAGTCTCTTTTTTATCGATAGTGTTGAGCACTACCGCCAATATGACGAAGACGGCAATCCTTGTTTGGGTAAATACGCTGTTATGTTCGAAGAAGAGTATCGTAAGCTGGCGAAATCAGCGGATTATCAAAGCCTCTTCAAAGAGATTGATCTGGATACTGATGCGTCAGAGGTACATAACGGTTATTTCTCTATCGATAAAAAAGGTAAATCTGTCGAGACAGCCGAGAATAATCAGGCAGGGCGTGACAACGCAGAACGTGCCTACAACTTAATTATGAAAGAAAAAGAAAAACTTCTGAGCTTTGATACGAAACTGAAATTTATCTTTTCTCACTCAGCCCTTAAAGAAGGTTGGGATAATCCCAATGTATTTCAAATATGCACTTTGCGCGATATGGGTAGTGAGCGTGAGCGTCGTCAGACACTTGGGCGTGGTTTACGCCTGTGCGTTGACCAAAGCGGTATGCGCTTACGGGGCAATGAGATTAATACGCTGACTGTAATCGCCACAGAAAATTACGAAAAATTCGCCGATAACCTGCAAAAAGAAATCGAGCAGGATACAGGTATTCGCTTTGGTATTGTTGAAGAGCACCAGTTCGCGGATATCAAAGTGGTCTCGAAAGCTGGTGAGCCGCAGGCATTGGGGTTTGAGCAATCGAAGAAAGTATGGCAGTTCCTTAAAGATGAAGACTACGTGGATGCCAAAGGAAAGGTTCAAGATACGCTACGCGTTGCCATAAAAGATGGCAGCTTTGAACTCCCAAAAGAGATCAAGCAAGAGTTGATGGATGAGCATGGTGAAGCTCAGGCTGAAATAGTGGCCTCTGATATTCAGTCCGTACTGCGTAAGCTGGCTGGTAAGTTGGATATCAAAAATGCGGATGATCGCAAGGTGATCCGTACACGGGAAGCCGTGCTGGAGTCTGATGAGTTTAAAGCGCTATGGGATCGTATTAAATACAAAACCACTTACCGCGTGGAGTTCGACAATCTCAAGCTTATCAATGACTGCGCGGAAGCGATTTTGGCCTGCCCGCCAATTACTAAAACCCGTGCGCAGTTTCGTAAGGCCGATATTGCTATCGGTAAAGGTGGCGTTACGGCAGAAGAAAAATCAAAATCTGGCTTTACTACAATCCATGAAAACGATATCGAGTTGCCCGATATCATCACTGACTTGCAGGATAAGACTCAGCTAACACGTAAAAGTATTGTCCAGATACTTCGTGATAGCCGCAGGTTGCAAGACTTCACGCGAAATCCTCAGCAGTTTATGGACTATTGTTCAGAGGCGATCAATCGCACCAAACGCTTGGCTTTAGTCGATGGTATTCGATACACCCAAATCGGTGAAGAGCATTACTACGCTCAAGAACTATTCCAGCAAGAGGAGCTGAAGGGCTATCTCAAGAATACGCTGGAAACAAATAAGTCAGTCTACACGCACGTTGTTTATGACTCCGCAGGTGTAGAGAAAACCTTTGCTGAAGACCTAGAAAAGAACGAAAAAGTTAAGGTTTACGCCAAGCTTCCAGCGTGGTTCAAAATACCCACGCCACTAGGAACCTACAACCCAGACTGGGCGGTAGTTGTTGAAGATGACGGTGAAGAAAAACTTTACTTCGTAGTCGAAACAAAAGGCAGCACATGGTGGGATGATCTTCGTCATCTGGAAGGTGCGAAGATCAAGTGCGGTGAAAAGCATTTTGAAGAAATAGCAAAAGATACCGAAAAACCAGCTCAGTACATCAAGTCTACCGATGTCGATGGAATGATGGGATATGTTGATTAAGGATTTTTGTATATGAATAGGGTGGCTTAATGTCGGATTGGGTAATAGAACCGTTTGAACATGGTAGTGATTGGGTCAGAGCGGACTTCCACCTCCACACCAAGGCGGATAAGGAGTTCTCTTACAGTAGTGAGGAGAATGCTTTTGTTGGTGACTATGTAGAGGCGCTGAAGGCTGCGTCTATCCGTGTCGCTACTATAACTAACCACAACAAATTTGATGTTGGCGAATACAAGGCGATCAAAAAGAAAGCAAAGAAAGAAGGTATTTGTATTTTGCCAGGAATCGAGCTTTCAGTAGATGACGGAGCCAACGGAGTGCATACGCTGGTTGTGTTTTCTGATGAGTGGTTGTCGGAAGGTAAAGATTTCATCAATCAGTTTCTGGCAAACGCATTTAAAAACAAAGTGCCTTCAGAATATGAGCAGGAAAACGGACGCTCTTCAATGGGGTTGCTAGCAACTCTGGAAGAGCTTGATGGGTATCATAAGGACTTCTTCTGCATATTTGCCCATGTTGAGGCAGCTAGTGGCTTGTGGAACGAGTTGGATGGTGGGCGACTTGGGGCGTTGTCCAAAAATCCACTCGTACAGCGCTATTGTTTGGGTTTTCAAAAGGTTAGAACGCATGATAAACCTGATGCTAAATGCCGAGTAAAAGTTAAAAACTGGTGGGGAGCGCATTATCCTGCGGAGGTTGAGGGGTGTGATGCTAAACAGATAGATCAAATAGGGCGTGGCGAGCATGCATTTTTAAAGCTAGGGGAGCGGTCATTTGAGTCTGTGAAATATGCGCTTACTGATCACGAGTATAGAGTTTCAAAAGCGCCAGAACCTGTCACTCATTCAAGAATTGATGGCATACGTTTTGAGGGTGGCTTGCTAGATCAAGTACGAATTCCATTTTCGCCTCATTTGAATTGTTTGATAGGTATTCGTGGTAGTGGTAAGTCGGCAATCTTAGAAGCTATCCGATACGCACTTGATATCCCGTTTGGTAAAGTCGCCCAAGACAAGAGATATAAAGAGGACTTGCTGCCCTATGTATTACAAAGCGGGGGGAAGGTGGTAGTTGAGGCGAGAGACAAGCACGGTTCTCCATATGAAATACGAAGAATAGTAAATCACTCCCCAGACGTTTATTTTGAAGATAATTTGCAGTCGGGAATATCAATAAAAGAAACCGTTCTCTGGAAACCGCTTTATTTCGGTCAGAAGGATTTGGCAGCAGCAGGTAAGGGGTTTGGCCATGATTTAGTGGAGAAGCTTGTTGGTGACTCTCTTAAGTCGGTTAGAACAAAAATTGAGCAATGTATCGATGCACTGGAGATTGGTGTAGATGCTTTGCACTCATTGGAGACTGACGTTGAGCAAAAAGAGCAAGAAGAAGAAACCCTCGAAGACGTTAAGTTTCGACTAGAGCAATTTAAGAAGCATGGAGTGAAAGGTAAACTTGATAAGCAGGTGGAGTTTGATAAAGACCTTGCTTATTGTGAGCAGGTTGAAGAAGTGGTGAGTTCTTGGTTAGGTTCTGTTTCTGAGGGTATCGAAGAGGCTGAAGAAGCCGTAGATAATCTTGAAGCTCATGAATCAAAATTCAATCCTGATCTATTCAAGCGGTATGGAGATAAATACAAAGAGTTTTTGACTACAATTACAGAATCTAAAGCGACCTTAATAAAAATAGAAAAAGTGAGTGATGATCTTGAGAAATTAAGGCTGGAAATCGAAGGCAGTAAAGAGAGCCTCAAAGATTCGTTTGCCGAGACTGAGAGGGAGATTGTAAAGGCCTTGGCCGATCAAGGGGTCACATCGATAAAGCCTGATGAATATGTGAATCTATCGAAGCAGAAGACTGATTTGGAATCGTCAGTCGCTGACTTAAAAAGAAAAACGGCAAAATACGATCAGAAAAAGGCTGC
>Ga0105358_10001452_pt1 | contig 12648 bp, 21 predicted proteins | sample GOMGulsemesocosm_5_FD_83509 | JGI IMG/M metagenome (GOLD analysis project Ga0105358, IMG submission 83509) | Methane-oxidizing microbial communities from mesocosms in the Gulf of Mexico - GOM15C Gulf of Mexico | ecosystem: Environmental > Aquatic > Marine > Cold seeps | place: Gulf of Mexico...
TACAAAACGCAATGCGTCAAGGTGCTGAAGGTATCAAGATTCAAGTTGGTGGTCGTTTAGGCGGTGCTGAAATTGCCCGTAGCGAATGGTATCGTGAGGGTCGTGTACCTTTGCATACTTTACGCGCCGATATCGACTACTCTCCCGCGGAAGCTGCCACAACTTACGGCATTATTGGCGTGAAAGTGTGGATCTTCAAAGGTGAAGTCATTGGCGATATGGTTGAAGCGCAAGCTGAAGCTAAGAAATTTTCGCCAAAGAAGAAAAGTTCTAAATAAGGGGTACGCAACATGTTGCAACCAAAGCGTACAAAGTTTCGTAAGATGCAGAAAGGCCGCAACCGCGGTTTGGCACATCGTGGCTCTAAAGTTAGCTTCGGTGAATTTGCCTTAAAAGCGGTTGGTCGTGGTCGTATTACTGCTCGTCAAATCGAAGCGGCGCGTCGTGCGATGACTCGCCACGTTAAACGTGGTGGTAAAATTTGGATCCGAGTGTTTCCAGACAAGCCAATTACCGAAAAGCCCTTGGAAGTTCGTCAAGGTAAAGGTAAGGGTAACGTCGAATATTGGGTAGCTCAGGTCCAGCCGGGTAAAATTCTTTATGAAATGGAAGGTGTTTCTGAAGAACTAGCTCGTGAAGCGTTTGAGCTGGCTGCTTGTAAGCTGCCAATTAGTACAACCTTTGTTAAACGTTCGGTGATGTGATGAAAGCTCAAGAACTCCGCGAAAAATCAGTTGAAGAGCTGAACCAAGAGTTGCTTTCTCAACTGCAAGCGCAATTTAAACTGCGTATGCAAGACTCTACAGGCCAGTTAAACCAGACTCATTTGGTTCGCCAGGCTCGTAAAGATATTGCACGCATTAAGACAGTGCTGAACGAAAAGGCAGGTAAGTAACCATGGCTGAAGCAGAAAACCTAGCGCGCTCTCTGACCGGTAAGGTCGTTAGTGACAAGATGGATAAAACCATTGTTGTTATAATTGAGCGTCGCGTTAAGCATCCGATTTACGGCAAATATGTCAGTAAGTCATCGAAGCTGAAAGCCCACGACGAGCAGAACGAGTGCAAGATGGGTGACCTAGTCACCATTTCTGAATCTCGACCTCTGTCCAAAACCAAGTCATGGGCTCTGGTTAAAATCGAAGAGCATGCTGTTGAAATTTAATTCAGCAGTATGCAGTAAGAGTTTCGGAGACGAACGATGATTCAAACAGAATCTTACTTAGATGTCGCTGACAACAGTGGCGCGCGTCGCGTAATGTGCATCAAGGTATTGGGCGGTTCACACCGTCGTTATGCCAGTGTTGGTGACGTCATTAAAGTGACCGTAAAAGAAGCCATACCTCGCGGTAAGGTGAAGAAAGGCCAGGTCTTGAAAGCTGTTGTGGTACGCACCCGTAAAGGTGTTCGCCGTTCAGACGGTTCATTGATCAAATTTGACGATAACGCTGCAGTATTGCTGACCGCAAGTGATGCTCCTGTAGGTACTCGCATATTTGGCCCTGTAACTCGCGAGCTCCGTGGTGAGAAGTTTATGAAAATCATCTCTCTGGCTCCTGAAGTACTGTAAAAAGTACGACAAGCTAGTTATTGAGGACAGGGTAATGCGTAAGATTAAACGTGAAGATGAAGTGGTAGTTGTCGCCGGCCGTGATAAGGGCAAGCGTGGTAAAGTCGTTAAGGTTTTACAAGACGAACGCCTAATCATATCCGGTGTGCAGATTATTAAGAAACACCAGAAACCAAATCCACAAGCGGGTGTAGCCGGTGGAATCGTTGAGAAGGAAGCGCCAATTCAAGCTTCTAACGTAGCGATTTTCAATCCAACTACACAAAAAGCAGATCGGGTTGGTTTCAAAGTACTTGAAGATGGTCAGAAGATTCGCATCTTTAAATCAAACGGCGAAGCCGTAGACGCATAAGCAGACGGTATTATTAACATGGCTAAGTTGAAAGAACTTTACCAAAGCGATATTGCCGCCAAGCTGAAAGATGAGCTTGGCTTGGCAAACGTAATGGAAGTGCCTCGTATCACCAAGGTCACCGTCAACATGGGTGTTGGCGAGGCGATTGGTGATAAAAAGGTTTTGGAAAGTGCAGTGGCTGATCTAGAGAGAATCTCTGGTCAAAAAGTTGTAATAACTAAAGCTCGTAGATCTATTGCTGGATTTAAGCTTCGTGAAGGATGGCCAGTAGGCTGTAAAGTTACCTTACGTCAGGATCGTATGTACGAATTCCTAGAGCGTTTGGTTTCTATTGCCATCCCGCGAATTCGTGATTTCCGCGGCATCAGCCCTAAGCAGTTTGATGGGCGTGGCAATTTTTCCATGGGTGTGAGTGAGCAAATTATCTTTCCAGAAATCGAATACGATAAGGTCGATAAGTTACGCGGATTAGATATTTGTATTACCACCAGTGCTCGTACCGACGAAGAAGGTCTTGCGCTGTTAAAAGCCTTCAACTTTCCTTTTAAAGTATAGGGTAGAATCATGGCTAAAAAATCTATGATCGCACGTGAAGCAAAACGTGCCGTGACTGTTGCTAAATATGCAGCTAAAATAGCTGAATTAAAAGCAATCATCGGTAATCCAGAGTCTTCTGAAGAAGACGTATGGGCTGCGCAGATGAAGTTTCAGCAGTTACCTCGTGATGCAAGTCCAGTTCGTCAGCGTAACCGCTGTCGAATTACTGGTCGCCCACACGGTGTTTATCGCAAATTCGGTTTGTGTCGTAACAAGTTACGTGAAGCAGCGATGCGCGGTGACGTACCTGGCTTGGTTAAGGCCAGCTGGTAATTCTGAACTCAGGAGCAGATTCCAATGAGCATGCAAGATCCGTTAGCTGATATGCTGACACGCATACGCAATGGTCAGCAAGCTGCTAAAGCAGATGTGACCATGCCCTCTTCCAAGTTAAAGGTAAGTGTGGCTAAAGTTTTACAAGACGAAGGTTATGTCAACGGATACAGCGTAGCAGAAGGTCCAAAGCCTGAGCTAACTGTAGAGTTGAAGTACTTCGAGGGAAAGCCAGTTATTGCTGAGCTTGACCGCGTGAGCCGTCCAGGTTTACGTAATTATTCTGGTAAAGACGGCCTACCTACTGTTCGCAGTGGATTAGGTGTTGCTGTTGTCTCTACTAGTAAAGGTGTTATGAGTGATCGTGCTGCACGTGCCGCTGGCATTGGTGGTGAGGTTCTTTGCACCGTATTTTAATTTGACTTTTTATAAAGTTTTATAGGAAATCGTAATGTCACGAGTTGCAAATAGTCCGGTTGAAGTACCTGCTGGTGTGACAATTGACCTAAATGGTCAAGATGTCTCCGTTAAGGGCAGCAATGGTACTTTGGCGCTGAATATTCACGGCTCTGTAGAAGTTAAGCTTGATGAAAACAAGCTTGTTTTTACTAGTCGCGACAGTGCCAAGCAGTCCCGCGCGTTGGCGGGCACTACCCGTGCATTAATCAACAACATGGTTACTGGTGTAAGCCAGGGCTTCGAAAAGAAGCTTATACTTAATGGTGTTGGTTATCGTGCAAAAGCATCGGGTAATACTGTAGACCTGACTTTGGGTTTTTCTCATCCAGTTGTTTATGCCTTACCTGAAGGTGTAAAGGTTGAGACCCCAAGTCAGACCGAAATAGTTCTCAAAAGCGCTGACAAGCAGTTGCTTGGTCAGGCGGCCGCGGAAATTCGCGCCTTTCGTCCACCAGAGCCTTATAAAGGTAAAGGTGTTCGCTACGCTGATGAGCACGTTCGTCGTAAAGAAGCTAAGAAAAAGTAAGGTATAGGTTATGAGCGATAAAAAGCAATCTCGTTTGCGCCGCGCACGCCGTACCCGCGCAAAAATTCGTGAATTGGGTGGTGCACGTTTGTGTATCAACCGTTCCCCACGTCACATATATGCACAGATTATTGTTGCAGATGGTGGCCAGGTAATCGCTAGCGCGTCAACGCTTGATAAAAGCTTGCGCGGTGGCAAAACCGGTAACTCGGACTCTGCAGCTTCTGTAGGTACTTTGATCGCTGAGCGTGCTAAAGCCGCTGGTGTTGAAAAAGTATCTTTTGATCGTAGTGGTTTTAAATACCACGGTCGTGTTAAGGCTTTGGCCGATGCAGCACGTGAAGCTGGCTTGGAATTTTAAAAGGTTAAGATATGGCTAACGGTAAAAGAGAAGACGCCAACAGCGATGGCTTGCAAGAAAAGCTAGTCCAAGTTAATCGCGTTGCAAAGACTGTAAAAGGTGGTCGTATCTTCGGCTTTACCGCACTAACTGTAGTTGGTGATGGTAATGGCAAGGTAGGCTTTGGTCGTGGTAAGGCTCGTGAAGTGCCTATTGCGATACAAAAAGCGATGGAAGCAGCTCGACGCAACATGATCCAGGTTGAATTGAATGGTGACACCATTCAATACGCAACTAAAGGTCGTCACGGCGCATCAAAAGTTTATATGCAACCTGCATCTCAAGGTACTGGCGTAATTGCTGGTGGTGCGATGCGTGCTGTTTTAGAAATTGCAGGCGTACAGAACGTATTGGCTAAGTGCTACGGCTCTACCAATCCGGTAAACGTTGTACGAGCAACTTTTGAAGGTTTGAAAACAATGGCCTCTCCTGAGTCTATTGCAGCCAAGCGCGGCAAGAGTGTTGAAGAAATCTTAAACTGAGTTTCGACTCAGTTAACAGAGAGCTGGTAAATAACCATGGCTAAGAAAACAGTTAAAGTTACTCAGGTGAAAAGTAGTTCAGGACGCCTGCAGTCCCATAAAGCCTGCGTAGCAGGTTTGGGGTTACGCCGTATTGGTCATACTGTCGAAGTTGAAGATACACCTTCAACTCGCGGAATGATGAATAAGGTACACTATTTGATTACGGTAGAGGGAGAGTAATAACATGCGTTTAAATACTCTAAGTCCTGCTCCAGGCAGCACCAAAAACCGTAAGCGTGTAGGTCGCGGTATCGGTAGTGGTGTTGGTAAGACTGCCGGTCGCGGTCACAAAGGTTTAAAGTCTCGTTCAGGCGGTAAAGTACGTCCTGGTTTCGAGGGTGGTCAGATGCCTTTGCAAAAACGTCTTCCAAAATTTGGTTTCACGTCTCGTATTGGTCGTGTAACTGCGGAAGTTCGTTTAGCTGAACTCAACAAAGTTGAAGCAGAAGTTATTGATCTTGACGCGCTAAAAGCAGCTGATTTAATTCAGCAGGGCATGAAGCGTGCAAAGGTTTTTGTTTCTGGTGAATTGACTAAAGCTGTAACCCTTAAGGGTATTGCAGTGACTAAAGGCGCTCGTGCAGCTATTGAAGCGGCCGGCGGTAAAGTCGAAGACTAAGTTGTCAATGACTCGGCTGCTTACGCGGCCGAAGTTAAAAACCACTACTGCTAAGTGAGGTTGCAATGGCAACGCCAGGTAAGATGCCATTAGCGAATCAGAAAGGTTTGGGCGAGCTTTGGGCTCGCCTTCGTTTTCTGCTTCTAGCGATTATTGTATATCGAGTAGGTACTCACATTCCTGTGCCAGGGATCGATCCTGAGCAGGTTGCGAATATGTTTAATCAAGGCAAGGACACAATCCTTGGTTTGTTTAATATGTTCTCTGGTGGTGCTTTGGAGCGTATGAGTATATTGGCATTAGGTATTATGCCGTATATTTCAGCCTCTATTATCATGCAGTTGATGTCTGCCGTAGTGCCTTCTTTAGAGCAGCTAAAGAAAGAGGGTGATGCAGGTCGACGTAAGATCAGTCAGTACACCCGTTATCTGACAGTTGCTTTAGCCTTAGTTCAGGGCACAGGTATGACTGTTGGTATGGCTAGCCAAGGCTTAGCTTACGGCGGTGGTGGCATGTCTTTCTACATCGTAGCGATTACTTCTTTAGTAACCGGTGCAGTATTCATGATGTGGTTGGGCGAGCAAGTTACTGAGCGAGGTATCGGAAACGGTATTTCGATGTTGATTTTTGCCGGTATTGTTGCAGGTTTACCTGCGGCGCTTGGTCAGTCTTTTGAAGGCGCTAAGCAAGGTGATATTAATATTCTTATGTTGTTAGCCGTAGCGTTTATCGCAGTCGGCTTGATTTGGTTTGTGGTACGAATGGAACGTGGTCAGCGGCGAATAACCGTTAATTATGCAAAGCGTCAACCAGGTCGTGGTGCACAGAGCAGCCATTTACCAATGAAGATCAACATGGCCGGAGTAATTCCAGCTATTTTTGCGAGCAGCATACTTCTATTTCCAGCGTCGATCGCTCAGTGGTTTGGCCAGGGAACAGAAGGCGTAGGTAGTGAAATTTTGCAAGAAGTCGCTCTATGGTTAGGGCCAGGTCAACCGCTAAACTTTATTCTGTTTACCGCGTTGATTATCTTCTTCTGTTTTTTCTACACAGCGTTGATGTTTAACCCGCAAGAAGTTGCTGATAATTTGAAAAAATCAGGAGCGTTCATTCCGGGTATACGCCCAGGTGAGCAATCCGCAAAGTATATCGACAGTGTCCTAACTCGCTTAACCGTGGTTGGTGCTGTTTATATTGCAGCGGTGTGTTTGCTACCGCAGTTCCTAGTGGTGGCAGCTAACGTGCCGTTTTATCTAGGTGGTACCTCGCTACTTATCGTAGTCGTGGTGGTCATGGATTTCATGTCCCAGGTGCAATCACATTTGATGTCTAATCAGTATGATTCGCTGATGAAGAAAGCTAACTTAAAAGGATATGGCAACGCCCGATAGGGTGGGGTTATACCGATATAGAGGTTGAAACATGAAAGTTCGTGCTTCAGTTAAGAAAATGTGTCGTAACTGTAAAGTTGTTCGTCGCAAAGGTGTTGTTCGAGTAATCTGCAGCGCCGAGCCAAGACATAAGCAACGTCAAGGCTAACAGAAAGTAGTTTTTAAGCTGCCTTCTGTATTGGGGGCGCTGACTGTCGCCCGAGGGGAAACCCTTGGGCTATTGCATTTCTGTAACTTTACCGCTATCCTTTCGCGCCTTTTGGGAGTGAAGGTGGTAGATCGTTACCGTCAGCGCTACAATTTATATGATATGTGGAGTATTAAATGGCTCGTATAGCTGGTGTAAATATACCAGATAACAAGCACGCCGTTATCTCTCTGACCTACGTATTTGGTGTAGGTAAGACAACCGCAAAGCAGATTCTTGCTGCTACTGGTATTGCGGAAACAACAAAAATGGGCGATCTTTCCCCCGCGGAAATGGACGCTGTTCGTGCTGAAGTTGGCAATGTTACCGTTGAAGGTGATTTGCGACGTGAAGTTTCCATGAACATTAAGCGCCTTATGGACTTGGGTTGTTACCGTGGCTTACGCCATCGTCGCGGCTTGCCACTTCGTGGTCAGCGCACCAAGACCAACGCACGTACCCGTAAAGGGCCACGTAAACCTATTAAGAGATAAGGGTTAGGAAGATCGTTATGGCTAAGCCAAGCAAAACTACCCGTAAAAAGGTAAAAAAGACGGTCGTTGATGGCATTGCCCATATCCACGCCTCTTTTAACAACACAATTGTGACAATTACTGACCGCCAAGGTAACACCTTGAGCTGGGCTACCGCTGGTGGTTCTGGTTTCCGTGGTTCACGTAAGTCGACTCCTTTCGCTGCTCAGGTCGCTGCAGAGCGTGCCGGTGAAGCCGCTAAAGATTATGGTTTGAAAAACCTAGACGTTGAAGTGAAAGGTCCAGGGCCTGGTCGTGAATCGGCTGTGCGCGCTCTGAATAACGTTGGATATAAAATTTCCAACATTACTGACGTAACACCCATTCCGCACAATGGCTGTCGTCCACCTAAGAAACGTCGGGTATAAGGGGGCTTAAAAAATGGCACGTTATATAGGTCCAACTTGTAAACTTGCGCGTCGTGAAGGCACTGATCTTTTTCTTAAATCAGGCGCACGTCCGTTAGATTCCAAATGTAAAGCAGAAACTATTCCAGGTATGCACGGCGCTCGTCGCGGTCGTTTATCTGACTATGGTGTTCAGCTACGTGAGAAGCAAAAAGTTCGTCGTACTTACGGTGTTCTTGAGAAGCAATTCCGCGGCTACTATAAAGAAGCTGCTCGTCGTAAAGGCGCAACCGGTGAAAACTTGTTGAAATTGCTCGAGTCTCGTTTAGACAATGTTGTATACCGCATGGGTTACGGTGCTACTCGCGCTGAATCTCGTCAGTTGGTATCGCATAAGTCCATCACTGTAAATGGCCAAGTTGTGAACATCGCATCTTACCAGGTACAGGAAGGTGACGTTGTTGCTATCCGTGAAAAAGCTAAAGCACAGCTTCGAATTCAAAGCGCTCTGACTATTGCAGCTCAGCGTCCAGAAATCGAGTGGGTTGAAGTGAACGCGGATAAGAAGGAAGGCACTTTTAAGCGCGTTCCTGATCGTGCTGATTTACCAGCCGAGATCAACGAAAACCTTATTGTTGAACTTTACTCCAAGTAACGGATTATCCGAAGGTATGGCTATGCAGAGTGCAGTAAACGAATTTTTGACCCCGCGTCACATTGACGTTACCGACACCGGCCCAACTCGCGCTAAGGTGGTTTTAGAGCCACTTGAGCGTGGCTTCGGTCATACCCTTGGCAACGCGCTACGTCGCATTTTGCTTTCTTCTATGCCCGGCTGCGCCGTGACAGAAGTTGAAATTGATGGCGTTTTGCACGAGTACAGTGCAATTGAAGGTATTCAAGAGGATGTTATTGAAATCCTTTTGAACCTCAAAGGCGTTGCTGTGGTAATGCACGGTAAAGACCAAGCAGTATTAACCCTGAGCAAAAAAGGCCCAGGCGTTGTTACCGCTGGCGACATTCAGGTTGATCACGAGATCGAGATTAAGAACCCCGATCATGTGCTCGCTAACATCACCGGTGATACAACACTAAACATGAAACTTAGTGTTGCACGCGGTCGTGGCTATCAGCCAGCTGATGCTCGTCGTAATGATGACGAAGAAACTCGCGCTATTGGCCGTTTGCAGCTTGATGCTTCATTCAGCCCAGTGCGTCGTTTGGCTTATTCTGTAGAAAGTGCTCGTGTTGAACAGCGCACTGACTTGGATAAGTTGGTTTTGGATCTGGAAACCAATGGTACCATTGATCCAGAAGAAGCAATTCGTCGCGCTGCCACTATTCTGCAACAGCAGCTAGCTGTATTTGTAGATTTAGAAGGCGAGAAAGAAGCTGAGCCAGAGCAGAAAGAAGAAGAAATAGATCCAGTTCTATTACGTCCTGTTGACGATCTAGAATTGACTGTTCGTTCTGCTAACTGTCTGAAAGCCGAAAACATCTACTACATTGGTGATCTGATCCAGCGTACTGAAGTGGAGTTGTTGAAAACTCCTAACCTTGGTAAGAAGTCTCTTACTGAGATTAAAGACATACTTGCATCACGCGGCTTGTCTTTAGGTATGCGTTTGGAAAACTGGCCACCAGCCAGCCTCCGTGCTGACGACTAAGGCTTAGCCTTAATCAGTAGTTATTATAGGTCGGCACTGCGAGCCTAGCTCGAGTGCCGATGTAACACAGCAAGCGGATGTAAATCTGCTGGCAAGTTAATGAAGGATTTAGAGTCATGCGTCATCGTCATAGTGGCCGTCAACTGAATCGAAACAGCTCACACCGCAAAGCCATGTTCAAGAACATGGTAGCGTCTTTGGTTGAGCATGAATTGATTAAAACTACTTTGCCTAAGGCGAAGGAATTGCGTAGTCACGCAGAGCCTTTAATTACTTTGGCAAAAGAAGATAGCGTAGCAAATCGTCGTTTAGCGTTCGATCGTCTACGTGACAAAGAAGCTGTAGGTAAATTGTTCTCAGTATTGGGTCCTCGCTATCAAGATCGTCCAGGTGGTTACCTGCGCATCATGAAGTGCGGCTTCCGTACTGGTGATAAAGCACCAATGGCATACGTTGAGTTGATTGGTCGTCCTCGTGCAGAAACTGCCGAAGAAGAATAATTAAGCTCCAACGTTTCGAAAAAACCGGCAATAGCCGGTTTTTTTATGCCTGAATTTCACCGATATTTACAGCAGTCTATTAGGTTTGCGAGGTTGTACAACTGGTTCCACATTATTGAGGGGGCGCGAACAGAGAGGGTACATAGCGCTGTGCGTACGGTCTGTATAAACCACGAAACTGTCGATCTAATTGTGGTTCGTCTTTATAACCTCATAAGGAAAAAAGGTAAGCCCCGATTCGCGTTTGCAATTGATGTTCGGGCGTAAAGTTATGAAGCGGATGGCGCTGCAGTGCAGAAGCTTTCGGTAACGGAAGGAAGTTGGGACGCATGGACAGGTTTCGCATAGTGATAACCTTGGGCGATATTACAGCCAAGCTTCACCAGGTAAGCAGCCGTCTCTCTATCTTCGACACCTTCTGCGACAAGGTCAAGATCAAGGTTTAAAGCTAAGTCGATAATAGACTTAACGATACTTTGTTGGCTCGAATCTGAGCACAGATCTTTAACAAAAGATTGGTCAATTTTTAGAGCATCTATCGGAAGCTTTCTTAAATATGTGAGGGACGAGTAGCCAGTTCCGAAATCGTCGATATAGATCTTATGTCCTCTGGATTTCAACTTGCGTATATGCCCCAAGCAAATTGACATGTTGTCCATTACGACACCTTCGGTAATTTCAAACTCGAGTAAATTTGGTGGAATTGCGTAATTAGAGAGTATGCTAACAAGGTCATTATAAAAACTGGGCTGTTTTAATTGTTGTGGTGAAACATTGATGGCCACAGGAAGAAGAGTTCTACCGCCACGGCTCCAGCTTTGAATTTGTTGGCAAACCATTTCAACGACCAGTAAACCGATTTGCACAATGCTGCCGGTCTTTTCAGCTGCGTCGATAAAAGCAACAGGTGACACCAACCCTTCAAGAGGGTCCTCCCATCGAACTAAAGCTTCATACCCCACTAAATTACCTGTGGGCATGGCTACCTTGGCTTGATAAAAGACGACGAACTCTTCATTGCTGATTGCTCTTCGTATGTCAGACTCTAATCGTAAAGCTTTTGCGGCCTGAGCTTCCATTTTTGCAGTGAAGAACCGTGAGCAGTTACCTCCAGCATTCTTAGCAGAGTACGTGGCCATGTCTGCCTTGCTAAGAAGTAAGCTGACTGTCTTCCCATCTTGTGGAAACAGAGAAATCCCAATACTGACCGAGACAAATAATTTGTTAGAGCCGAATTCGGTGGCCTGAGCTAATCGTTGGGTAATAGCATCTGCACTGGTGGAAGGGTTAAGGTGTGGGTTTCGGTCGCAGACCACGACGAATTCATCGCCGCCTAAACGGAATACTTTTCCGGTGTCCCCTATTGTGGCTACTAATATCTTTGATAAGCTCAGCAGCAATTGGTCGCCGGCCTCATGACTTAAGGAGTCATTCACATTTTTAAATCTATCGATATCCATAAACATTAGAAAGAATGGATTTGGTTTTCTGTCATGTGATGGGTTAAGTCTATCGTGAATATATTGGGCGAAGTAATTACGATTAGGTAAGCCTGTCAGAAAGTCATACCGCGCCATGTTGTTTAGTATTTTTTCGTTCTTTAGGCGTTGGGAGACATCACTCAAAATAAGCATGTATACATCGTCGTCTCTGTTTTGAGTTATTTCTGCTGCAGTACATTCCATGGGGATGACTCTTCCGTCAAGGGCCTTGAAATACATAAGGCCTTGCCAGTCATGCCCAGAAGATAAGTCAGCATACATTTGGATAAATAACGCATCATCAGCTTTTGAGTGTAGTAAAATTTTAAGATTTGATACTTCAGTAACTTCACCAAAGTTTTTGGCGAAAGATAGGTTAGTAGACTGAACCAGGCCCCGTGAGTATAGGTGGCAAGCCAGACACCGCCCTTGTCGTCAACTGCACTGGCGGCAACATAGCTATCTCGTATGTTGGGCTTAAAGGTTTTAATTGGAAACGTTTTAAACTGATTTGATCTTTGGAGGTATAAATCTATGCCTTTGGGCGACGTAATCCATACTCTACCCAAATGGTCGACATCTATGTTCGATATAAATCCGGCGCGTGGGATCGAACTATTACCTGTAAATTGAGGGTATAGGGTCAATTGGAAGTTTTTCAGATCGAGAGAAAATAGACCCGCATCACTCCCAACCCATAACGTTTCACCTTGTAACTTGAGTGCGGTTATCAGTTTGTTATGCAGCGGCTCGTGTTTCTCACCAAAGAAAACTTGAATCTCTTTCCCATCGTAACGTTTTAATCCCTCTGAGGTGGCCAGCCAGTAATAACCCGTACGGTCTTTGACTATGTCATGTATTTTACCTTGGACAGATGGAAAATTTAGATCGTGCAAGTTCAAATTAATCACATTTTGTTCAGCAAACACTAAAATAGAAAATGTAAATAATACAAAAATTCTAACAATTAACATGCTCAACAAGACCGCTATGTATTGATAGTTATAAGTATAGTTTATGCATTCGGAGATAAATCAAAACCATACAAAGGTTCATTTGTCCGCCACATAATATATCACTGACTAGTACCAACAAATTAGAAGCAGTCGAAATCGAGGTTTTTTGAACCAAAATCAGTCGTGGTGTACGATGTTTTTTGGCATCTACCTCAATGTCTGTGCCTTCTATAGACATTATTAATGGGATGTTTTTATGGAGAA
>Ga0105358_10001455_pt1 | contig 12640 bp, 8 predicted proteins | sample GOMGulsemesocosm_5_FD_83509 | JGI IMG/M metagenome (GOLD analysis project Ga0105358, IMG submission 83509) | Methane-oxidizing microbial communities from mesocosms in the Gulf of Mexico - GOM15C Gulf of Mexico | ecosystem: Environmental > Aquatic > Marine > Cold seeps | place: Gulf of Mexico...
TAAGCGCTAAATGTGCCGTCCATGCCTCAAGGTTATAGGTTACGCTTAAGTTGACACGCGTTTTAGGAACATTAAATACATCCAGCTGTGAAACTTTATCTTCCGGATTATTGGGATTAATTAATGTATCTTTTTCTGTGTAATGACTACCAACCAAATTAAATAAAACGCTACCTGCGGACTTCATGTCTACATGGTAGTTAGCTTCAAAATCATAGCCTTTTGCAGTAAACTTCGCAGTATTAATTACTTGTGAATTAACACGATCAATATCAAAAGTCCCACTATCACGAACGATCAGATCACAGTATGGATTACCATCCATTTCAAAATCTAAACATGACGTCAAAATCTCTTGGGTAGCTACTGTAGAAATTGCTTCATCAATAGTAATTTCCCAATAGTCAACACCAAATGATAAATTATCAGCCCAGTCAGGTGTATATACCAAACCTAAAGTTAAAGACTCAGACTCCTCGGCGTTTAGCTCTTCGTTGCCCGCTATAAATACTTTAGTAGTAGCTCCATCAAGTGCAGTGAAACCATTAGGCATACCTAGTGCTTGACAGTTCGCTAAACGCTGTGACGGATTGACACCTTCGTTTAGGTTTGTTGCGGAACAAGGGTCTGTTAATTGTTCCCAATTTAAGTTTTCAGGAGTAAAGAGTTCACCTGCGTTAGGTGCACGAACAGCAATACCAAATGAGCTTCGAGCTCGAATTGAATCATTTACAGCCCAATCTAGACCAAACTTATATGCTGTTTGGGCGCCAACAGTACTATAATCGGAAAAGCGCACTGCCGTTTCAAAAGTAAGTTCCTTTGCAAAGTCAACATCTGTAAGTAAAGGCACTCGTAACTCACCAAAGATTTCTTTTACGTCGTAACTACCTTTAACTATTTTACGAGGGCCGTCTTTAGTATTGGCGGTTAATTCGCCAACTAGTAACAAATCGTCAGGAATTGATTCACTTTTTTCTTCACGATACTCTAAGCCTGCAGCAAATTGTACAAAGCCTGCCGGTAACTCAACTATGTCACCACTGATGGAGAAACTAGCTACCGTTTGTGCTAACTCGCTTTTAGTTGCAAGATCCGCCATTACAAACTCAGAGGCTTCAGCAGAAGCTCCATTAAGACCAAATGGATTAATTGGCGCACAACCAGCTGAACTATCGCGACAAACAATGTTACCACTGGCATCCACTATAGCGTCCTGAGCTTGTAGAAATTTACTAGTGATTCTATCTTGATTTTTATTTGTACCTTTACTTTTACCATGTTGCATATAAAAATCATAAGTAATATCGTCAGATAGATAACCACTTGCACCAGCAACCATTTGAAATAATTCAAATTTATTATCTGTTGCCGATTGTCCCAAATCTTCTTGAGCTTTGTGTACAATAACATGGCCAAGACTAGCTTCATCCATCGCATTTGCTATAGACGGGTAATCATTCAAATATGGATTACTACGGGCCACAAATAAAGCAGGACCAAATACATTGTCACTAAATGATGGCTGATTCATATTTTCACCTGTAGTACGAGAGTACTTAACATCAGCAAAAATTTGATGTTCGTCCGAAATTTCATAATTAGTAATTAAACTAAAAATAGCTCTTTCGCTGGCAACGCTTAGTACGTTATATTTAGCAGGATCAAAACCCATTCCTCCCGAACAATTAATTATAATACAATCACCAATTTCAAAATCGATAGCATTACCACTTGCATCAAAAGTTTGTGCTGGTAACGACCCGATATCCCCATAACCTAATACAGGAATATTATTTACACCATCCCATGATTGAAAACCAAAGCCATTAGGAGAAACAACACCTGCTGCATTTAATGGGTTTACGCGTCGGTCAAATGCCAAAGTATTTGATGGTTGACCGTCATTTGGGCCAGTATCAGCAAGATTACTTTTCCAAAAGGGTGCACGTAATGCATAAGATCTATCAGTCGCTTTTACTGCTCCACGATCAGTGTAATCAAGAGAAAGTAAAAGATTACCTCGGCCTTGATCAAAAGAAGTACCAGTCAAAATACTTATGATTTTTTCTTCACCGCCACCATGAGCAGAGTCGCCATATTCAGCATTAATTTGTATGCCATCAAACTCACTTTTCATAATAAAGTTAACTACGCCCGAAACAGCATCTGCACCATATATCGCACTCGCTGCCCCAGTGATAACCTCTACACGTTCAATCAACTGACTAGGAATGGTACTAACATCAACGGCGCTGTTCCCAGCTTCACTGCCCACATGTCGACGACCGTTTACCAGCACTAACGTACGTTCAGTTCCTAAACCCCGTAAATTTGGCAACTCTAAACCTGCTTGTCCATCAGCGGCTGTTGAACTGCTACGGCCAACACTATCAGAGAATGCTGGCAGAGAATTTAAAATATCACCAGCATTTGAAAAGCCCAATTGTTTAATTTGCGCAGCATCTAAAATAGTCGTTGGTGTAGGTGTTGATGCAGTAGACCTCTGAATACGTGAGCCTGTAACTGAAATTCTTTCAACTTCTTCTACAGCTTCTTCCGCAAAAGCAGCGGCAGGATTAGTTAACAGCAATGAAGCACTAGTTAATGCTATTGCCGCCTTTATTGATAAAGATAATTTATTTTGTCTCATGTTTATTATTTCCCCTAGAAATTTAAACCGTCATTGTAAAAATATTGTTAAATTGCGGTTACCCTCACCCTATCACAGATTAAATCTGAGATAATCTAACTTTGTGACGAATGGCACTTTTTGATGTAAAGCAATAAAGACAAAAAAAATCACGAATCCTTACAGAACGTTTTTATTTCAATTAAAACAAAATGATACATTTAACCAAAAACAGAATTCAATAAGATGTGTTGGTAAGATTTATTACAAATTTGACATAAATGACATATTTCAAAAGATTTATGTTTATATTTCATTCACAATAAATCGATTAAAATTAGCTATAATGAAAGAAAAGCCTACATATATTTGGTATTTATCTAATCTACCGAACACAGTTCAAATTTGTAAATAGGTTAGTTAGCAATGAAATTGTTATTATTCGTAACAAGCTGTGAAAGTATTACTTACTTTGCAGCGCTGATGTGGGAGAATTGAGTAATGAGAATATGGATTCATTTCGTCAAAGCCCCCGTTCGCGTCATAGTGATCAGCCGAAAACGCACGACTGTTCGCTTTAAGCGCCAAATGGTACGGGTTAAAATCGCTTTATCACAAGAAAAAGCGGAAACAAAAGAAATGCTTAGCATTTATCGTCGCTATACCATGCGTCAAGCCACTCCCGAAGAAATGACCATTGCCAATCAACAATTTTTAGATGTTTTAAAAGGTCTTGGTTTGGGGGTTTTTGCAATATTACCTTTTGCACCAATCACCATTCCTGTGATGATTAAGTTAGGACGTTTAGTGGGCGTAGAAATATTACCCAGTTCATTTTCTGATGGAAAAAACCCTGCTACAAAGAATAAATTAAAAGAGATTGATGATGAAAATTCATCTGACGATCAATCTTTATAAGCCCGAAAGTAAGTAAACCAAGCTATTTTAAATACCCTATCGCTTGGTCAGTTACGCACTGTGTAAAACTTTTTTGACGCTCTTCCCGTGAAAGTGAAGCGATTGCTTGTTTTACTAATTTCATTTTTTGTTGTTTTTCTTCATTAGGTAATTGCGCCAATTGTTCGTGAAAGCAGCCCAACAAACCAAAATTTAGTGCAACGTCAGATTTTATCAAATCCTCAGCCAAACATTGATTCAGCTTTTCAGCTAGTACATCTTTATGCATTACAGTAATGAGTTCTTTTATTTGATAACCAATGGGATCTGTTTTTCGAACTTTATTACATGAAAAAAACATATCGGCAACAGCGACTATAGGAATAAGTTGTTCATGCTGGTCACTGAACCTATCTTTAAGCCACTGATCGTGATCTGATTTTTCCTGTGATGTTTTTTCTTGTTCGACTTTTGCTTGCGATGCACTAGCATAGCTAGCAGCACTACTTATATCACTGAAAATCATCAACAATAGTAAAATACGTAATAACACCCTATCCACCTTCCTTTATATTTTTAATCGCTATCGGCAATTTAATTTTAACAACACAGCCTTGTTGACCGCTACAATTTTCGAGTGATAAATCACCTTGATGCGCTTCTATAATTTGTCTACACAATACCAAACCAATGCCGCTGCCTTGTTTTTTAGTGGTATAAAAAGGTGTAAATAAGTTATCAGCATTCTTAATACCGACGCCACTATCAATAATGCTAACATCAACTGAATCAGCTCCGCTATTCACCTTTATTAAAATACGTTTTGAACCATCAGCCATAGCTTCATCGGCATTTTTTAGCAAATTGATAAGTACCTGTTCAAACTGTACGGGGTCAACAAAAATCGGTTGTTGCTGTTGACAATCAACTACAATTTCCCGAGTGTTAAATAAAGGAATAATTTTATCCAACATGGCTTGCAGATTAATTTCAACTTTTTTAGGTTCAGGCAAATGGGTTAATTGGCGATAACTGTTAATAAAGGATTTTAAGCTTTGCGCACGCTCGGTAATTATTTCTAACCCTTCAGAAAGGTGTTGTGAAAAATTAGGGTTTAGTTCTTGTTTACTCGATAAGGTTTGTAGGGTATTTGCTAGCGAGGCAATAGGTGCTAATGAGTTATTGATTTCATGACTTAAAACTCTGATCAAATTCTGCCACGCTTGTCGCTCATGATCCCTTAAGAGCACGTTAACATCGGTCACAAAAAACAATTCGTGTTGCTGTCCATGTTCACGGTACTGGTCGCGTATCACCTGAAATTTACGTTTACCTTTAGCAAAGTTCAATTCCACTACTTGCTCTGTTGTGGTTGTTAATAAACGTTGGGCAACATGGTCGAGCGGTTGATGTAAAACCTGTGCTAGTTCAACATTTAGCAGTTTTTCAGCCGCCGGGTTAAGCAATGCTAAATGCTTATTTTCATCAACGGCGATAATGGCGACATCGATATGCTGAATGACTTTACTCACTAATAGCTGACTTTCATGAGCAGTAAAGCGTTGCTCAATCAAGGTTTCAGCTAACTCATTTATTTGTCCAACTAACTGCCCTAGAGAATCATCAACACCATAACGTCGACCTCGAAGTGAATAGTCACCATGGCTCATTCCCTCAAGTAAGTTTGATAAAGTTCGAAACTGGAAAGTGATCTTGTGAAATAAAGTTGAAGCACAATAACCAATCAAACAAAATAATGAGAGGAAAATGAGTGCAATCAAATTAATTGATGCTTGATAATGCCACAAGGTATATAGCAGCAATATCGCTGGCACTAAAGTAGCAACAAGTAAGTATTTTAATAATTGATGTTCAAATTTAATGCGCTTTTTATTACTCAATGGTCACTCTTTTTACAAATTGTATTTGTCAATTCTACGGTAAAATGCACTACGACTTAATCCTAAAGATTTAGCGACATCCACCATATTACCGCCATGTCGCTGCAACCGTTTTTGAATGATTTCACTTTCAATATCATCCAATGTGCGCTCAAGTTCATCAGAGTAATCATCCTGACCTTGTTGATTAACAGTTACTTCAGCAGCTTTTGGCGTTAATACCAGTTGCGTAAGACATATTTCCGGAGCCGTGGACAAAACCACAGCCCTCTCAATCATATGATTAAGTTCTCTAATATTTCCCGGCCATTGATATGCAATTAACTCAGCTTTTGCTGCTGCTGAAAAATATAAACCTTGTCGTTGATACTTTCTAGAAAATTTTTCGAGGAAATATTCTGCCATCGGTACAATATCATCAAGTCGTTGCCGTAACGGTGGCAATTCAAGCACCACTGTATTTAATCGATAGAGTAAATCTTGCCTAAACAAACCGTCTTTAACAAATTGTTCGATGTTAGCATTAGTTGCCGCAATAATACGCACATCAGCCTGCTGGGTTTTACTCGAACCGACCTTTTCAAATTGCTGTGACTCAAGCACTCGCAATAGTTTTGATTGTTGTGACAGCGGAATATTACCAATTTCATCCAAAAATAGACTACCTTGCTCAGCCAATTCAAATCGACCAATTCTATTCTCACGTGCATCAGTAAAAGCCCCTTTAACATGACCAAACATTTCACTTTCAAAAAGATTTTCCGTAATAGCGCCCATATTGACATTAATAAGTGAATGGTCTGAGCGTGCCGACATTTCATGAATGTGTTCAGCGAGTAAACTTTTCCCTGTACCATTTTCACCGATGATCAACACATTAATATCACTTATCGCTACTTGATTAGCCATAGTTAATACTTGTTTCATACTTTGTGATTCGGCAATAAGAGGCTCAAACCGGCCACTTTCAGCCTTTAGTAACTGGTTTTCTTGATCTAATTTTTGTGCTTGATGGTATTGTTTAGCTAGACGAATTTGGGTTTCGATAATCGCCAAAACACGTTCATTTTCCCAAGGTTTTTGAATAAAATCGGCAGCCCCTTTTTGCATGGTATTAACTGCTAATTCGACGGTTGCCCAGCCGGTCATCACCACCACAGGCACAGCATCGTCAATTTGTTTAAGCTGTTCAATTAATAACAAACCTTCTTCACCCGAGGTGGTATCAAGATTAAAATTTAAATCAAGCAATACACAAGCAAAGCTTTCTTCAGAAAAAAGTCGAACAACCTGTTCTGGTTGAGAAGCTAAAGCTACTTCATAATCTGCACAAGACAACAATAGTTTGAGTGCCGCTAGAATATTATGGTCATCATCCGCAACTAAAATACGTGGTGGTTTGGTTTGACTCAATTGAACTCCTAAAAGCGATTAAAACGTCTAGTGAATGTTATGAGGCATATCATCTATACCTCATTATTTTGCATTCCATAGTAATTTAACTAAATTTATTCATATCTCAGTGCGCTACATGGTTCCATTTTAATAGCACGTTTCGCCGGAACAAAGGTCGCCATGGTTACCACTAAACTAATGATAACAGGAATGATAACAAATACGATGAGGTAATTATTGCTGTCCGGGCCAAGCATTTGCACAACCCCCTGACTGGCCAAATAACCAATGGGGAGACCAACAATTAAACCGATAATTAATTGCACCCAACCTTGTTTCATTAACATCGACAATACTTTTTCATCACTTGCACCGATAGCACGGCGAATGCCAATTTCTTGTGTTCTTCTACTAGTGCTATTCGCTAATACGCCGTAAATACCACTAGATGCTAGCAATAACGCACAGACCGCAAATACCGCAAATAAGTCTCGAATAAAATTCATACCGCCAGTGCTGCGTTTCAAGCGCTCTGTTAATGTTGATATACTATAAGCAGGAACTTCTGGGTCAATACTTGCTATTGCAGAGGTCAAAGCTTCACGGTACTGCTCTGGATTGCCTTGAGTATCTACAAATATACTCATAAAACGACGGGTTTGCTGAGTATATGGTAAGTATGCTGAAGTTCTATGCTTTACGTTCTCGAATGGTTGACCATGAATGACATGATTAATAACACCTACTACGGTCAACCACGGCTGATCTTCACCATCAACATATTTAAAACGTTTACCTAATGCGGAACCTGTCGGCCAGAATTTTTTAGCCATGGATTCGGTGATCACCGTAACAGGCATTGATTCAACTCGGTCTCGGCTATCAAAGTAACGCCCTTCAAGTAATTTCATATCCATTGCTTGCATGCTACCAATATAGGTAACGCCTTGCCCTGTGCGAGGATATTGATTTTCAGTCACTTCATAGCCTTCAGGTTGAAAAGCCCGATAACCGTTACCGCTACCCGGTAAACCTGAGAGTGCACCTGCATGGTTGATACCTGGAATGGTAGATAATTTGGTAATTAGGCGTTGATAATATTCTATACGTTTATTGTCATCTTTATAATTAACGTTAGGCAAGCCAATACGAGCCGTTAATTTATTCTCTATTTTTGCACCAAAATCTGAACTATTCACTTCTTGCAATACAACATACAGCACACCAGACAAGCTCAAAAGAATGCATGATAATGCCACCTCAACTATCACTAAAAATCTATTTATGCGTCCTGCCTTTTTGCCCATAGCACCACGAGTACCATCTCTAAGTACCGCGTTAAAGTCGCTACTCGACATTTTCCATGCGGGCAAAATCCCCGTAACAAAAGCAGTGAATAAAATAAGTGCTATTGATTGTAATATTAATTCGTTGTTAAGTGAAAAATTCCACCAATAGGGTACCGATATTGGCATCATATTCGGTAAAATCACGGTTAATAACTCTAAACTCCAAGCCGCTAAAAACAATCCAAACAAACCACCCAATCCACAAATAAATACACTTTCCCACATCATTTGCATAATAAGGCGAGTTCTTGGTGCGCCAAGCGCTACACGAATAGCCGTTTCTTTAGCACGTTCATTAGCGCGTGCAAAAAGTAGGTTACCAACATTGACACAGGCTAAGATTAAAACAAAACCAACAGCTGACAACATCAAGCCGATAATCATTTCGGTACCATCGCCCATCATCCATACTTGAAAAGTCGCTACATAAGCACTGCTTTTGCTGTTTGTTTCCGGGTATTGCTGAGCAATTTTGCTCATAATACTTTTCACTTCTTGATTGGCTTGTTCAAGACTCACTTCTGGCTTTTTCTTAACATAAATACTCATATGAGCAGCTTCACTACGTTTAACACGAGTCGTATCTTCTGTTAATGGCTGCCATAACTGTGCTGCCATCGGAAATAAATAACCTTGTGGCATCACGCCGACAATTAACGTATCAACCCCGTTAATTTTTACACTCTGACCGACAATAGACTGGTCGCCATTGAAATAATTCTGCCATATTTCATAACCAATGACGGTAACAGGTTCGGCGCCTGACATGGCGTCTTTATCAGTAAAATCACGCCCCATAAGAGGAGAAGTATTAGTAAAGGAGAACATGTTCGCTTCAGTAACTACAGAAGAATAGCGTTGTGCGCGGTCGCCATTACTTAAATTTGCGGTTGCCGTATAATAAGCACCAATATCACTATAACTGTTACTTTGTTCTTTAATTGCTAGATAATCAGGGTGCATTATTGAGCCACCGTTATAATGAATGCCATCATATTCTAGCTCAATGACATGCATTTGCTCGCCTTGCTCAAACGGTAAAGGTCGGGTAATAATCGTTGAAATAAATACCAACATGAAAACACAAAGCCCTAAACCTGCTGCCATTACTGAAACTGTAAGGGAGGTAAACCCAGGATTTTTAAGCAACATCCGATACGCATATTTAATATCAAATAACCATTTCATCTCTTATCTCCTTAGCGTTTAGTTAGGCTGCGTGAATACCGCGATTAATAACATTGTCTGCGGTTATTTTACCGTCAAGTATTTCGATTAAACGTTCGGCTCTTTTTGCAGAACGTGGATCATGGGTCACCATGCAAATAGTGGCTCCGTCTTGATGTAAGTTGTCAAGTAAGGCCATAACCGCTTCAGCATTTTTACTGTCTAAGTTACCCGTTGGTTCATCGGCAAGAATAATTGATGGCTTACCAGCAATCGCTCGTGCGACGGCAACACGTTGTTGTTGTCCACCCGATAACTGAGACGGAAAATGACTACCGCGATGATTCATATCTACTTTTTCTAATGCGACCTTTACGGCGTCTTTAATTTGCTGATTACTATAATCATCACGGTAAGTTAATGGCAGCGCGACATTTTCTTCTACCGTTAGGTCACTAATTAAATTAAATGACTGAAAAATAAAACCGACTTCTTTATTACGAATACGAGCACGATCGGCATTTTTCAAATTTATCACTTGATGACCATTAAGGTCATATTCACCATGTGTCGCTATATCAAGTAAACCAAGTACCGATAACAAGGTTGATTTTCCACAACCTGAAGGGCCTGAAATAGAGACATATTCACCGGCATTAATGGATAGGTTAATATCTGATAAAGCATGAGTTTCTACTTCATCGGTATAAAATACTTTTTTTACATTGTTTAGTTTAATCAATACTTGTTCAGTCATTTTTATATTCCTTCCAGTTATTATTTCGACATATTTGGGTCGATTAATTAATTGATATTTTGTTAAAGCGTTGAATTTCTTCACTTTGCGAAATAATTATTTGGTCGCCTGCAGACAAACCACTTTTCACTTGAATTTTTTGTACCGAGCCACGACCAAATTCAACTGAAACACGATTAGCAACGTCGCCACTAACATCTAATTTAAAGAGTTTTACACTGCGATTACTTTGTGCAAAAGAGGGTCTACGAACAAATAAAGTGTCATCTATTTGTGCAACAAGAATTTCACCATCAATGCTTAAATCTGGACGGGCATCATTAGGTAATTGACCGATTAAGGAAACATCAACTTGTACTGCGCCGTTATTTACCGCAGGGGCAATACGAATTACAGTGCCTGCTATTTGATTATTACGGGTATCAATCATCACCGATTGCCCCAGTGTCACGTCACGAATAGCTAACTCTGGAATTTGTAATTCAGCAATGAGCTCATTTTGCTGTGCCAGTTTAGCTAAATTACTGCCCATGATGACTTGTTGACCTGCTTCAATGGCAACATCTTGTACTACGCTATCGATAGTTGCTCTTACTTGTAAATTCTCTACTTGTTCTTGCATGCGCTGTAAAGTTTTACGCATTTTATTTAAACGGGCATTCAAGGCGTTTTTGTTAGCTACTACACTTTCTTTCATCTTAATTTCACGCTGCTTTTCAATATTCCAGCGCTCTTGGGTTTGTGAATTCTGTAATTTCGTTTTTTCATAATCAAGTTTTGATACTGCTTGTGCGCCGTTATCAAATAATTCTGTTTCGGCTCTTAAACGCATTGTTACTGTTTCGAAATCTAATTTAGCATTAAAAACCTTGGCTTTTTGATCCAATAATTGTGATTCCAAATCAACCAATGATGCTTGTGTTTCTGCTTCCTGCGCTTCGAGTTCCCAGCGTGTTTCTTCTAGCTTTCGTTCTAGTTGCGGATTGGTTAACTCAATTAATAAATCACCTGCTTTAACATTAGCGCCGGGTTTAACTAATACACGTTCAGCGCGCCCAGCAACGTCAGAAGCAATCCAACGAAACTCTTTCGGTGTTAATATCCCCGGACCACGAACCTTAATAGTGAACTCGCCACGCTCAACCGTTGCCAACAATAATTTAGAGCGTTCAGAGGTGAAGTCGCTACCAACCACAGCTTGATTAAAAAAATAAATAATAAGTAATGAGAAGGCCGTGATAAAAAACCAGCGGTATTTAGAAAAAATTGATTTTTTAGTGGTTCGAACAATGTCCATAAACTTTCTACTTCGACAAAATGATAACTAATCATCAAAGTGCACAAACCGAGCCAAACACTTAGGTCATTGTTTTTACTGTATTATTTAATTACAAAAGGAGAGTTGATGTAATTAACAAGGATAAACGTCCCGTTAGTGGCACGACTGTTTTTGTGAAAGTATTCCGAAAGTGGGATGTTTTAATTTTGAAAAGAAAATATTTTGAAAACATGAGCATCTTTCGATGACCATGTTTTCTGCATTGCGATTATCTCAACTATGGTTCCAGCTGTTTGGATCATCCGAATTATTAGGTGATAAACCGATAATATCGCCTTCGGTATGAACCCCTAAACCCAGTACCGTTCTGTTAGCGTAATTGAAATAAGCAACCACTTGGTTTATTTCCAATATCTCACCATCATCCCAGCCAGCAGCTCTTAATACTTGAATGTCTTCTTGTGCCATAGCACCAACATTTATTGTCAGCTTCTCAGCATAAACAAAAGCAGCGCTTTGCTTTTCATCAAAGGCATCACTAAAGGTCTCATTTTCAAGGGCAGTTCGCATAGTTGTAGAACGCTCTTGATCATCCATTAAACGCACCATGCCAGAAAAATGATGCTCAACACAATAATGACAGTTGTTCTTCATACTAGTAAATACGCCGAGGGCTTCTAAAAACCATTTGTCGATAGCATTACCCGAATGATGCAAAACATATTTATAAAGCGCCATATGCCCTTCCATACTATGAGGACGCAAACTATGGGCAAGCATAATGTTATCGACATTATTGTCAGGTCCTTTGACACGATTATATAGTTTTAGTAATTTTCCATCGGCTTGTTCATAAGGTATATGTTTTATCCAGCTCATTGTTTCTCTTCTTGTTATTTTTGATCAAATGACAATAGCCTATCGACCGTGAATGGAAAAATAAATGCAAATAATTAATTCAGTATTTTTAGCAAGTAACGTCCATCATATTTTACAGGTTTGTTTTAGGGGTAATTAATTTAAAGCACCATCGCTGCTATCCAGCCAAAAATTAGGAGCGGAATATTATAGTGAATAAATGTCGGCACAACCGTATCCCAAATATGATCATGTTGACCATCAGCATTTAAGCCCGCTGTTGGCCCCAGTGTAGAGTCTGATGCCGGAGAACCTGCGTCACCCAAAGCACCAGCCGTACCAACCAATGCCGCTGTCGCCATGGCTGAAAAGCCTAAATCCATACAAAGTGGGACATAAAGCGCA
>Ga0105358_10001457_pt1 | contig 12630 bp, 9 predicted proteins | sample GOMGulsemesocosm_5_FD_83509 | JGI IMG/M metagenome (GOLD analysis project Ga0105358, IMG submission 83509) | Methane-oxidizing microbial communities from mesocosms in the Gulf of Mexico - GOM15C Gulf of Mexico | ecosystem: Environmental > Aquatic > Marine > Cold seeps | place: Gulf of Mexico...
CGATTTGATGTTTTGTGCTAAGTTCGTTTCGCAGAGCGTCTAAGCGCAGTTGGCTTATTTCTTCGAGCTTTTTCTTAGCTAGAGCTTTAAAGTCAGTGCCGGTGGTATCGGGTGAGGTTGTGTTTTGCGCATCAACTTTTTTGTCAGTATTTTCTTGTGCCGTTAGTTGGACACTCTGCCATTCTAGCTCATTGTTAGCGATAATCGGGCAGGCCTTTATACGTAGGGCTTGTTTTTTACTCATCAACTCAGCGAGCTTTTGTAAATAAGATTGCTGTTCTGGGCTGAGCGTACTTTGACCATTGGAGTACAGCAGTGGATCTAAGCGTATTTTCTGAGCCTGATCATTTAGCCAGCTACCAACCGTGATGAGTGTGCCGTATGGCTGAAACGCATATTTTAAATAGCTTAAACTAGCGGTGCGCAGTGCAGTCGTTGATACTTGACGGAGGACATCGCCAGAGCCAAACTCAGGGGAGTTGATGTTCCCTTTGATCGGTAACTCTATTTCAATATCGCCATCATCATCACGTAAAAGCCCAAGTGCGGAGTCTAAAGGCATGGTGATCAGTTGGTCTATTTCATTGGCTTTATCTGATGGGGCTTTCTCAAGTTCAATAGCGTTCAATCGAATTTTATTTGAAGCATTGATGACGTCATCACTCAGTTTAACAATACCATCTGAATTCAGTTGCCCCGTATGGACAAAATACCCACTGCGCTCTTGGAAATAAGGTGAGAAATCGACAAGATCAAGGTTCTTGAGGCTATAGTCGGCTTGAGCAGTAATTCTGTTTTCCTTGAGAAACAAAGATCCCAGTAGGGTGAATTTCCCTAGCTTTTGGATGCCAAGTTTTATGTTGAAATTTGCTGGTGACGTTTGGTTTATATTAGAAAAAGGATAGTTGAAACCTGCTACTTTAATAGAGTCTATTGTAGTTTTAATGGCGTTAGATGGTTTTATATTATGGTCGATAATATTCAGGTCGACATCATCGATAGATAGTTGATTCACGGTAACTTTAAGAGTTTTTTTATCTAACTCTTCAGGTTTTTCTTTCCGTGTCGTCGTTGGGGCAGGTGTTTTCTCAATAGTATTTTGAGATATGGCTTGTAATAAAGGTTGAATCTGTTTGAGTTTATAATCTTCGAGGAAATCAACTCTGCCACCAATTTGTCGAATAGCAATATCGTTGAATGTAAGGTGCTGGTCATTTAGCGTTATTCCACTGAGTTTTGTCGACTCAATAGTCGTCGGCTGGATTTTTTCACCGTTAAGGTCATCTCCAGTAAAAACCTGAATTTTATCCAAATCAAAGGACACCGTAGAAATACTCATGGTATTTATATCGCTAAGGTTTTCAGCAGTAAAGCTTTCTAACTGAAGTTTGGCGATATTAATAAGCGGAAGTATTTTCACTTCCCCTTCGTCTTCATTTGGTGCTTGAGGTTTTAGTTGCAATTTTGCATCAATGTTGGATATTTCGAGGGTAGTCGACACACTAGGTGATGCTTTATTACCTTTTATAATTGCCGACTTAACGTTGAGGTTGTGTTGTCCTTCAAGTAATAAAGCCTCAATTTTCGAACTGCTATTATTCGGCCCAGTTTGATTGAGCGTTATTCTAGAGTCCGCTAGAGACAAATTTACGTCAACCCTAAGGTCCAGCTTTTCATCTCGGCTATCAAAGTTATGAACATTAATACTTTTTAGGTGAACATCAGATTCAAGTGTGGAAGTTAATAATTTTGACTCCCAATCGTTCAGTGTCAACTGGTCTATTTGAAATGTCCAAGGGGACTTTGAGACGGAATTAACATTCGCAGAGCTTGAATTACTCTGGTCAGGTTGCAGGCTCGTTTTAGTCGTTAACTGGCTTAGCAATATTCCACCAAGCTGCCAGTCAGACTTTATTTCTTCTAGCTTGCCGCGAAAGCCATCAATAGATAAGTTTTTGACGCGAATGTGTTTTTCTTTGAGCGCGTTAAAGTCCATGAGTAACGCGACTGTCTGGATCTTTGGGTATGCGTCCCCAGGTGCGTCAAATTTTCTAAGCGAGATCTGTTTCAGCACTAGGTAGCTTTTTTGGTAGTCGAAAGTCACTTCTTCGACTCTTAGCTGGTGGCCGTTTAGGAACTGCGGGCTAAAAGTTTTTAGTAAGGCTGGCGCGGTATATGGCACCGTAATCACGGCGATGAACAGCACGGATAAAAGAACAATAAAAGAAAATATGACAAATTTGCTAATCTTTAGTAATCCGGCTTTCATTGTGTATAAGCTACTTAATAATGTTGAGATGAATAATGATAGCAATGTTTATCAAAAAAACGATAAAACCGGTCTTTGGACTTAAGGTTATTGAGTTGTCTGATTTCATTGCTGCTAGCTTTGCTGTCGCTTAGCATGACAGAGTTATCTTAACATTAGCTTAAGTGTGCAATTATCAAGAATTGATAACAGGGGAGAGGCTGGAATATTAAGAGAGGCTTTTTTACCCTAAATATACAGGAGCGCCCGAGCTTTAGCTGTCATCACTAAAGCTCGAGGCTGAAGGCGTTAATCTGCGAGTTTCGCTAACAAGGCATTGGCGGTCTTGGAGCCATTACCTCGGCCAATAGCTTGGCAAATATTGTTACCAGAGCTTATTAGCTTATCTAGGTCGATGCCGGTTTCTATACCCAAGCCATTGAGCATATAAACCACATCTTCGGTGGCAACATTACCCGAGGCGCCTTTGGCGTAGGGGCAGCCACCGAGCCCTGCAACTGAACTATCTACGACGGCCACCCCAAGTTGAAGTGCCGCGTAGATGTTGGCCAATGCCTGACCATAGGTGTCATGTAGGTGAACGGCAAGTTTGCTAGCGGGGACTTCTTCAATAACAGCCTTGAGCATGGTTTGTACGCTGGCGGGTGTACCGACACCAATGGTATCGCCAAGGGAAATTTCATAGCAGCCCATGTCTATCAGAGCTTTAGCCACCTCAGCCACCTTCTGAGGGCTTATGTCGCCTTCATAGGGGCAACCGACAACACAGCTCACATAACCTCTAACTTTTAAGCCTGCAGTTTTAGCGGCCTCGAGCATGGGGGCAAAACGTTCCAAACTTTCAGCGATACTGCAGTTGGTGTTTTTTTGACTGAATGCTTCACTGGCAGCGGCAAAGATAGCAACTTCGTCAGCGCCTACTGCAACAGCCCGCTCATAACCCTTCATATTGGGTGTTAAAGCGGCGTATTGAACGCCAGGTTTTTTATCGATGCCACTGAAAACGTCTTCGCTGCCTGCCATTTGGGGCACCCATTTAGGGTTCACGAAACTGCCTGACTCAATATAACTAACACCAGCTTCGGCCAGTTCGTGAATTAATTGAATCTTTGTTGCTGAGCTAATTGGCGTGGCTTCGTTTTGCAAGCCGTCCCTTGGGCCAACTTCGACAATTTTTACTTGTTGAGGTAAAGACATATTATTTAACTGCCGTATTCAGCCGATCATAAATGTAATTCATGATCGGCTCTTAGTTTAGGGCGATAGCCATATTTACAATATCGCCTATCGCTACCAAGATTTTAATAACCCACTGCTTTAGAGTTAGTCTTCTGCGGCTTCAAACTCTAATAGCAAGGCGCCGCCATCCACTAGCTCTCCAGCTTGGAAGTAAAAGCTGTTTACGACGCCGTCAGCGGGAGCGCGAATAGTGTGTTCCATCTTCATGGCTTCCATTACCAATAAAGCGTCATCTTTCTTAACGCTCGCGCCAGGGCTAACTAAGTGTGTGACCATGGTTCCATTCATTGGTGCAACTAAGCCGCCGCCAGCACCGGTATCTTCAACGTCACCTACATCTGGCTTGGCAAGTTTAAAGCTAACGGCGCCAGTATCGGTGTAAAGGCTAAAGCCGTCGTTATTTGCAGCGACTGTCGCATTGAGGCGGTGGCCATCCAAGTCGGCCCGCAGATGATTGTCGACGAGAGTGCCTTGTGCTGAAACTTTTCTGTCTCCCATATCGATGAGGTAACTCACCTGGCCATTACGTATTACACGCTCGACATCGACAGGACATTCCTGCTCGTGGAACATTAAATCAACGATTTGTGTGTGAGCTTCGTTTAAACGCCAATTACCACTGTTGTGCCACGGGGAGGTAATATCGCCACTGGTTTGAGCTTGTGCTTGGGCTTTTTGCTGTTGCTCTAAGACCACAAACAATGCAGCCAAGGGTAATTCATGGAGCAAAGACTTTTCATCATCATGGAATATTTCAGCATGATTCTTTTCGATGAAGCCAGTATCGATATTAGTATCGGCAAAGGCTTTGGTATTGGCTAGATTGTACAAAAAATCTAGGTTGGTCGTTAAGCCGCCGATACGGTATTCCTTCAGAGACTTACGTAGGCGTGCTAAGGCCTTGTCACGATTTTCATCCCAAACAATTAACTTCGCAATCATCGGGTCGTAATAAACGCTGACTTCATCTCCTTGACGGACACCCGTGTCGACCCGAACATGGTCGCTTTCTTCTGGTGCTTGTAAAAACTCAAGCACTCCGGTCGCAGGGAGGAAATCGTTATCGGGGTCTTCGGCATAAATACGGGCTTCAAAGGCATGGCCTTTAAAACTTAATTCTTCTTGGCTGAGAGGAAGGGGTTCGCCAGCGGCTACACGTAGCTGCCACTCCACCAAATCTTGGCCAGTAATATATTCGGTAACAGGATGCTCTACCTGCAGGCGAGTATTCATTTCCATGAAGTAGAACGAGCCATCGGTGTCGAGTAAAAACTCTACTGTACCAGCGCCTTGGTAGTTAATAGCTTGGGCGGCTTTTAGAGCAGCGTCGCCCATTTGAGCTCGTAAGTCTTCACTCATGCCAAATGCTGGTGCTTCTTCGATAACTTTTTGGTGGCGTCGTTGCACAGAACAATCGCGCTCAAATAAATAAACGCCATTGCCTAGCGTATCGCAGAAAACCTGAATCTCAACGTGGCGAGGTTGAGTTAAGTATTTCTCAACCAGCATATGGTCATCGCCGAAAGCGTTCATAGATTCACGCTTAGCAGCTTCTAAGCCTTCGTCGAACTCGGATTCATCCCAAACTTGACGCATACCTTTGCCACCACCGCCGGCCGCAGCCTTTAGTAAGACAGGGTAGCCCATATCATCGGCAGCCTTTTTTATTATATCCCGGCTCTGATCATCGCCGTGGTAGCCTGGCACAAGAGGTACACCGGCTTTTTCCATTATCGTTTTGGCCGCAGACTTGGAACCCATTGCTTCAATGGCGCCAATCGGTGGTCCAATAAAGGTTATGTTGTTCGCATCACATTTGCGGCAAAAGTCAGAGTTTTCTGACAAGAAGCCGTAACCGGGATGAATAGCTTGGGCGCCGGTACGTAAGGCGGCATCGATGACTTTATCACCCAGCAAGTAAGACTCGCGTGAGGGTGAGGCTCCGATGTGAATAGCTTCGTCGGCCATTGCTACGTGTAATGAGTGTGCATCTGCATCCGAATAAACGGCGACAGTGCGAACGCCCATTTTTTTTGCGGTTTTAATAACCCGACAAGCGATCTCGCCACGATTGGCAATTAGAATTTTGTTGAACATAGTTTTGCTAGGCATTGATTTAGTAGACGCTGATTGGTTTGACATTGTCTTATACCGTTTTTATTGAATCCAATTGGCTTTGCGTTTTTCTAAAAACGCCCCTAGTCCTTCTTGACCTTCTGCACTGACCCGAATCTCAGCGATACGAGCACTGGTATCAGCAATTAGCTCAGAGCTGATTTCGCGCTCTGCAACATCGGCGACCAAGCGCTTAGCTTGGGCGACAGCATTCGGGCTATTTGCTAATAAAGCATCGACCAATTGATCTACGCCGGCATCAAGCTGGTCTTCTTCGTGAATCTCTGACACCAAACCAAGTTGCAGTGCAGTGTTGGCCTTGAAGCGCTCAGCGGTTAAAAAATACCGTCGAGCAGCACGTTGACCAATAGCGGCAATAACATAAGGGCTTATCGTCGCGGGGATCAGGCCAATCTTTACTTCGCTTAAACAAAAGCTCGCTCGAGGGCTGGCAACCGCCATATCACAGCAGGCGACTAAGCCAACAGCGCCGCCAAAAGCGGCACCCTGGACCCTGGCGATTGTTGGCTTACTCAAAAAATTTAAACGGCGTAACATCTCTGCTAAGGCGTTAGAGTCTCTTAAGTTTTCGTCGTAGCTGTAGCTGGCCATACGTTTCATCCAACCGAGGTTGGCGCCAGCAGAGAAACTCTTTCCCTCGGCGGCGAGTACGACAATGCGTACCGCTGGGTCTTGTTCAGCCTGCAAAAATGCCTCGCTAAATTCAGCAATAACCGAATCATCAAAAGCATTGTGAATATCGGGGCGACCCATACAAATGGTCCGGACGCCTCGTGGGTCCGTGGTGATTTTTAGTGTTTGTTCGCTCATCACCACCACCTTACATTCTGAAGACACCAAACTTGGTGTCCTCAATTTCGCAATTCAATGTGGCTGAGATACTTAAACCCAAAACCATTCTAGTATCGGCCGGATCGATGATTCCATCATCCCACAAGCGAGCAGAGGCATAATAAGGATGGCCTTGATGCTCATAGTTATCGATGATGGGCTGCTTGAATTCAGCTTCATCTTCTGCGCTCCATTCGACGCCTTTTTTGTCGTATTGGTCACGTTTAACTTGGGCCAATACGCCAGCGGCTTGCTCGCCACCCATGACTGAAATTCGAGCATTAGGCCACATAAACATAAAGCGAGGGTCGTAAGCTCGTCCGCACATGCCATAGTTACCAGCACCAAAAGAACCACCAATTAGGATGGTGAATTTAGGAACTTTTGCACAGGCAACGGCGGTAACCATCTTGGCGCCGTGTTTGGCGATTCCACCGGCTTCGTACTGTTGGCCAACCATAAAACCCGTTATGTTCTGTAGGAAAACAAGCGGGATTTTACGTTGTGCGCATAGCTCGATAAAGTGGGCGCCTTTTTGTGCCGACTCACCGAAAAGGATGCCGTTGTTCGCAACGATACCAACCGGGTAGCCATAAATATTAGCAAAACCACACACTAAGGTGGTGCCGTAAAGCGCTTTGAACTCGTCGAATTCTGAGCCGTCGACGATACGGGCGATAACTTCACGTACGTCGTAAGGTTTGCGGGAATCTTTTGGGATTACGCCGTAGACTTCCTTGGTGTCGAAAGTTGGTTCGACGCTATCTTTTATGTCTAGGGTGATTGGTTTTTTACGATTCAAGCGGCTGATCGATTGACGAACTAATTGTAGTGCGTGGTGGTCGTTCTGCGCATAGTGATCAGCAACTCCAGAAGTACGACAGTGTACGTCGGCGCCGCCAAGGTCTTCAGCGCTCACGACTTCACCCGTCGCAGCCTTAACTAGCGGTGGGCCACCGAGAAATATCGTGCCTTGCTCTTTAACGATAATAGATTCATCGGCCATGGCGGGTACATAAGCACCGCCCGCCGTACACGAGCCCATAACTGCCGCTATCTGTGGAATGTTTTTAGACGACATATTTGCTTGGTTGAAAAAGATTCGACCAAAGTGCTCGCGATCTGGGAATACATCGTCTTGGCGTGGTAGGTTTGCGCCACCAGAATCAACCAAGGAGATGCAAGGCAAGTGGTTTTGCTCGGCAATAGTTTGCGCGCGTAGATGCTTTTTAACCGTAAGAGGATAGTAGCTACCGCCTTTTACGGTCGCGTCATTGACAATGATCATGCACTCTTGGCCGCTAACTCGGCCAATACCGGTGATTAGGCCAGCCGCTGGTACGTTGTCTTCGTAGACTTCGTGAGCCGCCAATTGGGATAATTCTAGAAAGGGTGAACCTGGGTCCAATAAATATTTAACTCGATCGCGAGGTAATAACTTACCACGTGATAAGTGACGTTGTTGCGAACCTTCGCCGCCGCCGAGTTTAATGCCTTCTAATTTTTCACACAGATCATCTACTTGATCCTGCATGTGAGCGCTGTTTTCAATGAAGTCCGCGGCGCGAACATTGAGTTTAGATGTTAACTTAGCCATGACGAGTTCTCGCTTTTTAACCTTGTTAGCCTGCTGCCAAATACTAACTACCAACTTTGGCAAATAAATGTTTAATCTGTATTTTTGAGTTACTTTATTTTAAAATATTTGGAGTCGTTGCTCGATGAAACCCATTGAAAGCCTGATTATTTTTTTCGGCAACTTTCAAATCGTAAAGAGGTGAGCTCAAGCATAGAGAGCTACCACCATCAACGGGAATAGTGGCACCGTTAATGTAAGCTGCGCCATCACTTAATAGAAAACACACGGCCGAACTGATTTCAGATTCGGTCCCCATTCGGCCTGCCGGACAGGCTTGGCCAAATTTGGGTATGCGAGCAATCATGTCTGGGTCTTCGTAGCTATCCATGCCTGACGAAGCAATATAGCCGGGGGCTACGCTATTCACACGAACGCCACTGGATGCCCATTCTATAGCTTGGGTCTGACTTAAATTCTCCATTCCGGCGCGAGCTGCACCGCTGTGTCCCATGCGCGGCATACCACCAAAGTAGTCGGCAGTTATATTCACAACACTGCCAACATGCTCTTGCATGGATTGCGTGAACACTTCTCGGGCCATAATGAAACCACCGAGTAAGTTACTGCGTACCACGGCTAAAAAACCGTTGGCACTGATGTCCTTCAGCTCTGCGGGGAATTGTCCGCCGGCGTTGTTGACTAGGCCAGCGACAGGCCCGTGCTCAGTGGTTAAAAGCTTGATAAGCTCTGCTACACCAGCTTCATCACGAATATCAACGCTGCCGTAACAGGCCTTGCCACCATCGCTGATTATTTCGTCTTGCACTGCTTGCAATTTTTCAACAGTGCGGCCAATGAGCATAACATTGGCGCCCAACGATGCAAGTTCATGGGCAATGCAGCGGCCGATACCCGAACCGCCACCAGTTACCATAATGTTTTTACCATTAAAGCTATTAGGAGCTAGGATAGAATTGTAGCTCATGACATTTGCCCTTATTTCAAATTATTGTTTTCAAATTATTGTTTTCAAACTCTTTTTTCAAACTCTTTTTTCAAAATACTCGCGTAATATGTATAAACATTAATGTGCCGTAGATTGGCAATTTTTCTCGCTAGTATTTTGAAAAATCTACCATTGCTGATGAAAATTAAAATATTGGCAATGGAAGAGCGCAAAGGCCGATTAAAAGGATCGGCCTTTGCAATAAAGCTTATTTGGTTTCGTTGAATAACTCGCGACCAATCAACATGCGACGAACTTCTGAGGTTCCTGCTCCGATCTCATAAAGTTTTGCATCGCGTAGTAAGCGGCCAGCTGGAAATTCATTGATATAGCCATTACCACCTAACGTTTGAATAGCCTGTAAAGCCATTTGGGTAGCTTTCTCTGCAGCGTATAAGATTACAGCGGCGGCATCCTTGCGGGATTCTTCGCCACGGTCACAAGCTTTAGCAACAGCGTATAAATAGGCGCGGCTGGCATTGAGCTCAGTGTACATGTCGGCTACTTTACCCTGCATCAATTGGAACTCACCAATAGATTGACCGAATTGCTTGCGATCATGAATGTACGGCACAACAAGATCCATACAAGCCTGCATGATGCCGATTGGGCCACCTGATAATACCGTGCGCTCGAAATCAAGCCCGCTCATAAGTACTGCGGCGCCCTTGTTTAATTCACCTAGAATGTTCTCTTCTGGAACTTCGCAGTCTTGAAACACAAGTTCGCACGTATTTGATCCACGCATGCCAAGCTTGTCGAGTTTTTGGTGGCGAGAAAAACCAGGGAAGTCACGCTCAACAATGAATGCTGTAATGCCACGGCTGTGGGCCTGCATATCGGTTTTGGCGTAAATCACAAAAGTGTTTGCATCAGGGCCGTTTGTGATCCACATTTTGTTGCCATTCAAAATGAACTTGTCACCTTTTTTCTCTGCGCGTAGCTTCATGCTAACCACATCAGAACCCGCATTCGGCTCAGACATTGCCAGGGCACCAACGTGTTCTCCTGAACACAACTTTGGAAGGTACTTTAACTTTTGCGCATGGCTACCGTTTTTTTGGATTTGGTTAACGCATAGGTTTGAGTGAGCTCCGTAGGATAACCCAACGGATGCTGAAGCTCTGGATATCTCTTCCATTGCAACTGTGTGTGCCAGATAGCCCATATTGGTGCCACCGTATTCTTCTGCTACGGTCATACCTAGCAAACCCATGTCGCCAAACTTACGCCACATGTCCATTGGGAATTCGTTAGCTTTATCAATTTCGGCGGCGCGAGGGGCAAGCTCGGCTTGAACAAAGTTGTAAACAGCGTCGCGCAGCATATCGACGTCTTGGCCTAGGTCGAAGTTCAAAGTAGGGTAGCCAACATTCATAGTAGTGCTCCGTAGCGGTAGTGTTTTAGTCAATAGTATTATTTATTTGGATATTTGCCTTAAGGCTTTAATTGTAGTCGTGCTTCAAAAACTTTTGCTTCAGATTCATTCAAATCCAGCATCATGACTTCGATATCGTGTAATTGTTGTTGTAGGTAGCTTTTACGCTCGCGTATTTTTGCGAGTAAACGATCAAGTTGGTCTACATTCGATTGGCCGGGGCTGTACATCTCGATAATGTCGCGGCTTTCATCCAACGTTAGGCCTAAACGCTTTCCCCTGAGGATGAGCTTGAGTTTAGTTCTATCCCCAAGGGTGTAGATTCGGGTCTGACCTCGACGAGTGGGCGCGAGCAAACCTTTATCTTCATAAAAGCGAATGGCACGGGTCGTAATATCGAATTCTTTCGAGAGCTCGGAAATGTTATAGGTTGCTTCTTTATTCTCGGAATCAGCGGTTTGAGTCATGGGCCAACCGTATTTATTATTGATGAGGGACACTATAAACAAAGTTTACGTTAACGTAAAGGTAAGCTTGTCTGTTTTTTAAACATACATGCCTAAGGGTCAGGTCTTAAGGTGTCGAGCTTGCAGGGCTAGACGGGGAGCTAAAACGGCCACCTTTGGAGTCCCGTGTGTATGGAGTGTCTTATCGCGAGGGTATTATTGGCTCCTAACTATTCTCTCAGTGCTGTGCGCTATGCTTAAATTAGTAGATGTTTGGCCAAAAAACGCGGTAAACACATCGACATTAAGGTTTGTTGTGCGTTGTCGGCAGCTAGGTTCATGGCTTGTTTAATTCCCCTAGGGCTCTAAACTAGTCATCATATAAACGAGTATATCGTGGCAGTGGGCCGTATGCCTGTGAGCGATTTATTAACAGTGTGAAAGTTCGGAGAAATAATGAATAGTTTGTACCAGGATATTAATACTCAGCTCAAAGGTTTACTTGCCGGCGAGACCGACTGGGTTTGCAATTTAGCGAATACCTCCGCGCTATTATGGATGTACTTACCTGATATTAACTGGTCAGGCTTTTATTTACGTCAAGCAGAGGAGCTCGTGCTCGGGCCATTTCAAGGCAAGCCGGCATGCACCCGCATCTCTATTGGCTCTGGAGTGTGTGGTACTGCGGCGAGTACAAAAGAAGCCCAATTGGTAGCGGATGTTCACGAATTTGAAGGGCATATATCCTGTGATGCAGCGTCGATGTCCGAGGTTGTTATTCCAATGATTATTAACGGCGAGGTCATTGGTGTGCTGGATGTTGATAGCCCACTTAAAGGTCGCTTCAGTGCCGACGATGTTGAAGGTTTGCAGTTTGTTGTTGATACACTGTTGGCGAGTAGTGAAATTTAATGACGTGAGGGCAGCACATAGTGTGCTGATCGTTTACTTTAGTTTGATAAGGGTCCATTGGCGTGTGAGCCGCTAACAAACCCTAGTCGAAACTCTCAGTCGGTTAAGTACCAAGATAACGCTTACGTTTAGCGGCTTTTAGTTTCTGCAGGTCAGCAACAAATAAGCCATCAAGACAGTCTCCAAAATCAGGGTCAACACTGAAGGTCAGTAGTTGAAATCCACCCGCTTCGAATAATGCGGTGTATTGTTTGAACAAAACTGGCATTTTGTATCCCGCATCCACAAATCGTGACTGAAGTAATTTCATTGCCTCTTTTATATCGAGATGATTGTAATCTTCAACGAGCTGTTGGCGAGTTATGGTGTCAGTTGTGTAGGGTTGTTTGGCGACAGCCCACTCCTTATCCGATGAATAAAAGTGCTGGTAGTAATGCACTAATTGATCCATCAGAGTACGGGGGTAACGCGCACTCATGCTGACGGGGCCAATTAAATAGCGGATGTTTGAATGGCTGCGTAAATAAGCGCCGATGCCTTGCCATAGGTAATCGAGACTGGCTTTTCCCCAGTAATCGGGGTTTACAAAGCTCCGGCCAAGTTCTAAGCCTTGCTGTAGATAAGGGGCAAACCCTTCACTGAAATCATAAAGAGAGTTTGTGTATAGCCCGTCTTTACCGAATTTGTTGATAATGTTGGCAGCCTCTCCAATTCGGTAAGCTCCTGCAATTTCCAATCGTTCGGCATCCCATAAAACTAGATGTCGATATCGCTTGTCATATTTGTCCAAATCACGCTTGGCGCCGGTTCCTTCCCCCACTTTTCGAAATGCGA
>Ga0105358_10001458_pt1 | contig 12627 bp, 6 predicted proteins | sample GOMGulsemesocosm_5_FD_83509 | JGI IMG/M metagenome (GOLD analysis project Ga0105358, IMG submission 83509) | Methane-oxidizing microbial communities from mesocosms in the Gulf of Mexico - GOM15C Gulf of Mexico | ecosystem: Environmental > Aquatic > Marine > Cold seeps | place: Gulf of Mexico...
TCCATCAACGAGTCGACTCAAGATAAGTTACATATGGAACTGCTGTTGCACAAGGCGGTAGAAGACGATCAGTTACAGCTTTGGTTTCAACCCATTGTTGATGTGAAAACCGGACACCCAGTCGGTGCTGAAGCTTTGTTGCGTTGGCATAGTGACGAGCTCGGCGATGTGGAGCCGGAGCAGTTCGTTCGTGTGGCTGAAGCAAGCGGTCAAATAAATGCGATCGGCTTATGGGTGCTACAGCGGGCAGAGTTTTATGCAAAGTATTGGCAATCCCAGTTCCACTTAGATTTATCGGTAGCCGTTAATGTCTCGGTTAGCCAGTTTCATGACCCACGATTGTTTACTGAAATAAAAAGAATTCACCGAGATAACGAGCGAGTTTCAGGCGGAGCCCGAGCATTGCTCGAATTAGAAATTACCGAGCGCCTATTATTGAGCGACAGCGATAAAATAACTCAGCAATTACTCGATATTAGAGAGCTGGGGTTCACTATGTCGATCGATGATTTTGGTACCGGTTACTCGTCTCTAAGTTATCTAAAACGATGTCCTGTTAGTACGGTGAAAATCGATAAATCCTTTGTTCATGGCTTACCAGATGATCAAGAAAATGTGACATTGGTTACAGCAATTGTCGCGATGGCCCATGGTTTAAATTTGAAGGTCATTGCTGAAGGTGTCGAAACCCAGGCGCAGTGGGATTTCATGAAAGAAGTGAATTGTGATTATTTTCAGGGGTTTTATATTAGCAAGCCAATGCCCACTGATAAATTCGAAGAATACTTGGCAGCCTTTAGTAAGGAAGAGTTAGTTTAATGGATGTTAAACCTAAAATATTAGTTACCGATGATGTGCTTGCTAATCGCGTAGCATTGCGTCGTTTATTGCGTAGCCAAGACGCCGACATTATTGAAGCGGATGGTGGTAATAAAGCATTGCAACTCGCCTTGACGGAAACTAATGTCGCATTGATATTACTCGATGTTCAAATGCCAGATATGGATGGCTATGAGGTTGCAAGATTACTCGGCGAGGAGAGTTCAACAAACCATATCCCAATTATATTTTTGACAGCAGTGGCAACTGATGAACATCACGAGCTAGAAGGTTATGAGTCCGGTGGTGTCGACTTTATTCACAAGCCAATTGTACCTGAAATACTACTATCAAAAATCACTATATTTCTCGACCTATGGCGCGCCAATGCCGCCTTAAAAGACGAGGTGAAAGCCCGCCGAGAAGCAGAGGAGCGGATTCGTCATTTAGCAAAACATGATCTGTTGACCAGCCTGCCGAATCGTAGCCACCTGCAAGACAATATCAAGCAGGGGATGAGCCGGGTGAATCGCTATGGCGGTTTTATGTCCGTTTTGTTCTTGGATCTCGACGGCTTTAAGTTAGTTAATGATGTCTATGGCCACGATGCTGGTGATTTTGTGTTAAAGGAGATGGCGGACCGCTTAAAAAACATGATGCGCCCAACGGACACAGTGGCTCGATTTGGCGGCGATGAGTTCGTGATAGTGATGACCGATGTTAACGACCGAGAGAGTATTATCCCAAAGCTCCAATCGATCATTTCTACCTGTTCAATTCCGGTTGCGTGGATGGAAGATGAGTTGAACCTGGGCGTAAGCCTTGGCGTCGCTAATTATCCCAACAATGCTAAAGATGCTGCTGGGCTGATTAAAGCTGCAGATAAAGCCATGTATCTAGCCAAAGATGCTGGCAAAAACTGTTTTCGTTATTATATGGACGAATCCTCAAGCGAAGAGAAAAAATACAAAATGATTTCTGAGCGGCTTGAGGGCGCGCTAGAAAGGAATGAACTTTATTTAGAGTATCAGCCTATTCATTGTTCTAAAACGCTTGAGCTCGTTGGCGCCGAAGCATTGTTGCGATGGCATAGTCCAGAGCTCGGCAAGGTGGATCCGACTACGTTCATTCCTGTTGCGGAATCCAGTGGAATCATAGATAGGATCGGCGACTGGGTTATCAAACAAGCTTTGGAAGACTCTATTTCCTGGTGGGAAGCTACTGCTCAGCGAGTTCGAGTTATGGTTAATATCTCTACGGCTCAAATTAGTGAAGATGGCTTTAGCGGAAAGATCAGCGAGTTTTTGAGCCCGGTTTTGGCCACCGTTGGGAAGTCTGTGTCGATTAGTGATCTCAATGATTTCATCGGTTTAGAGATTAAAGAAAAGATACTAGGCAAGCCTTTTGAGTCCGTCAGTGACCAGTTAAAAAACATCAATAAATATGGCTTTGGTATATCGATTGATAATGTTGGCGCTGATGTGTCAGCTTTGAATTGCTTTAAAAACAGCTCGGTTAGCGAAGTTAAAATTGATCGCGGTGTCATAGATGGTGTAGATACCAATGATGGCCAAGCTAAAATAGCGCGTTCTATCATCGCAATGGCTCATATATTCGGGCTCAAAGTGATTGCCACCGGTATCGAAACTCAGCAGCAATTCGATTTTCTGAAAACCCATGACTGCGATTATGTCCAGGGATTTTACCTGAGTGAGTCGGTGGGTAAAGAGGCCTTTAAAGAATACATTTTGGCGGGGCAGAACGAGTTGCTGGAAAATATTATTTCTTGATTTGGAACGAACATCAATGGCAGTGCTGGGTCACACCTGCTGATATTCGATTATTATTTTAGGACTTTTTTCATTTATGAATAGATTGAAAGTAACATTGATAGCCGCTTTTTTTCTTATCGCGACCATTCCCTTGGCGTTGATGGTTTTACTCAGCCAAAATTTATTTGGGGATATAATCCATAAGGAAGTCGGTAACTCCCTCGGTGCTATTGCAGACTACAAATTACGCCAGCTGGACATCTACGAAAAGAGCATGCGGAGCCGCCTAAAGTATTTGCCCAGATCTAGAGTGTTAATAGATGCTGTGGATCAACATGTTTCGGCGCTATCAAAAAATGGAATTGATACAGAAGCTGCAAGCCACAGCCAGCGTTATTTGAAGTCGATAATGTGGGAGCTGCAAGCAGGCTCTGGTTCTTTTAATGCTTATATAATATCGCCCGATGGAGTTGTGGTCTATCAAAACAATATTCAGGATGATTTGAATACCAATATACTCAGTGGCCGATACCGAGGCAGTAGTTTATCTGCTGTGTTTTCGGATGTTAAAGCCAACAGGAAGGTGGCTACCTCAAGTTTTTTACCTTACGAACCTTCGAATAATGTTTATAGCTTCTTTGGAGCGACTCCCTTACTTGATGATGGCAAATTAGTGGGCGTGTTGGTCGAACAGTATGACAATAGTGCCATCAGTAGTATCGCGACTGATTATACCGGTTTGGGCTTGAGCGGCGAAGTTGTGTTTGCTGTTTACAATGACGACGATGCCTTAGTTATCGCGCCTCTGCGACACAACAGCACAGCTGCCTTTAATATGAAAATTGCTCCTGGGCAAGAATCGGGAACACCGATTCACGAAGGCTTAAAGGGCAATCGAGGGGTCGGGCATTCAAAAGACTATCGGGGCACCGAGGTGTTGGCAGCGTGGCGATATATCCCATCACTCAATTGGGGGGTGGTGGTAAAAATTGATGCCGCTGAAGCTTTTGCTATGGAAAATTCAGAACGAGAAAGTATCGTTTGGATTTTTGTCTTATTGTTGACCTTGGTTAGTGTAAGTGGGGTACTCATTGCGAATCGAATACTAAGGCCTGTGTCGTCGATGGCTGAAAAGGCCCGCTTAATCGCCGATGGCGACTTGAGCCAAACAGTGTCATCCACGTCATGGCTTGAATTCAATAAGCTAGGCGATGCCCTTAATAATATGCTGGGGACATTGCGTTCAACGATTGCTTCGGTAAACGCCGACCTTTGGTATAAAGATGGAATAACGAAAATATCGGAAGTGGTCGGCGCAGACCAAGCAACACCAGTATTGGCCAAGAATATAGTTCGAACCTTAGTTGACCACCTCGACGCACAGGCAGGTGTTATCTATAGCCATGTGGGTCCAAGGTTAGAGTTACTTGGCTATTATGGGCTTGGGGAGGACCCCGATGTTCCCAATGAGCTCGGTGCGGACGAAGGCTTGCTTGGTCAGGCTGCACAAGATAAAAAGATGATAGTCATCAACGGCGATAAGGATACCAATATCCACATTCGGTCGGGGCTGCAAGAGTCTCCGGCTAGGTCGTTGATCATAGCCCCCTTGATTTATCACGGACAAGTCGTTGCGGTTATCGAGATTGCATGGCTGGGCAGTATCCCCGAGCGTGCAGAGCAGTTGCTGAACTTTGCCTCCGAAAGCATATCGTTAGCCATCATCGCCGCAGACCAAAGAAAGCAAGTTCAACAAATGCTCGAGGAAAGCCAGGCTCAAACAGAGGAGCTGCAAGTTCAGCAAGAAGAGCTCCGAGTTACCAATGAGGAGTTACGTAAAAAGAGCATAGAGCTGCGAGTTCAAAGTGATGTTTTAAAGCGGGCTAAACTTGAGACCGATCGTCAGGCCCAAGAGCTTGAAGCGTCCAGTCGTTACAAGTCTGAATTTTTAGCGAATATGTCCCATGAACTGCGCACGCCTTTAAACAGCTTATTGATATTAGCGCGTTCGCTTTCAGATAATGACGACGCAAACTTGTCTGCGGATGAAGTCGAGTCGGCCAAGGTCATCCACGACAGCGGCAAACACCTATTGACTCTTATCAATGACATTTTAGATATTTCAAAGGTCGAGTCCGGGAAGATGCAAATCAACATAGAAGATGTTGTTGTTGCTGATTTACTCGGAAGCCTTAGCTCTCGATTTAATCACATGGCGAAGGAAAAGGGTTCTACGTTTTCGATTAAGGTGTCTAGGGATACCCCGGAGACAGTCGCTACCGATGGTGCAAAGTTAAATCAGGTCCTCACTAATCTTATTGGCAACGCTATAAAATTCACCGAAAACGGCAAGGTGGATGTGTTGGTGAAACCTGTTCGAGGAAGTGACAAGAAGCAGATGCTAGATATCTCTGTAATCGATACCGGTATCGGCATCCCCGACGATAAGCGGGAAACAATTTTCAGGGCATTTCAGCAGGTCGATGGTTCAATTAGTCGATCATTTGGTGGTACGGGCCTGGGTTTATCAATTGCTAAAAAACTAGCCGAAGTATTGGGCGGCGATATTGTCGTCACTAGTGAATTAGGCAAGGGTAGTTGCTTCTCTTTGACATTACCGACGCGCTTGGAAGCCAGGGTAGTTGAAGATGCCGAGACTGAAGGGCGTAGCAATGTCAGTGTTGGGATGGACGAAGAGTTCGAGGCATTCTTAGGTTTACCTGCCCAGAGTAATGTCGAAACGACGCTCTCTAGTCCGAAGTTCGATGATGATCGAAACTGCCTAGATAAGGAAAAGCCGCTTTTACTTGTGGTAGAGGACGACCCCAAATTTGCGAAGATTTTACTCGATGCCTGTCATCAGCAAAATTGTCAGGCCGTGGTTGCGATGGATGGCGAGATTGGCGTTGCTATGGCAGAGCAGTTCCCGGTTCAAGGAGTTGTGTTGGATTATATGTTGCCAGGGCTCGATGGCGGAGATGTATTGGCCGCATTAAAGTCCAGTGAGGCAACTCGAAATTTACCGGTGCATGTATTGACTGCGCTCGATGGTTTATCGGATATGCAGGTCTTGGGTGCCATTGGCAAGTCGGTCAAACCCACATCGGCCGCGGAGATAAAAACAATTATCTCTCAGCTATTGGCCAAAGAATCTCAGGAGTTACAGCTTTTAGTGGTCGAAGATGATCACGCTACCTTTTTGGCTCTGACTCGGTTATTAAAGAGCGTTGGGGTGAAATTATCCCAAGCCCAATCTGGCGCCGAGGCTTTAAAAGAGCTCAAAGCAAAAGAATACGACGGCGTGATTTTGGATTTAGGCTTGCCTGATACGAATGGTTTTGACTTGCTGGATCGGATTCAGGAGGATCAAACCGTTAACCTTCCACCGGTTATCGTGTACACCGGGCAAGATTTAACTCAAGAAGAACAGGATCGTTTAAGTCGGTTTACGAAACAGGTCGTCATCAAATCAGATCAATCTGCCGAGCGTATGTTAGAAGAAGTCCACGCCTTTGCGAGTTTGGTTTCGCGCAGCAATAAAATAAAAATGAGTTTAGATAATAATGCAAACTCTAACACCTTGATGGAACGCTTCGCTGATATTGGCGAGGACGCGGGCGGAGATGAAGAAAATAGCCCTTTGCAGGATGGCGCTATTGAAGCGCGCCCTGAGGCTAATGCCAACGCTGTGAAACCGCCGGCAGAAAAGCAAGCTTACGCCCGATTAACCGATACTCCTGATGACATGATCGTGGTGAGTAATAGTAGTGATACGCCTCGCAATAGCTCTGAAAATAAACCACAAAGCTCAGAGGGGGCTGTTTCAGCTCCGAGAAACGAAGGTGAAATCGAGGCCATGATCTCTTTGGGTGCGTCGGCACAATTCAACTTTAAAGGGCGTACTTTACTGCTAGTCGATGATGATATGCGCAATACGTTTGCTCTGGCCAAAGTGTTACGTAAAAAAGGGCTCATCGTTCATTTGGCTCCTGGTGGGAGCGAGGCCATCGTGGAAATGGAAAGTAACGACGCCATAGAGCTGGTGTTGATGGACATCATGATGCCAGAAATGGACGGTTATGAAGCGACCAAGCGGATCCGAAAACTAGCGGGATGTGCCCAAACTCCAATTATTGCCGTTACGGCGAATGCAATGGTAGGCGATAAGGAAAAGTGTTTGAAGGCTGGGGCTAACGACTACTTGTCAAAGCCGGTCGATATCGATCGCTTGTTGGCCTTGCTGGCGCTTTGGTTGCCGGCGCAGGCCGAAGAAGACAGCGTATGATGGAAAGTTCTATCGTCAGAGGCCATGACATGGGCTCAGCCGTCATTGGTTCTGATTACTGGTCGGCGCCGTCTTTGAGCGTGCTGGCCTTGTTAAACCATCATTTGGGTTGGAGCTTCTTAGGCTACTCAGTGGCTTCAATGGAGCGTCAACTCGAACGGGTAGCACGAGATATAACTAATGGCAGCATTGGTGATCTTGCTACTTGGATTAGCTACAAACCCCAGCAACGATCTCGTTTAACGCGAGATGCATTGACCGTAAACGTAACTGATCTATTTCGGGATCCAGAGTTTTACGCCGATTTAGGCCAGCATGTGCTGCCGTATTTTTCAGAAATGGCGACCATAAATATATGGCTTGCTGGTTGTGCGACTGGAGAGGAAGCCTATTCGATGGTGATACTGTTGGCCCAAGCGGGCCTGCTGAATCGCTGTAATATCATGGCCACCGATTTGGATTTAAATGCCCTGCGTCAGGCTCGCAGTGGCGTGCTTAAAAAACCATTGAGCAATGAAGAGTTCGAGCGCTTTAAACAGGCTGGTGGAACAGGGGAGTTAGAATCTTATTTTAGTCATTCTTATGGACTCGCAAAGCTAAAGCAGAAGTTGTTAGATCGTATTCATTTTGTTCAACATGGCTTACCGGGTTCATTTCCAGGTCCAGACGTACATTTAATATCTTGTCGTAATGTGATGATCTATTTCTCCGAAGCCATGAAAACCAAAGTTGTCCAAAGTTTCACTCAGAGCCTGCATCCCAACGGCTATTTTTGTTTGGGGAATAAAGAGAGCTTGAGCTGTCTTCCCAGTGCAAATTCATTTCGTGAAGTGAGTCCGCACCGTATTTACAAATATACTTCTAAAGGTCTTTGAGCTTTATTCTTGATTTTGTTCGAGTTACATTCTGTGCCCGCTTTATTGTCCGTTATTTCTTCCCTCGCACCTCATTCCAGATACGTTTTCACATCAAGGACCTCTTTGGTGCCACGAATTCCCTTTCAATAGCATTGAATATCGCTGATTGAACTTGAACCCCTTGCCGTTGCTTAAGCTAAGCCCTTAAAATGATGGCTTATCGACATCATTCGTTTAGATAGGAGGTAAGGCCACGGTTGAGCTGGCCTGCACAGCCTATTTAAACGAACATCTGGATTGCATTCACACGAACTGCTGGTTTTTTAACCTGTTTTTCAATGCGGCATTCCTAATTAATACATCTAAACTAGAGTAGAACAGCTTATGTATAAAGCTCGTGTGCTTTCTTGCTTGTTATTCACGGTGCTGGGTAGCCAGCTTGCCATGGCCGAAATCTCCCAAACCAAGGGCGATTTTGAGGACAAGTTCCGACAGCTCGAAGAAACTTTGCCCACCCCTAATGTTTATCGTAGCGCCGCTGGCGAACCCGGCGAGAAATACTGGCAGCAGAAGGTCGATTATAAGATCAAGGCTAAGTTGATCGAGAGCAAGCGTCGTATTGAGGCGAGCGAAAAGATCAGCTACAAAAACAACTCGCCCTATACTTTAAAGTACCTATGGGTTCAGTTGGATCAAAATATATACAAGGCCGATTCTATTGCTGAAACGGCTAATGCCTTTGCAGGCGTAGGTCGCCGTGGGCCAAAAACAAAAGCCGCCAGTGGTCGCACCGCCGCAAAGTTGAGTTTAGATGAGTTACGACGTCAGCAATTCATGGCTGATAACGTATTGGGTTACGACATTCAGTCGGTCCGCCAGGGCGGTACTGAATTGAAGCGCGTTGTTGTTGGCACCAATATGCGAATCGATTTAAAGCAGCCATTAAAGCCAGGCCAGAGCCTTAGTTTTGACTTGGATTATGCGTTTAATATCGTTGAAGAAGACGCCGTTTCTTCTCGCTCCGGCTATGAGCACTTTCCTAAGGACAAACGCAAAGGCGGCAATGATATCTTTTTGCTTGCCCAGTGGTTCCCTCGCTTAGTGGCTTTTACCGATTATGAGGCTTGGACCAATAAAGAGTTTTTAGGACGAGGTGAATTTACCTTAGAATTCGGCGATTACGATGTTGAGCTGACGGTTCCCGCTGACCATATCGTATCGTCAACCGGTGCTCTAACCAATGCCAGCAAAGTTTTGAGCAGCAAACAGCAGCAGCGCTTGAACAAGGCAAAGACTTCTAAGCGGCCGGTATTTGTGGTCACAGAAGCTGAAGCTCTTGAAAACGAAAAGGCAGCGACTGACAAAACAAAAACCTGGAAGTTTAAAGCCAAGAATGTACGCGATTTTGCTTGGGCCTCATCACGTAAGTTTATTTGGGACGCCAAGGGTTATAAACAAGGCGGTAAGGTTCAAGACACCGTCATGGCGATGTCGTTTTACCCCAAAGAGGGTGGCGACTTGTGGAAAAAGTATTCTACTGAATCCATCGTCCATACCATGGAAGTCTATTCGCGCTTCTCATTTGATTACCCATATCCCGTGGCCCAGTCTGTAAATGGCCCAGTTGGCGGCATGGAATATCCCATGATTACCTTTAACGGCCCGCGTACAGAGTTGCACGATGATGGCACGCGGACCTATAGCCAAGCTGAAAAGCGCTTCTTGATTGGTGTGGTAATCCACGAAGTTGGGCATATTTATTTCCCAATGATCGTTAACAGCGACGAGCGCCAATGGACGTGGATGGACGAAGGCTTGAATAGCTTCTTAGATGGCGTTGCTGGACGTGAGTGGGATCCGACTATTCCATGGGGTGTTGAGCCTCGTGATATCGTCGACTACATGAAGTCGAACAGCCAAGTGCCGATTATGACTCAGTCAGACTCGGTTTTGCACTTGGGCCCAAATGCTTACACCAAGCCTGCGGCGGCCTTGAATATTCTACGGGAAGTGATTCTTGGGCGTGAATTGTTTGATTTTGCCTTTAAAGAATATGCCCAGCGTTGGATGTTTAAACGCCCAACGCCAGCAGACTTTTTCCGAACTATGGAAGAGGCCTCAGGCGTCGATTTGGATTGGTTCTGGCGCGGTTGGTTTTACAGCACCGACCATGTTGATATCGCTGTCGACCGTGTATTTAAACTACGTTTAGACACCCAAGACCCAGATGTTGATTTTGCACGTTTGCGCCAAGCCGAAAACGATAAGCCATCGTCTTATTTCGTTGATCGCAACAAGGCCGCTGGTAAAAAGACGTGGGTTGAATTGAACTCTGACGTCAGTGACTTTTATGACGAAAACGACCGCTTTACCGTCACCAATAAAGAGCGTAACAAGTACAATAAGTTTCTTGAGGGCTTGGAAGATTGGGAGCGTCGGGTATTTGACCGAGCGGTTAAAGAAGATAAAAACTACTATGTGCTAGAGTTTTCTAACCGCGGTGGTTTGGTTATGCCTATTCTTTTACAGCTGCAGTTTACCGACGGCACTGTGGAAGATCGCTACATCCCAGCCGAAATTTGGCGTCGTACCCCAAAGGCCGTGAAAAAGCTGGTAGTTACCGATAAAGGTAAGGAGTTGAAGGCTGTTGTGGTTGACCCTCATTGGGAAACTGCTGACGTGAACAATGACAACAATCATTATCCTCGTCAAATTATACCGTCTCGCATCGAGGCTTATAAAGCTAAGAAGAGAACCGGTAAAGTAAGACGCGATATCATGCATGACATGACGACCGAGCTAAAAACCATAGAAGATATAAAGAAAGAAAAGGCTACTAAAAAAGCTGAGGCTGCCAAAAAAGCCGCCGCTAAGAAGTCTGCTGCTAACGCTGAAAAGTAAGTAAGTTTCTTTGTATTCCTAAGGCCGGCAGTGCAAACTCCCGGCCTTATTTTTTGGGATTGCTTTTGTAAAAAGCAACAAGTACTTATCAATAATATCTTTGTTAATAAGTAAAATTACACAGCGACGGTGGCGTTGCATTCGTTTGCTTTGTTTAAGTCCAGTGAGGTAGCTTCAGTGAAAACCTTTTATAGCGCACTGTTTATGAGTGTCATCAGCATTTTATCTTTTGTTGTGGCTACGCCAAATGTTCAGGCCCATCAACAACGAGCTGCCATTAGTACGGCCTTGTTTAATTACCGCAGCGGCAATTTAGAGATTTCCCACCGTTTTTATATGCATGACGCCGAGCATGCCATCAAACATTTGTTTGGCAAGGGTGCCGATATATACAATAAGCGTGAAACACAAATGAGGTTTGGTCAATATATAAGCCAACACTTCGCGCTTGAAAATCGAGCTGCTAAAGCTTTGCCACTTGAATTGTTGGGTGTCGAAGTCGATTCAAAGTTTATTTGGGTTTACCAAGAGGTCTCGTTAAGCCAAGTGTCAGCACCACTGGCCTCGGCGATGGACGCGTTATTGGTATTAACCACAGCCCACAGAGGCAAGACCGAGAAGCAAGCCCCAAGTGCTCGAGAGCTTAAGAAAGTTGAGCAAGCCGTAAAAGCGGAGCTTACTGAGGTTCTCGACTTATCCTTTCAGCTCAATGCATTGCAAGAGATATGGGGCGATCAGGTCAACACGATTAATATTGAGGGTTATGGTCCCTTACAGACCTTGGTCTTTCGCCGCGGGGATGAATGGCAAAGTGTTGAGTTAAACCCCGCGCAATAGCGGTCACTCGAGATTATGTTGTTGTCACTACTCATGGCGGAGTCTTGATTGGGAAGGCACTCCCAGAGCTATCACAGGCCCCTTGCTTATCAAAAGCGCCTTTGCCCCTAAGTTTGTTGGCTTGGGGCAGTGAAACGTTAAAAGGGCTTCTATGGGCCGGCTACGATCGTCTCTAAAGAAGTTGTGTCAGAAAAATACTGCTGATAAAACTCTAGCAGGTGGGCCTCGTTTACCAATGTTAAGTCTTTGTCTAAAAAGTTCTCAATGTCATGCTTCTTGGGGAAGCTGTAATAGGCTGCTACCCCTGTTTGGGCTTGCTGCTTTAACACTTCGCCATTACTAATTTTTTGCACCGCCTCGGTAATCGCCGCACAGCCTGCAGGGTATAGGGACAAAACATTACTCAAATAGCAGCGTTGGTAGTTGGTCGCTTGTTTGTTGATCGATATGACAGGGCCTTCGTCGATGGCGTCTGAATCGATGTAATGCAAGCTTGTACCGAGCTCGGCCTCTCTATTTAGCATCGCCCAAAAGCTGGCCATTACTCCGCGATATTGGGGTAGGACGCCAGAGTGCAGGTTTAGAACGCCAAATTTAGGCAAGTCGATAATGTTTTGTCGCAATATTCGACCAAAACGAATGCTAATAATAAGGTCTGCTAGGCTTAATTTAGGGATGTGCGAGTCGAGCTCAGTCACCAGCTCTATCTCATGACTTAAATTAGCGCCCAGGGCCTTGAAGGTTTTTAATTGGCCGCTACCCAACTCTTTTGTATCTAGCTCAGGGAAAATCAATTCGGTAGCGAGCTTCTGTTCAAAATATTTTAGCCCTATTAATTCGTCATTAACCGCCGTAGAGCGGCTGCCGACCTGGGCGGACAAAAGCACTCTGACCTGGTGTTGCTCGCTGATAGTGGGCAGCAGTAAATTTAAAGCGTAGTTACTGGCAAGGTCTCGGTTGGCAAGTATAACGATATTCATGGGGTTGGCTTATTACCGTGTGAACGAAGTACTCAAAGTATATTCCTATCTATGTCGCGGCAAGCGCCTTTGTAGTGGCACACTAAATTTGGCCTGCAAGTTAGAGGTGATATTATAGTCACCATTAACGAGGCAGAATAATGACTAAGCGATTTAAACCAGAGTTCAGGCAAGAA
>Ga0105358_10001462_pt1 | contig 12597 bp, 9 predicted proteins | sample GOMGulsemesocosm_5_FD_83509 | JGI IMG/M metagenome (GOLD analysis project Ga0105358, IMG submission 83509) | Methane-oxidizing microbial communities from mesocosms in the Gulf of Mexico - GOM15C Gulf of Mexico | ecosystem: Environmental > Aquatic > Marine > Cold seeps | place: Gulf of Mexico...
AAACTACTTAAACTTGCAAGTGAGTTTACCAATACACATGTATTAAAACATTCAAAAAAACTTGTTAATTCAAAAGGCCATTTAAAATCATCCTTACACCTAGGGGATGGACTTCATTTAAATTCGAGGGGCTACAACATATGGATAAACCAATTACAATTGCAACTGGACACTCATGAATAAAACCATTACCTCTCAAAGTAAAACAGGCTACCTAGAACAATTAACTTGGTTAAGGGGGGTCGCTGCCTTTTTTGTTATTATTTCTCATGTTATTCGTGCTACTGAAGTTAGTTATTTACCACAAAACAAACCGATTAATTCATTGTTTTTAAATGCATTAGACTTAGGTACTTTTGGTGTATTGCTCTTTTTCACCCTAAGCGGCACTACACTTTATATCAGCCATGCAAACAAACCTGCTCCTATTTATCACTTTTACATTAAACGCATATTTCGAATTTTGCCTGCTTTTTCGGTTTCTTTATTATTTTATATTTTGTTTCAACCTATATTCAGTAACTTTTATCCTGAACTACAAGGTTTTTGGATTGAAAAACAGTTTGTCACCCCTTTTAGTAAAGTTGACATTCTTCAATACTTATTATTGATGCAAAACAGTATTGGCACTATGGGCTTATTTAATAATGCATATTGGAGTCTACCCGTTGAATTTCAATATTACCTTATTTTCCCCTTACTTATTCTTTCATTAAAATATTTAAATATTCTAGGCCCTATGTTGATAGGTTTATTATTATATTTACTTTATAAATTTGATCTTTCACATTTTGTTGACACAAAGGTATTTATGCTAGGGTTCAGCTTTTGTGGTGGCGTTATTATTGGAAAAATATACACTGTAACACGACAAAAAAAGAATTTTTCAAGCCTACCCTTTGCCACCATTATATTAATAATAAGCTTTGTGATTGCTTCACTTATTTCGAATGAAATAATTCAATTACCAAACTACCCTATTATTTCAGGTATATGGAATTGGTATATATTATTATCTTTCATATCTGTTTCATCAGTTCTATTTGGAAAAATTTATTTATACGAAATAGCTCAAAAAGCACTCAGATTTAGTGGGAATACATCTTACAGCGCATACCTTTATCATAACCTAATCATTTCTATACTTATTTTAATCTGTATAAACTTATCAATTGCTAAAGAATTTCAATTGATTATAGTGCTTGCGGGTGCAATTATTGGTACATATTGCCTTGCTAACATATCATTTAACTTAATTGAACAAAAAGGCATAAAAATAGGCCAACAGCTTTGCTCTTACTTAAAGACTAAAAAAAATGGTGTTAATACCTTATGAAAAAATTTAGATTAGCAATTGTAAGACCCGATGGAAATGTTATCCCTAAAGGGTTTTATAATAGCCAAGAACTTGGCTTAGCACAGCAACTTTCGTTGTTGAATGTCGACGTAGATGTTTATTACGCAGGTAATGTTAATAAAGTGACGATTACAAATATGAAGGGTGAAGGTGAAGGTGAAGTAAATTTAATTGAACTCCCTTTTTATATCATTCCTTTGATTCAGCAAGCACAATTCCCACAATTAATTTCAGAGCTTAAAAAGCGCTTTTACGACGTAATCCAGGTAAATGAGTATAATGATCTCATTTGCACAACAACCGTAAATTACGCTCACAAAAATAATATACCTGTAATAGTTTATCAAGGCATGTATAAAAACCTTAGCGGTAGATTTAATCGGTTATATACTGCATTTCATAATATGTTCTTGTTGAAAAACTTTATTAGCAAGGTATCAATCGCATTAACTAAAACGACATCTGCCGCTAGTTTTTTGTCCTCCAAAGGTTTTAAGAACCCAATAGTAATGCCCGTAGGACTAGATCTCCAAGCCTTTTTAGAACATACCGCAACTATCGACCAAGAAATAAGTATACATAAAAAATATAGCATACCAACCGACCATAAACTTGTTATATATGTTGGAAACTTTGAACAAAGAAGAAACATAGACTTCTTATTAAACATTGCAGAGCTTTGTAAAGAAAAATCCATTTCATTTATGTACATTGGTGAGGGTGAATTATTTGAACAAGCGATAAATACTGTAAAAGCAAAAAACTTAGTTAATATTAAATTGCCCGGACGTTTACATCAAAAAGATTTACCTGCAATTTATCAAGCTGCTGATTTGTTTTTACTTGCAAGTGATTATGAAATCTATGGCATGGTAGTTCTTGAGGCAATGTTTTATGCTGTACCTGTAATATCAAACAATACAGCCGGTCCAGCAAGCATTATAGAGTCAGGCGTTAATGGTGTTATTATTGATAATTTAGATAGCAGCAACTGGATTCATAAGATAGAAAGCTTACTAACTAATGATAAAAAATTAGTGGAGATGAAGCAGAATGCAAAAGAAAAAATAGAACAAGAACTCACGTGGGAAAAGATAGCTCATCGCTATATTAAATATATTTTTAATAAGCTGTAGCTCCTGTTCAATTTAAACAATAGAAGTTATAAATATGATAGATATTATTGCAAAATTAGTAGTGGCTTATATGATTTTTTCAGCTATTCATGCGGTTATAAAAGCTGAGGGTGACGAGTAATGCTCTCAGATTTACTTTGGCTTATCATACTATTCGCGTTTGCAATTTTTGGGTTTAAACGCCCTTATATTGCTCTTAGTTGTGTGATTTTTGTAGATATTTTAAAGCCTCAAAATTTATCTTTTAATTTTTTAGCCAATAAACCTCTATCCTTAGTATTTACCTTGATATTTTTTATTAGTTTATTACTCAATCACCGACAATGCTCTTTACCCAGTAAAAAAAACACCACTGTATTTTTATTACTTCTTATGTGCTGGATCACAATTACGACACAATTTGCAGAATTTCAGTATGCAGCTTGGTATAAGTATGACTACTCTATAAAAACACTTCTCTTTGCTCTATTCATCCCTTTTGTGCTCAATAGTCGAATTAAAATTGAATTTTTCATCCTGGTTATGATAGCTGCTATTGCTTATTTTATAATTAATGGTGGAATGAAGACACTTTTTGGAACAACAGGTTACGGCCTAGAGTTAGTGTATTCGCGGGTTGGTGATAGCGGTATAACGGAAACAAGCACTTTATCGATGGTTTCGGCTTTTTGCTTACCTTTCATTTATTATTTACATAAACACTCCATTTTTAACAATAAAGCGATGAAATTAATATTTATTGCATTATCTTTTGCTGCAATACTAACCGTTATAGGTACTCATGCAAGAACTGGACTTGTCGGCTTGTTTATATTGTCATTATTAGTGTTAATGAAAACAAAACAAAAATTTAAAGTCCTTACTATTTTATTTATAGTACTTGTTGTAACTGTATTGTTTGCTCCTAAAAACTGGCTTGATCGGATGAACACTGTTACTGAAGCAAAAACAGAATCATCTGCTTATGGGCGATTGATTGTATGGGAGTGGACATTTGACTATGTAGCAAACAAACCATTTATGGGTGGTGGGTTTATGTCATTTAGAGCCAATGCAGGACAATTACATATTTATGCCAAGGAGGGACAACAAGTTGACCTTCGTTCTACAAGTGGTAAAGCATTTCACAATGTATTTATAGAAGTGCTTGGTGAGCATGGTTATGTGGGACTGTTTATATATTTAGCCTTAATTTGGTATACATGGCGTAATAATATCACGCTAATAAAGCATAAATCCTCACAAAACTGGGCTAAAAACTTAGCTCAGTTAAATACCTATGCTCTCATTATTTTTTGTGGATGTGGTATGTTCATTGGCGTAGCTTTTTCACCTTGGTTATATTATTTTGCAGGTATTTCCGTTGGATTAAATAATAGCTTAACCAAACAATAGGTTTAATCCTTGGGTAGCACATAACCTTTTCGTTCAAATTTATTCCAAAAGATATAATCCTTATCAGACATACCTGAAGCCATTATTGAGTCAAACCATAACGAAGCTATTTTTTTATCCCCTAAATAGTTAGGATGTGTCTTCTCTGCTAACATCAATTCTGGGTTAAAACTATTCCACATATCTACCAATGTTATTGTAAGAAATTTAGTTTCTATATTTTTATTTTTTATGATTTTTTCTACTTCTATATTAAATTGCTTTACTAAATTATATTCACCAGCACCAGAACCATAAGCATTATCTAAAAGAGGGATGATCTTTGCGATAAATATTTTCGTTCCAGGATTACCAAGCCTAATCAAATCTACTAATTGTCCTATTTTTTTTGCTGCTTGAATTGGTGAGTCTTTTCTAGCACCAATATTGTTAGTACCCAAATGGACTAATACAATATCTGGCTGATATTTATCCATTAAATATTTGGCTGAGTTTTTACCTTTTAAAAAACGGTCAATGGGCCAACCTGTATTACCAGCAAAGTCTCTATCTAAAAAAAGAGGGAAATCCCGATCTCTATACTTAGCTGGAACACTATACACTTTGTTCTTTGAGCTATCAGAAACCCCCGAGGATGGGCCAATAAAATCTACATTCCACCCTTTTCTTAATAAACTATTAAATAAATAATAACGATAGCTAGGTGAATCAAGAGAGCCTAGGGGATAGCCGCCGCCCTTTGTTATAGAGTCACCCATTGGCATAATTTTAATAGGATCAGCTTGAATTGATAAGGAGAAAAAAACAATAAAATTAATCAAATTAAATTTATATGACTTAAATATTGCTTTAACAAAATAAAAACACCTGTGTTTATCAATCCTAAACATTAACGCCCTCCTGATAAAACTTTATAAACAGCGGGTAATACTTTTTGGCAACCTATCGCGCCAACAAAAACAAAGATCAATGCTAAAGGAAATGTTAAATAAAACTTATAAGCATCCGAAATAATAAAGCTCGCTATTTTACCAACTAGATGACTTAATGGTAACAAGTGAAAGATATAAACGAAAAATGTAAATTGTGATAAATAAATCAGTTTATCATCAAGCATTTTTGAGCTTAATGAAATAATTAAAAATACCCCAATCAGAATTGATATATTTTGTATAATTAAACTTTGGAGTAGATATTTATCTACATACCAATTAGCCATATCAGGCTCTATTATTATACGAGCAATGCATAGCGCCAAATAGACTAACAAAATCACATATATTATTTTTGGAGACATACGGTCTATTAGGCTTTCAAGAAGATGTGTATGCTGAGAAAAATAACAACCCATCATAAAGAAGCTTAATGTTTCAATTGTAATAAAATACTTATTTGAAAACATAGGCATTATTTCAATATCAAAAAACCAAAGTATCATTATTGGTACAATGGTCAACAATTTCAATTTGTTCACTAACGTAAAAATTATTGGTGTGATCAAAACTAAAAACATTAAGTCTCTTAAAAACCAGAACTGTACTGAAATAGGAGTTAAGACAACATCTCGCATAAGTAAAGTTAAGTTTTGAAAAGACAATTCCCATCGAATTTCACCGTAGATATATTCGACAATAAAAATAATTAGTGAAGCAAGAAGGTAAGGAGTAAGTAAACTATTAACTCTTTTTCTAATCGCTTTTGGGTATGAAGAATGATTGTCATATGCTAAAAAAAAGAAAAAACCAGCAATGAACGCAAAAAAGGGTACCGCAATACGTGCGATCCCATTAGTAAAAAATTCTTGTAAATAATAGTTCCAAGTGAAACCACTAGACAAATCAATATCATGCTTAGTGTTGTAATGTATAGCCACAACTAAAATGGTGCAAATAATATTAGCAACTCTAAGGCTATCGCTTAATTTTGTACTTATCATGCATACCTCACATCAAACTTTTCCAATTAGGGCAGAGTTAGTTTATACAACTAAAAACTACTTTTAAAAAAAAACACTATTTCCAGATGTTACGAAGAGCCGGTAGGCTCTTTAAGGACTAAAAGTCCTCTTTAGTTCAGTGTGTTATTTTAAAATAATATCTGAACAACGTAAAAGACAAAAAAGTAATATTGAAATAGGTCACGTTTTTGAGCTTTCAAACATTATAAGCAACGTCTAGCTAAAACTAGCCCTCTAAAGATGAGGGTTTTTTTAAAGCTTTCGCACGGACTAAAGTTTTTCAGTTCTATTTTTTATAATACGCTGGGCAAGTTCGATTGATGTCTTTTCTAGATATTTAAATGAATAAATAGAAAAAATATAACTACCGATAACAGAAAAAAATAAAATAAAAGCAAGTTTCAAATGGGTGCCATATATCTCGAAATTAATGACAAGTAACACTGAAACGCCGATAAACATCATATGAAAAAGGTAGATACTATATGATATTTCGCCATAGCTCTTAACGAAATTAATAAACAGATTTGGTTTAACCGAAGATTGAGTACAAAGAGCTAATGCAACTGAGGCAAGTGCAAACATCCCATAAAAATTCCACTTATCAGATATAAATAAAATATTATCCGGAATAACAATCGTATTTGATCTAACCATTATAACGGCTGCTAAAATAAGAAGAAAAAATACTGCTGAAACTTTTAGAGGGATATTAAAGATAAATTTTTTGTGTAAAACAGCTAACAATACGCCACCAAAGACTAATGGAATTATTATATTTAAACTATTAGATGTCATAAATAAAAGCGCGAAAGGAAGAAGAAGATAATATTGAAATTCAACAGGAAGAGACCAATACGGCCCAACAAATAAACCATCTGGCCCAGTGAGATTGAATGTTAAAGAAAGATACTGAAAAACATTCTTAATTGTGTAATCATTTAAAAAGTTAGCAATCCAAAATTCAGGATTTGAAGTATAAAACAACCTAAATATTTCAATAAAGATGATATATAAAATAAGTGAAGCGGCAAAGGCAGGCCATATTCTCATAAACCTTTTAAGGTAAAAAGAACGAAAATCTTTTGAGGAGTTAATTTTTCCTGCGCTACTAAGGTATAAGGTACAACCACTAAGAGAAAAAAACAGATAAACACCAAAAGTACCAATATCAATAAGGCTTATAGGGAAAATATATCCTACCTCATCATTCAGGGCATATTTAACTTCAGCAGCTCTTAATGTATGAGAGATGACCACTAAAAAAGCAGCAACAGCCCTTAACCAAATCAAAGATTCTAAGTGTTTGCTCACCATTTACTTTTCCTTATTACATTGTTTTATCAAAGTTGGATTATTTTAGCGTGAATACAACAAATAATATCGAGAAAGCATGCGCCCTAAAGAAAATTTATTTTCAAATATTTTACGACTCTCAATTCCATATTTATTTACTTGTTCTCTATCTGAGAGAAGCTGATTACAAGCTATTTCAAATTCTCTCATGTTATCATTTTCAGATACTATTCCATTAATATGATGCTTTATTATTTCAGCGTTTCCGCCAGCATCAGTAACAATACACGGCTTTCCAAGTGACATTGCTTCTAGTAATGTCATAGATGTCCCTTCACTGAAAGATGATAATAAATAAACATCCATTATTGCAAGGTAGTGCTGTGGGTTTGGGTTGTAACCTGTCAATATCACTTGATCAGTAATATTTAAAGTTCTAATTAGGTTTTCAATGCTTGCTCTTTCATCACCATCACCAACAATAAGTAATACCGCATTATTGTGAGACTTTAATACTTCAGCAAAAGCATTTAACATCATTTTATGGTTTTTAATCGGATCAAAACGGGCAATAGTGCCTAGTACAATTACTTTATCATCAACGCCTAGTGACTGTTTTAATATTTCAGTCTTCTTTGTATCTACCCTTAACTCTGCAATACCATTATAAATAACTTGTATAGAACGCTCAGGAATATTTTCAAACTCAATTAAAGCTTGTTTTGTCGCTTCAGATATAGCCACAACACTGTCTGTAAATAAATTTAATACGGGATTGACCAATTTCCGCTTCCAAGAACTACTATCAGGATAAAAACGGCCATGTTCAGTAAATATTATTTTTGTTTTGGTGAACATTGCTGCAATTGTGCCATATACCCAAGGGGTATATTGATGACAATGCAATATATCTATTTTATGGTGTTTAATGTATTTTCTTATACTTTTAACTAATTGTAAGTCAAAACCTTGCTGCCTAGTTTCTGCATGAATATTTATCCCTTTATCCATTAACATCTGACCAAAAGGCCCTACAGGGGATTCAATACAAAAAATTGAGTGATCAAATTTATTAATATCCGCTCCATCAATTAAATTTTTAATCACTTGCTCGGTGCCACCAATCCGCATATCAAAGGTTAAATGTAATATTTTTTTCATCATCATTACTCTGATACATTTTCAGTGTTCATGTATTTATCCCACCACATTTGAAACATTAGCATACTCCATAATGGGGCTGAGTAATCTACTTTTTTATGTTGATGTTGCTGCCACATTTTGTGAATAGTTTCTTGCTTAAAATACCCTATCAAGCCTGTTTTACGATTAAATAAACAATCTTCAGCTAATGCTTTTATTTCACCTCGAAGCCAGTCTCCTAAAGGAACAGAAAAACCCATTTTTTTTCTATACAAAATATCGTCAGACAAAAAAGGCTTAAATATTTCTTTTAATATATATTTTTTTTCACCGTTATTAAATTTAAATTTAGATGGAATTTTAGCTGCAAATTCAACTAATTTATAATCTAAAATGGGAGCTCGTACTTCCAATGAATTTGCCATACTCATTCGATCAACTTTTACTAATATACCACCAGGTAAATAGGTTTTCATATCAGTGTACAAAATTTTTGATAAATGATCAGAGCCATCGGCTTTATTATAAGCGTCTAGTGTTATTTTTGATGGATGATACCCTGCAAGCTTTTTTTTCATTTCATCGTTAACTAAATCATTCCAGATCTCGTCAGTAATAAATGAATTAGTTATGTAAAAGCCCATAGCAGGCTCTACACTTAAACTGGTTAACAATGACTTGGCGCGCCTAAAAGGCGTTGCATTTATACATCCCGCAGCCTTTGCTAAGGGTGGAAATAGATACTTTCGCAAGGCTAACGGAACTTTTTGACGAAGTTGGTTTTCAATGTGATCAACAGTATACTTTTCGTAGCCTGCAAAGACTTCATCACCTCCATCACCCGCAACAGCAACCGTCACCTTTTGCTTAGCTAATTCAGAAACAAAATAAGTAGGAACCAATGAGGGATCAGCAAAGGGTTCATCAAAAAAACTGACTATATGATTCAACTCGTCTTTTACATTTTTATGGACAGTAAATTCATGATGATTGGTCTTATATTGTTCTGCCACAGAACGAGCAAAATCAACTTCATTATACTTTTCATCATCAAAACCAATAGAACAAGTAGTAATTGGTGATTTACTGTTTTTTGCCATTAGTGCAACAATACCGCTCGAATCTACGCCGCCACTTAAAAATGCGCCTAACGGCACATCACTTATCATACGGCTTTTGGTACAATGATCAGTTAACGTTGTTAGGTCAGCTTTGATCTTTTCTTCTGAATCGTTACTTGTGTGAGCAAATGAAACATCCCAGTACTCTCTTTTATTAAATCCATTAACGTTAACAGTGATAAAGTGACCTGGTTCTAATTTATAAATATTTTCAAAAATAGTTTTAGGATCGGGTATGTATTGATATGCAAAAAAGTCATACACTGCATCATCCCTAACATTTTTAGGAATATTAGGTAAAACAAGTAAGGCTTTTAATTCAGAGGCAAAAAATATGTTCTCATTATCGAAATAGTAATATAACGGCTTTTTACCCATTCTATCGCGAGCAACAAAGAGTTCTTTCTTTTCCTTATTCCATAAAGCAAAAGCAAACATACCGTTCAAATGTTCTAAACATTTTTCGCCATATTTATCATAAAGAGCAAGGATAACTTCCGTATCCGTATGGGTATTAAATTGATAGCCTTCAGACTGCAATGAAGTTCTTAACTCTAAAAAATTGTAAATTTCACCATTAAAGGCGATAACAAATTTATCATCGGCAGAATGCATTGGCTGAACACCAGCGTCTGATAGATCAATAATGCTTAATCTGCGATGGCATAGCGCAATATTCTCACCAATATATTCACCGCCTGCATCAGGACCGCGATGAAAAATAGCATTGCCCATTTCGACTAACGTTTGCTGCTTTGCTTTAACTTGATTAAATTGGCTAAATCCTGCGATGCCGCACATATAAACACTTCCGTTCTATTTGTTTGATGTATTTTAGTTTTATGTCTTTAAGCTTTAACGTTCAGCTTTATAAACTAATATACTTACGTATTTTAGGGCCTAAATATTCACTGAGGCTAATAGGTAATTTCTGCCACGTTTTTTCGACAAAAGCACGTAAGTTACTCACTTTTTCTAAACTTTCTACTATTAATTGCCCTGAGCTATCATACTTTTGCCAGTTTAATAATTCAGGTTTTGCACCCCACTGACTTTTAAACTTAAACGTACCTTCTCCAGTGGTTGAACGCCCAAAATCAAACTCTTTGCAACCTCGATCATTAACATACTTCAACAATGTCCAGTACAACAACATATTAGGTGCTAAACGATTAAAGTCTGAGTTGGTTGATGCCCAAGGAATACATGCCTTGCTGCCGTTGAACAGAACTATACCTGCACCAACAACCTGATTTTCAGAATATACCGTTGCTATAATTGCATCTTCCCCATAAGAGGAAATAATAGATTCAAACCACTTTTTACTATGAACAGGCGAACCTAAATCGCGCATATTTCGAGTAAAAACCTGATAAAATTCGTTAACAAAATCTGCGCTAGTGCCTGTTTGTGCGGTCAAACCATTTTTCTCTGATTTTCTAATTTGACTACGTAGTTTAGATTTAAACCCAGAAAACAAAGCTTCGGAACTTTCGGGTAACGCCATTAACATTCTTACTTTTGTTGCAGGTAAATCTTTAACATCAAACTTAGCATCAAGTAATATTTCACTTTCCATACTGCTTCGGTTATCGAATATAGTAATGTTTTGCTCTTTACAAAATTTAATTGCTTGGTTTAACAATAAAGTATGCACCTCATCATTATCTGCTAAAATGCCACCTACATCACAAAAAGGTAAAGCACATAAACTACCTTTTGAAAAGGGAGGTGCTATTAATACTGTAGGTAATATCCCAACAACAGGCCCGTCTAACTCTTTAGCTAGCCAATAAAAACATTTATGCTGGTAGCCTCCTTCCACCGCTTTCATCCATGCTATGCGATGGTATGCACTCGCATTATCATGTTGTTTTACATATTCATCCCAAGCAGAAAAGTTTTCACGTTGTATTAATGTAATTTCAGTCATTTCACTTTTTCTTTGTTTTAATTTGAGCATCGATAACGTATAAATTATGCGCATTACTAAAAGTATGAGTTGCCGTCACATCGTCAGCCCAGTTAGGTTCAACTTTTGATACTAATTCTTCATGGTAGTTAAGTTCATCTAGCAGAGTTATTCTATTAAAGTTAAAGCCATAACCGTATTTATATGATGAATTTTGCGACGGTCGATATAGATTACCATTTTTTTCAAATATTTTACCTGCGGGTCTTGAACGCTTGCAATCTGAAACAATAGGGTTCATAGGATGTGAAACCCAGTTTTGAGATAATAAATCATCAGAAGAAAAAAGAAACAACTCATCCCAAGTAGAAACACCTTTGTGTTCCGCCCCATTAGCAAACATCCACCATTTATTGTTGTGAAACAACAAGGTAGCATCTAATAACGCAATATTTTCCATTAAATTCATCACAAACTCCCATTTATCGGGGAATTGAGTGCAACGATAGAGCTCAACGGTATTATTTTCGACACTTTCAGGAACCATATAAAGTTCATTTTCATGCTCAAAAATGAACGGATAGGATAAATGATAATCTTTGTCTAAAATGATTTTAGGCTCAGAGTAGTTGCCTTTCTCATCCATTTCGATAAGTGATATATGACCTTTACCTGTTTTATATAAGTATTCTTCAATAAATATATAGTAAGTGTTGTTTTTGTAGATGATATGAGGATCTGCCCAAAACTTATCTTTCGGCGGAACCATTCTTTTGTAACGCCAAAGTGAACTTGAGAACTCTTTTTTAATATCAAAAAGTAAGATCCATTGTTCAAAGTAGAACTGATTACGAACAATATGATAAAGTTTTTTAATCAGTTTATTGTATGTTAATTTTATTAACTCTTTGTTTGTTGGTGTTTTATAGAGCTTTTCAGAGTACATGGTCGGATCTTGATTCTGTTTAGCTACGTTTTCAAAAAAATATTTTTCGCCCTCGGTAAATAATGACTCTAATGTTCTTGTCATAAAATATAGAGATTTCCAAAAGTAGCTATTAATATTTTCATTAAAAGAAAATTCGTTGGTACAAGAATATGAGCGGTATAGCACTTGACCATTGTCTAAGTCTTCATTAAGAATTTGTAAAATGGCTCCTGTTTCAGGCCAACTTTCCATACTTTCCCAATAGCCCGCAGGACCACCACGATTTAAGTGGTTATCACCATGATGAAAAGACCAAACCCCATATTTACTTGCCGATAAGATATCACCTCGG
>Ga0105358_10001463_pt1 | contig 12594 bp, 14 predicted proteins | sample GOMGulsemesocosm_5_FD_83509 | JGI IMG/M metagenome (GOLD analysis project Ga0105358, IMG submission 83509) | Methane-oxidizing microbial communities from mesocosms in the Gulf of Mexico - GOM15C Gulf of Mexico | ecosystem: Environmental > Aquatic > Marine > Cold seeps | place: Gulf of Mexico...
AATGCGATAAGGCGTTACTAAGGGTTTAAAGTCTGTTGATGTTTCATAGCCTTTTAACCATTCAGCGCGGATCTCTTCAATACGATCACTTAGGTCTTTAAAAATATTTTGCTGAGTTGTTCCTATTTTTGCTGTGCCGACAAGTTTCAATGACTTATAAGTATTATCCCATGGGTTATCCCACTCACCGTCGTTGAAGAAGCGTCGATCTGAACCAAAATGTAGCCATAAATCTGATTGTCCTTCATAAAACATATAAGGAGGTTCAAAGGTATCTGCGATAACGCCAATAATTTTAAATAAGCGTTCGCCATCGTTCAGCGTTTTTCCTAATACATTAGTATCTTTATTAAAGTACTTTTGCCAAAATTTTTCAGAAATCATCACGCTATCTGAAACTTGGTCGAGTTTTAAATCAGGAGAAAATTTTTGTCCTAAAATAACAGGTACATTAAAAATATCGTAATAATCAGGTGTTGCAAAGGTAGCAACAACTTTTGGTTCACCGGGTAAGTTTGTAAATACCATGTTATTAGGACTTACCGGGGTGAGTTTTTCAAAGCTACTTTGGGTTTTATACCAATGCACAATAGATTTATAGCTTTGATAGCCAGAATGAACACCAGCAGGCGTAGTAACTTCTTGTTCAACAACATAGAGGTTTTTTTCATCAAGCACGTTCAACGGTTTGAAGAAATAAGTATTTACCAAAGAAAAAATAACAAATAAAGTCGCTAACGTTAATGACATGGTGATCATCACAGAAGCGACAAAACCGGGTGCATTTTTTAGTGACTTATAGGCCAGTGAAAACTGACTTTTGGTTTTACGTTGAAATTTTGTAAAGGCATTCATAATTACACCGCTTGTTGCTGAGCAAGGTCTGCTGGGGCTGAATTTATTAAAGTGATACTTTCATTTGCTGTAGAAAGCTTAACTATTTTTCCATCCAATAAATGTACTTGTTTACTGGCATGTCCGGCATAGCGGATATCATGGGTAACCATACAAATAGTGGTACCTTGTTTATTGAGGTTATTAAGTAGATCCATTACCGCATCACCATTTTTAGAATCCAAATTACCGGTTGGTTCATCAACTAATAAAATGGTCGGTGCGCCTGCTAAAGCTCTGGCTATAGCGACACGTTGCTGTTGACCACCTGAAAGTTGGTTAGGCTTATGTCCTTGGCGATGCTCCATTTCTACTTGGGTTAATGCCTCAATAACACGTTTCTCTATTTCTTCTTTATTTAGTGAATCTTCGCGATAGGTTAATGGTAAAGCGACATTATCAAAGACACTGAGTTCATCAATAAGGTTAAATGATTGAAAAACAAAACCAATGTGCAAGTTTCTTAATTCTGCTTGTTGATCCATTGATAGTGCATTGGTATCAACATTTTCGATAAAATAATCACCTTGGCTGGGTGAGTCCAATAAACCCAAAATGGATAATAATGTTGATTTTCCACAGCCTGAAGGGCCACTTATTGATAAGTAATCGCCTTTACAAATTTCTAAGTTGATATCATTTAATGCCTGAATTTCAATGTCAGAATTTGTATAGTTCTTAGATAAATTCTTTAAAGAAATTATGATGTTATTATTTGTTGTCGTAGTTTTCATTATGCTTCCTTAAGGATAAATTATTTGGTTATTGATACTTGATTATGTTCTTGCCATTGCGTCATATCTGAAATAATAATTTTTTCCCCTACTTGAGCACCATTAATCACTTCGATGGTATTACCTGAAAGTGTACCAAATTCAATGGCGGTCAGTAGGGCTGATTTGTTGTTGGGGGTTACTTTAAAGATATCTTTATTTTTGAAACCGTAGGCATCTTGTGGTTGATCGACGTAAAGGGTATTTTCAATTGTTTTTACTTGAATTTGACCTTCAACTGTTAAGTCTGGGCGGGCATTACGAGGAAGATTACCAAGTAAATCAAGTTCAATCATTACTCTGCCATCAGTTACTACTGGGTCAATTCTCAGCACTTGTGCGGTAATTTTTGCGCCAAAAGTACTGATCGTTGCAGGCATACCTATCGCTATTTGATCTGCTTGATTTTGTTGCACTCGAAGCTCGGCAACTAATTGTTTTATTGAGCCTACGGTCGCTAATTGGGTGCCGGGCATAACACTTTGACCTATCTCAATAGGTAAGGTTTGTAATACGCCATTTAATCCTGCTCGCACGGTTAGTCGATTAAAACGGTTATTAATGGTGTCAAAATTCAGCTCAAATTGAGTGATTAAATCTTTACTGATTTTTAGACGTTCTTGCTGCATTTCTTTTAATTGTGCTTGTCGAAGATACTCAATTTCTACCCTTTGTTTTAGTTGACGAACATTGAGTTGGGTACGTTTAAAATCGAGTGCACTAACAATGCCTTTATCAATTAACTTTTGCTCAGCTTCTACTCTTAGTTGGGCATTTTCCAACTCACTTTTTAATAAGGCAATTTGTGCATCTCTTTCTAATAACTGACTCTTATGAGAGATTTTTTGCTCTTTAAATTGAGCATGTTGACGGGCTAGCTCTAAACGAGCATTCACAACGTCTTGTTCAAGGCGAGGATCTGAAAGGGTTAAGATGACACTGTCTTTGGTTACAGTTGCGCCGGGGTAAAGTTGAATGCTTTCAACAATGGCTTGTGATTGGCTGGTTAATAGTCGTTGATGTTTAGCTCTAAGGCGACCATAACCGTCGACTTTTACGTTAAAATCGCCTTGTTTTATGGTAGCGATACGTAATGTTTCGCTTTGTATTTTGGGTTCACTACCAATAGACGATAATCCCCAAAAAGAGACCAACGCTAGTGATGCGACCAAGCAGCCAGTAATTAATTTCTTACTTACTTTTTTTGGCGATTTATTAAGTGTTGCGGTTAAGTCCATAATGTTAAAATCAAATAGTTAAGCTATGCCAGTTAAATAGCGAATCTTATGCCAAACTGTTATCTATTGATTTTTAAGGGAATTATTGTTTAATGATTTGACCAAATTGATAATTATTCCCTGACAAGGGAATAATTACTTAAAAGTGGGAATTTCAAAGTTGTTAAATTATTTATATGAATTCTTTATGTGAATTCTGGATTCGAATTTTAAATGGTAACGGGTATAGGTTCGAAATGATTTTAGGGCATGATGTCAGAAATACGATAGACCAGAGGCCCAATAAAAAACAAGGCAATGATCACTATAAATAATAGAAAAAAAGTTTTATTTCCCCATTGTAATACTTTCGCCAAAATATCAGATTTTGGATAACCATCCTCTTTAATCGTTCGACTGCTGGCTGGGTTAATGAGTTTTTGAAGTATATCTTTATTTTGTAAAAGGATTGTTGACGGTTTATTTATTTCATTTTTAACATATGACGTTTGGCAAATAAGCTTATAGCCACGCTTAGGCAAAGATTGGATATAACTAGGGTTTTTGTGATCATCATTAAATAATAATCTTAATTTTCCAATGGCTCTACGAACAGCTGCATCAGAAACACAGCGATCTTGCCAAACGTTCTCATGTAATTCTGCCATTGAAATATAGCGATTTTCATTCTTATAAAAATAAATTAATACATCTAGAACTTTAGGTTCAAGTTTGGCCGATTTTCCATCATGGCTTAAGGTCATTTCTTCTTGGTTCAGTATATAACTGCCAATACTTATCACTTCAATACCTACTTTTCAAAGGAAGTTAAAATAAATCAAGTAAAGTTTAACATGAATAAAACTTGTTAACTATAATTACATAAGGCAGTTCTATTGTTTTAAGTTATTGAATTTTAACGAGGTTACGGTTTGGTTACGCCGAAGTTCCTTATAAGTATAGGCTAGCTTATTGCTATACTTTGACATAGCACTTACCTTATGTCGAAAGAAAGGCATTATGTAAATCAACCACAACTTTTGCTGAATAGTCTAAGTATTGTTATCGCCGCCAAGCTGGTTGTTTATTTAAGAAACCATCATATAAAAGTAGTGAATATGAAAAATAAGAGAAAAATTATCTACCAGTGTTTAATTGGTACCTCAATGCTAATGCTCGTCACCGGTTGGCAGTTAGGATATTCCAATTCATTAGAATATGTTGATAGAAACCATATTTCTATTGCTCAGGTTGAAGCAGGAGATTTTTCGATAAAAGTAGAGGGATATGGCTCTCTACAATCGCTTAATAAACGCTTGTTGACATCAACGAGCAATGCCTTAGTCGATGACATTATACTTAAAGCGGGTGCTGTTGTTAAAGCCAACACCGTTATTATGACGCTTAAAAATCCAGCTCTTGAAGCTGAACTTCGTCAAGCACTAGCAAAATTGAAAAATAGTAAAACCCAAAAAAGACAAACACTTTTGCAACAGCAACGGGAAATGTTGAATAACGAATCAGCATTGTCTGAATTAGTTGCTGAAGAAGAAATAGCTATGTTGCAAGTAGATGCAGAGCGAGCGCTCGCCAAATCAGGCATAGTTTCCAGTATCAATGCCAAACGTAATGAATTAAGAGCTAGGCAGGTTAGTAAGCAAGTTAAATTAGAGCTAATTAAACTTGAAAAAATTAAGGCGGTGCATCGTGAATCATTATTGATTCAAGATGATTTAATTAGTCAGGCAAAAGAAGAATATGATGTCTCGAAGCAGATGGTCGAACAATTATCTGTAAAAGCGGGTATTGAAGGAGTGATCCAGCGAAGTTCACTTAATTTAGGGCAAAGTGTATTTGCAGGTACTGAATTAGCTTTGATTGGCAGTTTGTCACCTTTAGTTGCTGAAATTAAAGTACCTCAAATGCAAGCACATATGGTTGCCGCAGGTATGAAAGCTGAGATTAACACGGTAAATGGACAGATATTAGGAGTTGTAGTACGTGTTGACCCTGTCGTTAATGAAGGTGCTGTGCAAGTTGATATTCAACTTAATGAAGGCATTTATAAAGGGGTGAAGCCTATGCAGTTGGTTGATGCGACAATTTTAGCGCAAGTTCAAAAAGGTGTGCACTATATTAAAACACCGACAGGCGTTAATGAAAATAGCACGGCATGGTTGTTTAAGCTAACCGGTGATGACATTGCAAGTCGAGTAGAGGTGACATTTGGTAAAACGTCAGGACAACTAATTCAAGTACTCTCGGGATTAAAGTCGGGAGATAAAATTATTACCTCTAAACTCGATTTAGCACCTGATACTCAACAAATTAAACTAGGCAGTTAACATGAAAAATCAAGTATTAAAAATTTCAAATTTAACCAAATCGTTTAACTCTGGCGAACAAAAAATTCAGGTATTAAAAGGAATTAATTTTTCTGTATGCGAAGGTGAATTTGTCTCAATTTCAGGACCATCAGGCTGTGGTAAATCAACTTTACTCAACATTATGGGGATTTTAGATACTCCTGACAGTGGAGAGTATGTAGTAGACGGCTTACAAGTAGCTAGCATGAATGCGAGCCAACGAGCAAAAATACGCGGCGACCGTATAGGTTTTGTTTTTCAGTCTTTTAACTTAATTGATGAATTTACAGTACTTGAAAATATTGCATTACCCCTAAAGTATCGTGGTGATAGTTTAGAAAATCGTCATGCGCGTGCTCAAGCCTGTTTAGAAAAAGTAGGATTGGCAGATAAAGCGGAGTTGTTTCCAAGTCAATTGTCAGGGGGACAGCAACAACGAATATCTATAGCAAGAGCTTTGGCTGGTGATTCAGGCATTATGTTAGTGGATGAACCAACGGGTAACCTTGACTCCAAAAATGGCGATGCAGTTATGGCATTGCTCCAAGAGTTAAACAATTTAGGTACAACTATTGTACTGGTAACTCATGATCCTCGGTATGCTGATATGGCACAGCGTAATATACAATTACATGACGGATTGATTGTTAGTGATGGGCATAAAAAAGAAAAGAAACAAACACAAGCTGAGGCTATTTAGCTATGTTACTTCAAACAATCCTACGTACTTTTAAACGGGCTAAACAGTATTATTTAACCACTGTTTTCACTTTGGCTATCACTTTGTCTATGGTGTTAACTGTTTTTAGTTTGGTTGACTTAGTATTTTTTGCACCGTTACCTTTTAACAATGCAGATAATCTTTATGTTTTAGAAGGTGGTTTAAAAACATCACAAACTGATTTTGAAGGTAGTACAAATATTCATGTGACAAATTACATAAAAGCGCAAAATGATGTTTTTAGCGAATTTGCACTTTATCATGACTGGACTGACTATAAACTTTATGACTTGCTTGAAAGGCCTAAAATCTCAGTATTATTAGCGACGGAGAATTTATTTGATACTCTCGGCGTTAAGCCGGAATTGGGACGCCTATTTAACAAAACCGAATCCGTCGGTAACAAGCAGCCATCCGTAGTACTAGGTTATCGTACTTGGCAAAAACATTACCAAGGTGATAAAGATATTGTTGGTAAAAAAATCCAGCTAAATCAACGCCGTTTTAACATAATAGGTGTAGCCCCAGATAATTTAGTTCTACCGTATTATCAAAAGATAAATGACGCTGTGTGGATCCCGTTAGATATGGATCAGGAATTTGATGCCAATAAGTGTAAGAACTGTTACATGGGAAGTTTAAAGGCGGTTGTTAGGCTTAAAAAGGAGGTTAGTCTTGAAAATGTCGCCGAGCAAATGAATATACTTGCTCTGCAAGGAGCGCAACTTCATACCCCTGATTTGTTAAAAAACTATACTCCAACAGCCGGAATTACATTATTTCGTCAGGCAATCCAAGGTGATAGTGCTGGCATCGTATTAATGTTATCTATTGGGGTTCTATTATTAATGGTGATCGCTTTAATTAATCTATCGAGCATGCAACTCGCTCGAGCGGTGGCCAAAATTAAATCGGTAGCGATAAGTTTTGCCTTTGGCGCTAGTAATAAGCAACTATTAATCGAATCATTCAAACATAACTTTTTGGTGATCGGCATCGCTGTTTTATTAGCATTAATAGTTACGGCCTTAAGTTTTACAATTGTACAAGTTTTAGCATCAGACTCGATTTCTCGTTTAGATAGTTTAAGCCTTAGTTTTAATACCATATTGTTTGCTGTGTTTTTAATTATTGGTATCGCGCTACTTTATTCTTATCTTGAATTAAAAGTTGTCAATGAAAAGAATTTAATGGTGAGTTTACAAAGTAGCGGTAAGGGGGTAGGAAAACAAATGAGTGCGGGCACAAGTCATTTATTGATTGGCCTGCAAGTTACGTTTTCATTTATAGTTTTGATATCAGCTTGTCACGTCGTATTGTTGACGTTGTCAGAAGCGCTGCGTGATAATGGTTTGAATAGCGAAGGAAAATGGACATTGCGAATGGACTTTTCTCAAGTCAAAGACAAAGCAGAAAGGAAGAACCACCATCGATCAATATTAACTCAACTAAACCAACTTAATAGCGTTGCTGATGTTAAAGAAGCTTCAGAGTCCAAGTTTCCATATGCACATAACCACGATCAAGTTTTTGATGAAAGAGGTCGTTATCTCGGTGGCACGTTACGACCACGCGTGGCATTAGGTTATTTTGATGCATTAGGCCAGAAAATAACAGGCAGTGATTTTACAGTAGGGGATAGCGAATTAGAAAATCCTCCCGTAATTCTCAATCAACGTTTAGCGGATAAAATATCAGACAATATAGAAGAGGTTATTGGTAGCAAAATTAGTTTCGATAATAAAAAGTTTTATACCGTTAAAGGTGTGGTGAGTAATACCTATTTTCCAGGAAATGATTCGTTTGAATATCCTGAGGTATTTTTGCCTGCAAAATATGACGGTGAGCGTATTTACTCTTATTTGTTAGCGACAACAGATAACGAATTGTTAGAGCAACAAGTAAGAATATTACTAGCTAAAATAGACAGTCGCTTAGACGTTGCCAGTCTACTTACCTTAGATCAACAATTTGCGGAAGTTAGACAGAAGCATTTAAGTGCCGCTTGGATTGCGATCGTTTTAGCTGTGGTTTCTTTGTTAATGGTCTGTATTGGTATTAACGGTATTGTTAATTATATGGTGCAGGTACGTCGTTATGATTTAGGTGTGAAACTGGCGATGGGAGCTGATAATAAACGTTTACTTAAAGACAGTTTGATAGAGTTAATGCAGCCCGTACTTATGAGCCTACTTTTTGCATTTTCACTGAGTTTTATGTTACTAGGTTATAGCAAAACTTTGCCTGACATAACATTTAACCCTGACTGGATAATAGTGATAAGTATTTTATTAGGTTTTGCATTATTGTCATTGTTAGTTAGCTTTATTCCAGTACGACAAATATTAGCAAAAGATCCCATTCAAGCATTAAGAAACGAATAATATCGAAATAATGATTTTATCCATTGATTTATTAAAGTGAACAGCTTGGTTCATTTTAATAAGTATTTATGGCGAAAGCTCTAAATAATACTTATCTTAGGAACGTTCAAGTTATGCATAAAAATTTTTTAATCATGGTGTTATTAGGCTCTCTTCTTTCAGGATGCTCAGGAAGAGAAATAGACATTCTTGATAGGGATGGTAAGGTTGTTGGTGGGTGCTATGGGGGGGCTGACTGGCATTTTTATGGCTTGCAAGATACCATCGACTATCAGTTATATACGTGTTTCAAAGAGTCAGTTGAACAAGGTCTTACTATATCTGATACATCATTGCTTAATAAAGACTTCACACTGCCACCTGTACCCAAAGGGTATAATTTCTGGAATAAAAAATTGGCGATGCACCATTTCAGAAAAAATAATATTACTGAGCAAAAACTAGGGTACATTCTTGCTGCTATTGAGTTGGAGTATATGAAAGTTGTTTGGCCAGCAGAAGATGATTTAGCTGATGGAAAAATTAGCCAAGCAGAATTTGATAAATTAGAGAAAAAAGCTAAGTTCATTTGGCATGGTGAGTGATGTGTCTATTAAATTCTTTTTAGTTACTAAATTCTGTAACATGCCAAAGCTCTCCTGATGGTCCCCACAAATAAACGACTTTCCCCCAAGGTTCTATTTTAATGGGTTCATACTTAATGTTGAAACCATCCAATTTAGAGATAACCTCAAATGCCTCATTTATATCTAGAACAGAAAGTTGAATCATTAAATTATTGGCCAATTCTTCGTTATAAAACTTTTGTAAAAAAAAAGCTACATTCACCGTTTTTAAATAAGGATAAGTCATCAGTGACATAATCCATTTTAAAACCTAATTCTTGATAGAGCGATTTAGATGCTTCGTAATTTTTGCTAGGAATGAAAACTCTAATATCATCGACTTTCACTGGACTCTCCTTTGGTTATTTTCTCTAGTTATGGGCTGATAAAAAGTGCAGTAATCGGTCAATTACCTCGCCTTAATTGGCTTGTATGGTACTTATTGTAGTCTTTATCGTTTATATCACTTGGAGATATTGCTATTGAGCCTGTTGCGTAATCGTGAACGGCTCTGCGCTCTCGATTAAAAATTATTGCAATCATTGAATAGCCGCCCAAAAGAAGTTTTAGAACCGATCTTACCAGTGACAAGTGAATAGGTATTCTTTGTAGAGTGGCGCGTTGTCTGATCCTAAATCGAAATAATAACTGCCCTAGTGTACAGAAATAGGCGGTTAATACTGAGTCGTACAAAAATAGCGCGAGTAATACAATACCAAATTGGACTGAAATATCATCTGCTTGGGGTAATAATTTGACAGCGATTAAATAAGCACAGAAAAAAACAAAAATGTAATCAACTATTGTTCCAAAGTCTCTTTGATACAAATTAGGAAACCTCGAGATCTTCAAGTTATCGCTATCCATTTCTGTTTTTTCTTGTTCAATAGGCGAAACACTTTCATTAAAACTGAGTTCAATCTTACTCATATTCCAAACTTCCTTATTTATTAGTCCATTAGGCATTGTTACCACAGTTCTTTGATTAATGATATTTTGCCATCTTTAAAGCCAAATATAACAAGTAAAGGCTCTGTTTGCTGCCAAGTATTATTTTCTTGAACCACACCGTGGGAGTATTCTATTGCGATGTGATTTTTACCAAAAATCGTATTTATTATACGCATCTCATTATTGTTAGTATTTTGGTAAGCTCCGCGCTTTAAGTTACGAACAAATGCTTTACGCCATGATGATTTGTCAAAATTTGCTTCGTATTCTACATGAATATATTTAACATCATCATGCATTAAGGATAACAAATTATCGATATCTTCAGTGTTTGAGCCTTTACGACTAATTTTGTCTAGGGCTGCAAAGTATGAATTAATCTGATTTAACTGACAGCTTGAATTGCAACTTGCTGCAAATGTTATATTTGAAAGAATTAAGCAGGTTAATACTAATCCCATTTTTAAAATACGCTTCAATTAGAACTCCATTGTTTGATAAATGCTTAATAGCTTGTTTGTGATGTTTAAAATTAATTTTTATATTGTTTTGAGGCAATCAATGTTGCCGTCATTATTAGAATTAATCCAATTATGATATGCGTGATAGAGAAATAAAGTGAAGCAACACCAAATACAGCCAGGTGACTTAATGGAGCGACAACAGAGAGTAACCAAACAACTAACGATGCAATGAGAGCAGTTTTCGTTCCATCACCATAGTTAGGTCGGATAACCACATAAAGCCATATAGTTAAAACTCCCCAGGAAACAATAAATATGAGTCCAAAGATAGCAAGTTTCACCACAACGTCCATGGATAAATTAATGGAATGACCCATAGTTTTAAGCTCTTCAATATAACTCTCGCCTAAAAAAATAAACAATAAGGGCGCTGCAAGAGTACTGTATACAAGTGCCCACACAACTCCGCTTAAGAAAATACTACCCCAGTTGATTTTATTGTTCATAGCTAGACCTCGGCATACTGGATAACAGCGTATTTGAAGGCAAAGTACCCGCTCAAATCTTAAACAGACAACCTACTTTTAAATCATTAATCTTTGTAATTCAATGTACTAATTTTGTTGTTAGGATTTATGTTAACGGAGGCTTTATTTCCATTTTACTTTGTCTTAATTAAAACAGTGGGGTAGGCAGCTAGTTCTCTTTGATCTAGCTCAAGCCCATAATTTTGGTAGATTCTATTAAGCACATGAGAATCTAATATTTTTAACCAGCTATCATTTAGCTTAGTTCGCAATTTATTTTTAACGGCGACTGAGCTTATACCAAAATATACAGGATTGCCTTCTAAAGAAAAACGAATATCAAAATTACGGCTAATGTCACCGTATTGAGCCAAAAGATAAATAGCGGAAAGCTCATCATCAAACATTGCGTCTACTCTGCCTGAAAAGAGCATTTTGTGACGGTTAATATTGTTTTTTATGTAAACTAATTTACCGCTAACATTATTTTTTGTTAATATTTTTTCATTAAATTCTAAACCAAAAGAGTTACCTCGTGTAACTCCTATCAGACCATTAAATTGGGATAACATTGAAACATTGATAACTTTTGAACTTCTTTCTCGGTGGGCGATTAAAACTACTTTTTCTATATGGTGAGGACCGATAAATAGTGAGAACTTACTACGTTCTTTATCTTGTGTGTAATTTGATAAAAGGTGAATATCCCCCTTTTCTAATAACTTGATTGCTCTGATCCAAGGGATTTCTTTCACGCTGAGTTGGCAACCTGCGCCATTAACTAAGGCTTCTGCAATATCAATACTAATGCCATGCCAGCTACCATCAGCATTTTGTATATGATAAGGAGGGAAGTTTTTAGCAACAGCTATTGTTAACGTACAGGCATACGTGAAATTGGATATTATTAACAATAATAAAACAACTTGAACTTTATAATTTACTTTTAATATGTTTAACATGTACTAATGACCAATGATTCAACATGTAATTACTTAGAAAAGGTAGTTATTATTGTTATACCAAATGAAATGAATAATTTAATTGGTATTGATCATTACCTAAAGCGTTACAACAAGGTTAATTTAATTATAGCAGTTAATTTTACGGAGGATGCCAATGTTTAAGTTACTAATTTTTAGTATTTTATTTGTACTTTTAGCCAATTGCGGCGGCAGTAGCAGTCAAGAAGATACCACAGTAGCAAATAACTTTAACTCAACAAGACCTACATTAAGTGCCAATAACACTGATATTCCAGATAATAGTGGTGTTAATGACTATAGAGTTTTATTTTTTGGTAATAGCCATGTAGTAGGCCTTCCTTATTTACTTAAAACTTTAATTGAACATGGCTTACCTGAGAAAACTACTTATATTAAATCCGCCACTAGCGGCGATTATTTACAAGAGCGTTTAAGTAACCCTTCATCTGTTGAGTTACTTACCGCAAATCAGTGGAGTCACGTGGTCTTGCAAGCGCAGAAATACTCACAAAGTGGGCTTGTCGATTATCCTACAATTGCAGCGCAAACATGGATCCAGCTTGCTAAAGCGCAAGATACTACACCGGTACTATTTCCTGAACATCCACAACGCGACCACGATAATGAGGGCAGACAAGTTCATGACTTACATTTATCTATTGCAGCGTTGCAAGCAAGTTGTGTGGCTCCTGTTGGTTTAGCATGG
>Ga0105358_10001465_pt1 | contig 12593 bp, 7 predicted proteins | sample GOMGulsemesocosm_5_FD_83509 | JGI IMG/M metagenome (GOLD analysis project Ga0105358, IMG submission 83509) | Methane-oxidizing microbial communities from mesocosms in the Gulf of Mexico - GOM15C Gulf of Mexico | ecosystem: Environmental > Aquatic > Marine > Cold seeps | place: Gulf of Mexico...
ATGGCTAAAGCTGATGAAGCTACTGCTGACATAAAATCATCCAGGGCAAACAGAGACCGTGTTCAAATCGAGCTAGATTACACTCGTTTAAAGGCGCCGATTGATGGAATAGTTGTCCAAACTTATGTGGAAAATTTCGAAAATGTTCAGGCTAAACAATCAATTATGCGCATTGTCGATAATTCGCTCATCGAAATGATTGTGAACATTCCAGAGGATCTTATTTCTTTAACACCGCAGGTGAAAGGAATTTTTGTAGTGTTTGATGCATTTAAAGACATCAAGATTCCAGCTAAAATTTCAAAGATTGGTACAGAGGCTACTGAAAATACAAGAACGTATCCAGTGACGTTGATTATGAACCAACCTGCGGATGCTAAAATCTTACCGGGTATGGCGGGAACGGCCTCCGCGTCCAATGAAGGTATCGTCGATCAATCAACGGACATTGAAATTCCTATAACGGCGGTGGCGACGTCTCCTGGGGAAGAAGGTAGTTTTGTTTGGCGCATCGATAAAGGCAGTATGACTGTCAATCGTGTCATGATCGAAGTTGGCCCTTTAACAGATCATGGTGTGATCATTACAAAAGGCCTTGATAAGGGAGACCGGGTGGTTATCGCTGGCGTCAATTATTTGAAAGAAGGGCAAAAAGTTGCGTTGATGAAAGAGCCGGTGTCAAAATGAACCTCGCCAAAATCGCGATTGAAAATGCGAAAATTACTTATTTCATAACGTTATTGGTCATTGTTGGAGGTATTGGCGCTTTCTCTAATTTAGGGCAATTGGAAGATCCAGAATTTACGATCAAAACAGCGGTTATCGCGACTTCATACCCAGGCGCTTCCTCTAAAGAAGTCGAACTTGAAGTAACCGACAAAATTGAGTTAGCCATTCAGGAAATGGCACAGATAGACTATCTGGAATCATTCTCGCGTGCAGGATATTCCCAAATCAGTGTTAATATAAAACCTACTTTTACGGCTGAAGCAATTCCGCAGGTTTGGGATGAGTTAAGACGAAAAGTGCGAGAAGTTGAGAATTCACTGCCACCTGGATCTGGACGACCTATAATTGGCGATGATTTTGGAGATGTTTTTGGATTTCAATTGGCCGTCATTGGAGACGGGTTTAGTTACAACGAACTGCAGACTTATACAAAAGAGATCAAGAAGCATATTTCTGTTGTCGAAGGCGTTGCCCGAGTAGATTTGTGGGGAGAGCAGCAAAAAGCCGTTTATTTGGAGATATCGAAAGCACAGCTAACGCAACTTGGGATAAGTATGCAAACACTTGCGGCGGCAGTTCAGAATTTAGGGCTGGTTACCGATGCAGGGAGCGTAAACTTGTCGACAGAGCGTATGCGGATTGTCCCAACAGGTGAATTACAAACCATTGAAGATATTGGCAATATTGTTGTAACGCCATCAGCAATTGATTTATTACAAAATAAGGATGACTCCACAATTGGAGTGGGGAAAACAACTATCCGCATCCGGGACATTGCCACAGTTAGGCGAGGCTTTATTGAGCCTACAAGTACAATGATGCATTATAATGGTCGGCAAGCTATTGGTGTTAGTATCACGAATGTATCTGGCAGCAATGTTGTTGATATCGGAAAACGGATCGACGTGCGCCTTGAAGAACTAATTGCTGATCTGCCTGTGGGGCTCGAAGTGAGCAAAATTCATTGGCAATCAGAAATCGTTGATGCTGCTGTAAAAGGTTTTCTTATCAATTTTGGCCAAGCGCTCCTCATTGTTATCGTTGTTCTGACTATTGGCATGGGCTGGCGAATGAGCTTGCTCATCGGGACGGCACTGGTGGTTACTATTTTTGCCAGTTTTATTTTGATGGCAATGTTTAAAATTGACTTGCAACGTATGTCCCTTGGGGCACTCATCATTGCGTTGGGAATGATGGTTGATAATGCGATCGTGGTCGCTGATGGATTTGTTGTTAAACTAAAACAGGGGGTGAATAAGAAAACTGCAGCTATTGAGGCAGCACAAATCCCTAGTATGCCGCTACTCGGTGCAACTTTTATAGCGGTTTTGGCCTTCTATCCTATTTTCGCGTCCGAAGAAGATGCGGGGGAATATTGTGCTACTCTGTTTATAGTTGTTGCAATTTCCTTGCTCTCCAGTTGGGTTGTCTCCGTTACCATCACTCCACTGCAATGTATGGGAATGATCAAGGCACCTGAGGATACTTCGTCAGACGAGGATTTGTATTCAGGGAGATTTTATCGAATTTTTCGGGCTTTTTTATTGAAAATGATAAAGCTGAAATATTTAGTTGTGGTTGCAATGCTCGGTGCATTGGTTGTCTCCGGTATCGGGTTTACGCAAGTGAAACAACTCTTCTTTCCAGACAGCTCTATGACGAAATTTATGGTCGATTATTGGGCTCCTGAAGGGACACGGATTGAAACTGTCATTGCAGACCTTCGCCAAGCTGAAAGTAAAATTTTGGGTGATGACCATGTGGTGAATGTCGCTAGTTATATTGGAAGCGGTCCACCACGGTTTTATTTGCCCGTGGAGCCTGAACCACTTTATAAATCTTATGCGCAACTTATTGTAAATGTTGATGATTTTAAGCTGATTCCAGATTACGCAAAGGAACTGGATAATTGGTTCAGGGACAACTACCCACAAGCAAAAGTATCTGTTCGGGCTTTTGGCGTTGGGCCCAGTGATACGTGGAAATTTGAATTACGTTTGTCTGGACCTGCAGATGCAAAAGCGGATGATCTGCGCAGAATATCACGTCAATATGAAACCATTGTTGAAAATAGCCCTTACGCGGCGTCGGTTCGTACAAACTGGCGTGAAATGGTACCCGAAATTGTGCCCCAGTTTAATCAGGATAAGGGAGGCTGGGTCAATATATCACGAGCAGACCTGGCAAATTCTACAAAACTCGCGTTTGATGGTCAGTCACTTGGTTTGTTTAGAGACAAAGATGAGTTAATCCCCATTATCATTCGGCCAATTGAAAAAGACAGGCAAAATGTAGGCGGGTTAGATGTTCTGCCTGTGACTTCTTCCCAGTCCATAAATACGGCTCCTTTGTCGCAGGTCACCGATGGTTTAAAATTGCGTTGGGAAAACCCATTGCGTTGGCGGCGCGATCGGTTGAGCACTATTACTATTCAAAGTAACCCTATCCAAGGCGTAACCCTGCCGACATTCCGTGCTGATGTTCTTGCGGATATTGAGGCGGTGGAGCTTCCTCCCGGATATAAAATTGTCTGGGGCGGTGAGTTTGAATCTTCAACTGACTCTCAAGCATCATTGATCCCCGGCATCATTCCCGCCGTTACCCTTATGGTCTTGGTGATTGTTATGTTGTTTAATTCCTATCGACCATCGATTATCATTTTTCTTGTGCTTCCCTTTGCTTTTATCGGAATGACAATCGGATTGATCGTGTTTGACACACCCTTTGGCTTCTTAGCTTTGCTTGGGGGGATGAGTTTATCGGGCATGATGATTAAAAATGCGATTGTGTTGTTAGATCAGGCTGTTATCGAGTTCGAGGCTGGTAAAGATAGACACACCGCTATTGTCGACGCGGCTCTTTCCAGATTGAGCCCAGTGTTTTTGGCTGCGGCAACAACAGTTCTTGGTGTTGTTCCGCTGTTACAGGACACATTCTGGGTCGGCTTGGCCGTGACAATCATGGCAGGGCTGACTTTTGGAACCTTCCTTACAATGGTTCTCGTGCCTGTTTTTTACTCGATTTTTTATAAACCCGTCACAAAGGCAGAAGAGCAAACTGGTGACGCAGCTCCAGTCCCATCATGATTGTCTAAATAACAGGATTATTATTCAATAAGTTGATTAAAATGTACGGTCTCTATCTAGAGGTCGTACATTTTTTTTATATTCAATTTCGCTTACCTGAATATAAATGCGCAATTTTCTGATAGAAAAAGAAAGCCTGTCGGTATAAAACAGTCTGCACACTTATAGCCAATAACAAGATCCCATTAAGAGGAAAGTAAAGTGAACGATATAGAACCATTAAAAGGTCTGAAAATAGCCGATTTCAGTCAAGGAGTCGCTGGTCCTTATTCAGCAATGATGCTTGCTCAAGCCGGGGCTGATGTAACGAAAGTTGAACCTTTGGATGGGGACTGGTGTCGAACCCTTGGGACTGCTTATGGGGATTATTGTGCCCATGCTGTTACAGTTAATCTTGGCAAAAAATCAATTTCCCTAGATCTCAAAAGCCCTGAAGGGCTGAAAATTGCCAAACAAATTGCGGCTGAGGCTGATGTTATGGTTGAATCTTTTCGCCCGGGCATTATGGCTAAATTCGGTTTGGACTACAAATCAGTTTCTGCGGAAAACAAAGGTATTATTTATCTGTCTGTGACTGGATATGGACAAGACGGACCGTATAATGACCGCCCTGTGACAGATGGGGCTATCCAAGGTTTCTCAGGCTGGATGTCTATGACACGCGATGAAAACGGCACACCTATGAAAACAGGTATGGTCGCTATTGATTTCATGACTGGTATCTTTGCTTATCAAACAATCCTGAAGGCTCTTATTGCGCGCGGAATTAATGGTAAGGGGGGATATTATGATAGTAGCCTCATGCAAACCGCTGCAGCCTTCCAGACTGCTAAAATTCTAGAACATCACCTTGAAGGTGGACAACCCACTGTTCTCTACGTTCCTGCAGGGACAATGAAGACAGCAGACGGACATATTGGTATTGCCGTAATGAGGGAGCGTCACTACGCATCCCTTTGTAAAGTGATCGGTCGCGAAGATCTTATTGATCATGAAGAGTATAATACCCGTGAAAAACGGGTTGATAAGGAACAAGAATTGATGGCAATTTTGAGAGCCGAATTCTTGAAGAAGTCAACCGCGACTTGGTCGGAAGAGCTGAATGCAGAAGGCGTCATTCACAGTCCAATTAATTCATACAGCGATTATCTGGAAAATGAACAAGCAAAAGCCGTCGATAGCTATCGCTGGATTGATCATGAAGGTGTCGGAAAGGTTCCATTGCCCCGTATTCCTGGATTTCCAGCCTTTGAGGATGGAAGCCGCTTAGCGCATAGCCCGAAGATTGGTGAAAATTCTGGCGAGATATTGGCTGCAATGGGCTATTCTGTTGATGAAATTTCGTCATTTGAAGCAAGTGGTGCAGTCTTACAAAAATAGATAATTTTATAAGAGGGCGTGTTAGCGCACGTCTTCTTGTCCATAGGCTATTTAAAAAGAGACTTCAAAACTGAAAATGGGCGATCTATAAGGCGTCATGGTCATTTGAGTGGTTTCAAATTCAGATATGACACGACAGATCGCCCATTTTTTTCAGAAAAGTTGATGGATTTCCTTAAATACTGCTACCAAACCCACCGCCACCGGGTGTGTGAATGACGACTGTATCTCCGGGTGCTAAGTTGACCTCATCATTTCCTTTTAATTGCAGTTTCGAACCGTCTTGGCGAATGACGTAATTGTCGCCTTGTGATCCCGCCGAACCGCCTTCTAACCCATAAGGATCTGTTTCACGGTGCAGGGACAAGAAAGTCGCTGTCATGGACTCGTTAAATGTCATACGGCGGGTTGCGCCGTTACCACCGGAAAATTTCCCCGCGCCGCCAGAATTCTGGCGAATGGAAAACTCATCTACACGAACGGGGAAACGCCATTCTAGAACTTCAGGGTCCGTCATACGCGTGTTCGTCATATGACTATGAACAGCACTGGTTCCTGGATGATCAGGACCTGCACCCGTACCGCCACAAATGGTTTCATAATTTTGTAGCGTCTCATTTCCATAAAGAAAATTGTTCATTGTTCCTTGAGAGGAAGCAAGAACCCCAAATGCGCTAAACAAACAATCAGTTACGCACTGAGAAACTTCTGTATTCCCCGCAATAACCGCAGCCGGATAAACCGGGTTCAACATGCTGGCTTCTGGCACAATGACTTTGAGTGGCTTCATACATCCTTCGTTTAATGGGATTTCACTCTCAACCAAACAACGGAAAGCATAAAGGACTGCTGCCATGCTAATGGCAAGAGGAGCATTATAATTCCCACTATCTTGCGGCGATGTGCCTGTGAAATCGATGATTGCACTGCGGTCTTTACGGTCGACAGTAATCTTGACTTTAATTGCAGCGCCAGTGTCCAGATGATACGTAAAAGTACCGTCATTCAAAACATCGAGAACGCGACGAACACATTCTTCTGCATTGTCCTGAACATGCTGCATGTAAGCTGCCACCACTTCGATGCTGAAATGAGACACCATTTTTCGGAGCTCACGGATGCCGGTTTCATTGGCAGCAATCTGTGCCGTGAGATCCGCAATATTCTGATCAATGTTTCGGCAAGGATATATCCCTGACGCAAGCATTTCACGGGTTTCTCTCTCTCTGAAAGTGCCCTTGGATGCTAACAGGAAGTTGTCGATTAAAACACCTTCATCTTCAATATGTTTACTGTCAGGGGGGGACGAACCTGGCGTTCTGCCGCCGATATCAGCATGATGGCCACGGGATCCCACATAGAATAAAATTGTCTCTCCCTTTTCATCAAAAACAGGAGAGATAACAGTCACATCGGGAAGATGGGTGCCGCCATTATAAGGATCGTTCAAGGCATAAACGTCGCCGGGAGCCATTGTCCCTTTATTTGCAGAAATAATGGACTTGATACTCTCGCCCATTGACCCTAAATGCACGGGGACATGAGGCGCATTGGCAACCAGATTTCCGTGACGATCGAAGACAGCGCAGGAGAAATCCAACCGTTCTTTAATATTCACTGACTGGGATGTATTGGCAAGGGTTGATCCCATCTGTTCGGCAATTGACATAAACAGATTATTGAATACTTCCAGCATTACTGGGTCGGCTTTCGTGCCAATAGCCTCTGTCTGTGGCCGTGCTTCCACGCGGTCCAAGACCAGATGCAGGCGGTTGTTTAGCGTTGCCTGCCAGCCTTGCTCAATAACAATTGTTCCTGTTTTCTCAACAAGGATGGCGGGGCCCATAATCTTTTGATTTGGAACCATGCTATCACGATCATATAAAGGAGACGGTTGACGTGACCCCTGAGTGTAGAGAGCGACTTCATCTAAAGCAAGGAGGGCAGGAGGGTTTTCCTCGGCCTCCACGATAGGGTCTTGAACTTCATCCGTAAGGCCAATGGCCTCAACCGATAATGCTTCGATAATTAAACGGCGTTCTTGAGCAATAAAACCAAACCGTTGTAGGTGGGCTTTCTCAAATTCCTGCTTCATAACATCTGGGGATGCAAGATCCACAAGCATTGCAGCATCGGTGCCTTCATATTTCAAATGCACTTTGCGAACGCCGGTGATGCTGGCAGCGTCTACGCCTTGGTCTGCGACTTCCCTCGATGCTTGTTCGAAAAGAGGTTTTGCGGCGGCTTCACAGAGTGTTTTAGCCGTTTCGTCGAAAACTTCTTCAATTTGAACTTCTCGCATAGATCGAATATCGGCAAGGCCCATACCGTACGCAGATAAAACACCAGAGAACGGGTGAAGAAAGACGCGAGTCATGCCAAGGGCATCGGCTACGAGACAGGCATGTTGACCGCCTGCGCCACCAAAGCAGTTTAGCGTATATTCCGTAACATCGTAGCCCCGTTGAACAGATATTTCTTTAATGGCATTGGCCATATTTTCCACAGCAATTCGAAGAAAACCTTCAGCGACTTCTTCCGGGCTTTGAAGCGGATCGCCTGTTGCATTGGAAATTTCTGTTGCAAGGTTTGAGAAATGTTCTTTAACGACGTCTGCATCAAGCGGCTCGTTCGCGTGAGGACCAAATACTTTGGGGAAATGTTTTGGCTGAATTTTTCCCAGCATGACATTGCAATCGGTAACCGCTAGAGGGCCGCCGCGACGATAGCTGGCGGGACCCGGATTAGCACCGGCAGATTCAGGGCCTACTTTGTAACTGGTTCCATCAAAGGTGAGTAATGAACCTCCGCCCGCTGCCACCGTATGGATATGCATCATTGGCGCACGCATGCGAACACCGGCGACGACGGTCTCGAAGCTCCGCTCATACTCCCCATCAAAATGGGTGACGTCGGTGGATGTACCGCCCATGTCGAAACCAATAAGCTTTTTATAACCACTCATGGCGGCCGTTCTGGTCATGCCAACCACTCCACCAGCAGGCCCTGACAAAATAGCGTCTTTTCCCTGAAATAGCTTCGCGTCTGTAAGGCCACCATTCGACTGCATGAACATTAGGCGCGTGCCTTTGTCAGCAGCGGTCCCAAGGGCATCAGACACTTGTTTCACGTAACGGCGCAAAATAGGCGATAGGTAGGCATCAACAACAGTCGTGTCACCGCGGCTCACCAGTTTCATCAAAGGGCTTGTCTCGTGACTGGTTGATATTTGGGTAAAACCAATTTGCGCCGCGATTTCGCCAATCGTTTGTTCGTTATCGGTATATCGGTATCCGTGGATGAGGGCGATGGCAACAGCACGTATTCCAGTATTAAACGCCGCTTGTAGATCGTTGCGAACTTCCTCGGGGCTCATTTTTGTAATAACATTGCCATAGGCGTCAACGCGTTCGTCAACTTCAATGACAGTTTCATAAAGGAGCTCTGGGAGTTCAATGTGGCGGGCAAATAGTTTAGGTCGACTTTGGTAGCCAATTCGCAAGCAATCTCCAAACCCTTTTGTCGTCACAAACAAAGTTCGATCACCAGCCCGCTCTAGCAATGCATTCGTTGCAACCGTCGTTCCCATTTTTACATACTCAATAGTATGTTGGGGAATAGGGGCATCTGCGGAAAGGTCAAGCAAATCACGTATACCTTGAACAGCGGCATCTTTGTATTGTTCTGGATTTTCTGATAGCAGCTTATGAGATAGCAGGGTTCCATCCGGTTTTTTTGCAACGATGTCTGTAAAGGTTCCGCCGCGGTCTACCCAGAATTGCCACATGTTAGCCTCCATAATTTGCTGATTTTCAATGACGTTATTAGAACGTTGACAAAACGTCAACGTTTTTATATTGTTTTGTTGATAAATACTATTTTTACAGGGAAAAATACTATGAATGTATATAAAAAAATGGCTCTTTTAGGGGCTTTTGGCGCTATTGTCTCGGCGCCATTTGGTGTTTTGGCGGACACTTGGGATATGCCTACGCCTTATCCAGACAAAACATTTCACACTGTAAATATTTCTGAATTTGCAAAAGATGTAGATGCGGCGACTAATGGTGCGTTGAAAATTAAGGTGCATACGGGTGGCTCTTTATTCAAGCATCCGGAAATCAGTAAGGCTGTTCGTGGCGGTCAGGTTCCCGCAGGTGAGTTTTTCTTGTCTTTGTTATCAAATGAGCAAGCTGCATTTGGCGCCGACTCACAACCTTTTCTAGCAACAAATTATGAAGATGCAAAACGTCTTTGGGATGCTCAGCGCCCTGTAATTACGACACTCCTTGATAAGCAGGGTCTGATGCCGTTATTCGCGGTTCCTTGGCCCCCACAAGGTCTGTATACGAAAAAGGAAATTAAGACAGTCGACGATTTGAAGGGACTGAAGTTCCGTGCCTACAATTCTACATTGGAGAAATTTGCCAATTTGACTGGTGCAGCTCCAACGCAAGTAGAAGTACCGGATATTCCACAAGCTTTCACGACTGGCCGGGTTGAGGCGATGATTACCTCACCATCAACGGGCGCAAATTCAAAAGCTTGGGATTATGTTTCTCATTATACGAATATCCAAGCATGGGTCCCAAAGAACATTGTTGTTGTAAACAAACGTGCCTTTAGAAAACTGAATAAGTCAGTTCAAGAGGCTGTTTTAGAGACCGCAGCAAAGGCTGAGCTTCGTGGCTGGGAGATGAGCCAGGCTGAAACTGCGGCCAAAGTTAAAATTTTGGAACAAAATGGAATGACAATTGTTACTCCATCCAAAGAGTTAATGTTTGGTTTGAAAGGAATTGGTGCAGAAATGCTTCATGAATGGAAGCAAGCTGCCGGAGACGCAGGTAAAGAAATCCTCGATGCCTATAAAAAATAAGTAAGGCTAAGGTGAGGCGGCATTCGTGCCGCCTTTTTTATCGGTATTTGGGATTTGGGAGATCCGGTGATGCGTGGTGTTTTGAATTGGTTATATAAGGCGAGTGGTTGGGCTGCGGCCTTCTTTATTCTATTAATTTGCGTTGTTGTCATAGTGCAGGTGGTTCTTAATCTGATTGACAAAGTTTATGGCGCGCTTTTCGGCACTGCTATTGGTCTTACTATCCCGTCCTACGCAGATTTTACTGGATTTTTTTTGGCGGCGGCTTCTTTTCTAGCTCTCGCTTATACTTTGCGTGAGGGAGGCCATATCCGCGTTAGCCTACTCCTTCAATTGTTTCCTAAGAAAATTCAACATATTGCAGAGATTTGGTGTTTGGGCCTTGCGGGCTGCATGTCTTTATATTTTACCTATTATACAGGTCGGCTGGTGCTGGAATCTTGGACTTATAATGATTTATCCGCAGGTATGATTGCTGTGCCGATTTGGATCCCTCAATCCTCCATCCTCTTAGGACTTGGTATATTGAGTATTGCTTTCATGGACGAACTGATCTGCGTTCTGAAGGGGGGCACAGCTTCCTATGATGGGAAAGGTGAAAATCTGTTGAGTAAAGCTGACGCTGAGAATTCAACGATAGCTAACCAAGGAGAAATGTCATGAATGAAATCGCTCTGACGGCTCTGTTATTGTTGGTGTTGTTTTTTCTGTTGGGATCTGGGGTATGGGTTGCATTCTCACTCTTGGCTGTGGGCATGTTCGGTATGTTTGTCTTTACAGATGCACCTGTTGGTGATGTGCTTGCAACGACAGCTTGGGGGGCTAGTAACTCTTGGGCGTTGGCTGCTTTACCTTTATTTATCTGGATGGGGGAGATTTTATTCCGCTCGCGTCTTTCAGAAGACATGTTTACGGGTTTATCCCCGTGGATGAACAGATTACCCGGCCGTCTTCTTCATGTGAATATTATTGGGTGTGGGATTTTCGCGGCTGTTTCAGGATCTTCCGCGGCTACGGCTGCAACAATCGGAAAACTCTCAATTCCTGAGTTATCTAAACGTAATTATCCTGAGAAAATGATAATGGGTACCCTTGCGGGATCTGCAACATTGGGATTACTCATACCGCCTTCAATCATTTTAATCGTTTATGGCGTTGCGACTGAACAATCCATCGCTCGTTTGTTTATGGCGGGGGTTGTTCCAGGTTTACTGCTTGTTTCTTTATTTGTTGGATATGTCATTGTTTGGTCAATGGTAAATAGTGAAAAATTACCTGCTGAAACAACGACCTATTCGCTAAGAGAAAAACTTCACGCATCGAGACGGCTTATTCCTGTTGTCTTGTTAATTGTGGGTGTTATGGGGTCAATTTACAGCGGAATAGCGTCACCCACGGATGCGGCAGCGGTAGGCGTTTTTCTGGCGTTACTCCTTTCTTGGTATACAGGCTCCCTAAATAAGGAAACTTTTTGGGACGGATTGATGGGGGCCACAAAAACCTCCTGCATGATAGCGTTCATTTTAGCGGGGGCTGCATTTTTGACGGTCGCAATGGGGTTTACCGGAATACCAAAATTGCTGGCAACCTGGATTGGCAGTATGGACCTATCCATTTATGAGTTGCTTTTGGCGCTGACTATTTTCTTCGTGATATTAGGCTGTTTTCTCGATGGGATTTCGGTGGTGGTGTTAACCACATCGGTCATCATGCCTATGGTGGAGCAAGCTGGAATTGATCCACTTTGGTTCGGTATATATATCGTGGTGGTCGTCGAAATGTCACAAATAACACCGCCGGTCGGGTTCAATCTATTTGTGTTGCAATCTTTGACAGGTAGAAATATTTTGAATGTCGCAGTTGCCGCATTACCCTTTTTTCTACTTATGTTTGTGGCGTTGGGCGCCATTATTATTGTGCCCGAAATCGTAACATTTCTGCCTAATAATATGTAAGGAATATTTGAGTATGGATGAAAAACTAACTGATAAAGAACAACCCCATATTGTTTCTTCAGAACATCTGGCTTCTGAAAAAGGCTGGCAGATGAGCGAACTGGAATACGGCATGGTGATGGCGTATAACGCTTTTAGTCGCTGGATGGTGCGTTGTATGACAGTTGTGGGATATAGTGATTTTAACGGAATTGATATTCTCGTTCTCCATAATGTAAACCACAAGTCTCGTGCTAAGCGGCTAGTAGATGTGGCCTTTATGCTAAATGTAGAGGACAATCATGTCGTAAATTATTCTCTTAAAAAACTGATGAAAGCAGAGCTAGTCAGCAGCGAAAAAAGAGGTAAAGAGATGTTTTACAAAACGACGGATGAAGGAAAAAATATCTGTTCGGAATATAGAAAAATAAGAGAGCTTTGTTTAGTTGATGCAGCCAATTCAACGGATCGTAATTTTTCAGAGATTAGCAAATCTGCAACCATTTTAAGAAGTGTTTCCGGATTATATGATCAAGCGGCACGGGCAGCAGCTTCCCTTTAATTTAAAAAACTGTTTGGGAACCTGAA
>Ga0105358_10001468_pt1 | contig 12588 bp, 9 predicted proteins | sample GOMGulsemesocosm_5_FD_83509 | JGI IMG/M metagenome (GOLD analysis project Ga0105358, IMG submission 83509) | Methane-oxidizing microbial communities from mesocosms in the Gulf of Mexico - GOM15C Gulf of Mexico | ecosystem: Environmental > Aquatic > Marine > Cold seeps | place: Gulf of Mexico...
AAAAAATAAAAAATAAAAAATAAAAAATAGTATAACTTTAGCTATTAATCAATCACTGGCTCTTTCTTGATTGATTCTATTTCGTACCAATACCGCTGTTTTTCATTACAGTTACATTAGATGTAGGATTTTACAAGACTTTGCTGGACTTAGATAAACGACGCACACGCCTGTGTCATGCGTATTTATTGAGGTTAAGACATAAAAAAGACGTCCTAGGACGTCTTTTTTATAATTTGGTCGGAGTAGCAAGATTCGAACTTGCGACCTCACGTCCCCCAGACGCACGCGCTACCAGGCTGCGCTATACCCCGATAAAAAACTCTGTAAAACCTGATAATGAAATTTAGTATTAATAGCATCAGTACTCTAGGGGAGTTACTCTCTATACCTAATACTTAGTTTTTACGATGCCTATAATAATGAATTATTTAATGAATGCAATGACAATTGACAGTTCAATTAACTAATTGTTGTTAATTTGGTTTGGTTGGATGATTAATGCGCAAATTATTTGTTTTGTTCTACTTGCAGGCTAAATTGTTTAATAAAATGTACACCATCAATCATCAATGGAAAATCTTCATTGACGGTAATCGGGGCAGCTAATTTGCTTGAGTAGCTTTCAAAATTACCTTTTTGATCAATAAATACAGATTTATCTTTATTAAAAATCATCAGCCCTTCAGCTGAAGTATTCGCGATAACCCTATCTTTATTTAACGTCAGTAGATCAGCACCATTACTAAAGCTTTCATTTTTAACGTGACAGTTAAGCCAATTTGTCATCAGGGTTGGTTGTAAGTCCATATGACTCGTTAACCGACTTATTGTGTTAGCGTCGTTACTTGCTTTATTTGGTACAATCAAGAGCGCTGGTTTAACGGCTAGGCGAGTGTCTCTACTTTTATTGCCTAATGAGCTGATCCAAATAATATCTTTATTTGTTTTTTGTTGTTGTGCTAATAATAGGGCATCAACAAATAGTTCAAACTGGTAGCGATTATTACTATTTTTCTCATTGTTTTGTTTGCTGTTTTGATTACTGTTTTGTTCACTATTTTTGGGGGTGCTTTTAAAGTAAATTACATGTAAACCAGGCTTTTTACTGTTTAACTTGTCAGCAAAAACAAGAGAAGAAATATCATTAAGTTGAATTTTTTTATTAAATAATTCAGTAACCCATAAAGTATCGCTATTTTCATTACTAATTGTATTATTAATTCTGTTACTAATTAGCGTAAAACTACTAGCTAAATTCTGTTGCTCAATAGCTTGAAATAACAATGGTTTAGTTTGCTGCGTTAAAATATCTTGTTGGTAAATGTTTGGCAATGAATAAAATAGATTAAACCAAGAATCATCCATTAATGCGGTATCTACAAGGTTGTTTAGCTGATAACTTGCCACGCTGATTCTGCGTTCAACCTGTTGTATTTGACGCTCATTTAACTGCTCGTCAGTGAGTATTAAAAATACTGACTGTGTTGTAGCGGTTGTCGTTGAACAATGCTGCTCAGTTAGTTGAGGATAATTAGGAATAGCACGACTAAACGAAAGTGGACTCGTTTTACGCATAATATAATCATCAATATCAAACAAACCATATTTGGTTAGCAATGTTTTTGCTGTTGCTGGGTATGATAAGGGTAATACTGTATCTTGGCGTAATACGTCATAATCAAGGTTTGCATCTGCCCAAATATGGGTTAGGTGACTGAAGAAAAAGGCGAGTACAAGGATGAAAGTGACAAAACGGGCAAAAATTGTTTTTTGTAGTTGTTGTAAATGCCTCCAAGCGTAGTTGCTTACCGTAAACTCGAAACCTAGAATGATAATAGCTAACGTGCCACTAACAATATAAAAAAAACCATTAGCTTGTGCTATTTCTTTTATCAACTCTATAATTTGTGCACTAGACGAAGCATTTAAGTGATAGCCTAAACGGCTATATATAAAACCATCAAGTATTAGTAGCAGTAGACCAAAAGTAAAAATAACGGAGGCGCTTGTTCGAATCACCTTAGTATTTGGCCACACTATTGTCAGCGGAAATAAAATTAAGACAAAGCTCATGAAGGTTAAAAAGGCAATATGACTAACCCATGTTGCTATGAGGTATATTTGACCTAATATCGTGTTTGGTGCCGTTTCGCTAAATAAATAAAAAGAGGATAAAGCGATGGCGGCAATAATATTAAAAAAAGTGAACCAATGGCCCCAGCTTATTAAATGTAAAAGTTTTTTGCTATAGCTTTTTGTTTCAAAAGAGACCATTGGTTATTATTCTTCTGTGTTTAGTCTTTAATTGTGAGTACTAATGAGTTTTTTGGATAGATTGTTTTAATGCCCGGCAAAAATTGTCTACAATAGCACTTTGCTGATCAGTAGGGATTTTGCCAATAACGTTAGTGATGGTATTTCCTAAACACATTAATGCTAAATCTGTGGTTGCTGATTCGTTAACAAGAACATTCATTAATTCTTGAATAATTTTTTCTACACGTTCATTGGAGTATTTCGATACAATGGGCATAATGGTACTTAATTGCTGATGATAAATTTAATTGTCATAGTTTATCAAAAGCCTGAACAATATACTAATAAAGTCACTTGAGTAATTTATGAGTAATATATGAGTTTAATTATTTCAAATATAGCATTACATTTTCTTTCTAAAAAAGAAGAATCAGGAGAAGTTTTAGTACGCTTAGGTCCTGAAAACTTAGCGCCTGAACAAGGTAGAACAAGTGCTAAAATAGTTGCCTTTGTTGATGGTTTACATGCTATTTATAATGCAAAGGGCAGTAAAGCTTATGGTAGCTTTTCTACAATGCCTAAAGTTGGCAATACAGCAGCGAACTCAGCAGCTAACACCGAAGAAAATAGCGTAGAAAACACAACAGACAGTAATGAGAACGGTAGTGAAAACAGTATTAAACAAGCCGCTAGTTTTGTTGACTTGATTGAAAGTTATTTGAATGACAAACAGAGTTTTTATAACTTTAGCGTGCAAGCAGCAAACAGTTTAAAAAATGAAATTGAAAAATATGACTTAGAAGAGTCAGGTTATTTTATTGTTTGTCATTACGAATATATGGGCGGACGATTTTTACTGGTTGGTGTAATTCCTGTGTCTGAGCATTATAGCGTTGATGGTGAGCTTAACATTTCTGCGGCTCAACACCTTGACGTTAACAAATTACAATTGGCTGCCCGCATTGATTTATTTGATTATCAAGATAACGCCAATGGTAATCGCTATATCTCTTTCATTAAAGGCCGTGCTGGACGTAAAGTTTCTGATTTTTTTCTAGATTTTTTAGGATGTGAAGAAGGCTTAAACTCAAAAGAGCAAACTCAAACTCTAGTAAAAGCAGTAGAAGATTATGTCTCAGTAAACCAATTAGATGCTACTGAAAAACAACAAACACGTAAAGAGTTATTAAGTTACTGTAAAGAACAAAAAGCTAGCTCGCAAGATGTATCGGTGCAAGAAATAGGTAAGGTTATTGGGCATTCGTCAACTGATGCTAATGGAAATGATCAAGACTTTTATCAATTTTGCCAACAACAATCTTATCCATTAGAAGAGTCTTTTCCACATGATCAAACGGTGGTAAATAAAATCACTAAATATTCAGGTTATGGTAATGGTATAAGTTTAAGTTTTGAGCGTAGCCATTTTGGTCAAGACGTGGTTTATAATCCGCATAATGACTCGATTACACTTTATAAAATACCAGCCAATTTGAAAGAACAGTTACAAGCATTGCTTGCGAATGCTGACAACACAAATAATATTGGAAATAAATAGAATGACATCTCAAATCAGTACAATTACTATTACTCGCCCTGACGATTGGCACGTACATTTACGTGATGGTGAAGCCCTTACCACTACAGTTGCAGATATTAGCCGCTACTTTGGCCGCGCTATTGTTATGCCAAATTTAGTGCCACCAGTTACAACTGCAGCACTCGCAAAAGACTATTATGATCGCATAATGACTGCCTCACCAAGTAAATATTTTAAGCCCCTAATGGTGCTTTATTTAACAGATAATACCAGTGCAAAAGATATTATTGAGGCAAAAGATTCAGGCATTGTTTATGCGGCAAAGTTATATCCTGCTGGGGCGACTACTAATTCTTCTTCTGGCGTTACAGATGTTACCAAGTTAAAAGCCGTTTTCGCGGCAATGCAAAGCGTTGGTATGCCTTTACTCATTCATGGTGAAGTTACCACGGATGACATTGATATTTTTGATCGTGAGCATGTGTTCATTGAAACTATATTAGCGCCTTTAGTTACTAGTAACCCAGATCTAAAAATAGTGCTAGAGCATATCACTACCAAAAATGCTGTCGATTTTGTGCAAAGTGCCGGTAAAAATGTAGCCGCAACCATTACCGTGCATCACCTATTATTTAACCGTAATCATATGTTAGTTGGTGGTATTCGTCCTCACTATTTTTGCTTACCTATTTTAAAGCGTAATATTCATCAACAAGCCCTTGTTAAGGCAGCAACCAGTGGTAGCGCTAAATTTTTCTTAGGTACCGATTCAGCGCCTCATGCACAACATGCTAAAGAATCGGCTTGTGGTTGTGCGGGCTGTTACACGGCGCATGCGGCAATAGAGCTATATGCAGAAGTATTTGAACAAGAAAATGCTTTAGATAAATTAGAAGCTTTTGCGAGTTTAAATGGCCCAGCCTTTTATCAGTTGCCAGTAAATAAAGATAAAATAACGCTAGTAAAAAAATCATGGCAAGTACCCGCAACAGTAAACTTTGGCAAAGATATTGTAGTACCTATTCGTGGAAATGACAGTATTGCTTGGCAAGTTAAGGGTTAATATATATGAATTTTAAGGGATTATAATGCAATTATTTGTAAATAACTTAACCGTAATTGATTTCTCTTACCTGTGTAAAAAACGCGGTATTGTGGGCGAAAGCTGGATTGTTGATGTATTACTTGATGGCTCGTTAAATGAGCAATCAATGGTGCTTGATTTTGCCATTGTTAAAAAGAAAATTAAGGCCATTATTGATGACGCGGTCGATCACAAATTACTGTTGCCCATGCAAGCAAAGGAATTAACGTTAGCTGACTCACCTCATCATATAAATCATAAAACTCTTGATTTTCTTAGTGAACGTGCCAATTATTATTTGCAATCACCTTTTTGTGCTTTTGCACAAATTGATTGTTTACAGATAACAGTTGACTCAGTTACTGAGCATTTGAATGCTATTATTATGGCCGAGCTACCCAGTAACGTTCAAGGTTTGACCTTAATTTTGCGTCCTGAAATTATCAACAGTGATTATTATCATTACACCCATGGTTTAAAACTCCATGATGGTAATTGTCAGCGTATTGCTCATGGTCATAGATCTAAAATTCAAATTTTAGTCGATGATGAAAGAAACGTTAAGTTAGAAGCTGCATGGTGTCAGCGCTGGCAAGATATTTATATTGCCAGTGAAGCCGATAGAATTTCTGTTAATGACATTCAATTATCTGTGCAAGCAATGAATAATTTAACACCTGATTACCAATATTTCAGTTATAGCGCACCACAAGGTCGCTTCGATATTGCTGTAGACAGTAAAGTGCTTGATATTGTTGATTGTGATTCAACGGTAGAATTACTCGCCGATTTTATTGCTAGGCAACTTAAAAAAGATTTGCCTAACAATGTAGTTAAAGTTATCGCCTATGAAGGTGTAGCTAAAGGGGCGATTGTTAGTGTTTAAACTAAAAAAATTTTATACTTTTCTTATTGTGAGTTTCAGTACTTTGCCTGCTTTCAGCGCTCAAGCACAAATACAGCTTTCAGGTGAAATAAAGCAGGGCGGTTTAGTCATCGGAAAAACTCAAGCGAACAATGTGGTAACGCTAAATAAGAAAGTGCTAACAGTGTCGCCGCAAGGAGATTATGTCTTTGCTTTTTCTCGTGATGATAAAACACAATACACATTAATGGTTACCTCTCCTAGTGGAAAAGTGGAAACACAAACGTTTACCCCAGCAAAGCGTGAATATAAAATATCACGAGTTGAAGGTATTAGTAAAAAGATCATGAACCCAAACAAAAAAGCGATTACGCGTGCAGGTAAAGATCGCGCAGCAATAGTTAAGGTTCGTAAAATTTCTAGTGACTTAACTGCTTTTTCGCAAGGATTTATTGCGCCAAGAAGCTCACGCATCACAGGCGTATATGGTAGCCAGCGCTTTTATAACGGTATCGCTAAAAATCCGCATTTTGGGGTTGATTATGCGGGACGAGTTGGTGCGTCAGTAAAAGCACCGGCTAGTGGCACGGTTTTATTATGGGTGCCTGACATGTTTTATTCAGGTGGTACGATGGTTATCGATCATGGCCATGGTATTACCTCAAACTTTTTGCATTTAAGCGCGTCAATGGTAAAAGCGGGTGATAAAGTAAAACAAGGACAAGTGATTGCCAAAGTTGGTAGTTCAGGGCGAGTTACCGGCCCTCATTTAGACTGGCGTATGAATTGGCATAATATACGCTTTGATCCACAACTGGCGATGAAAGTTAACGCGATAAAATAAATATTTTAAGTGAATTTTTCAACAATATCTGTACCTATATAGCCCTAAATTTAAATTAATATTTAAGCGATATGCTGTAAGCACCTAACCAACCACCTTGAAAATATTCGATGAGTCGTTTAGGTCGTTTATTTTACAACTTAATTGACGTCGCTCTTTATAATAAATATTTTATCAGAAAGGAATTATTATGAAAAAAATAGCATTAACTATCGCAAGTATTTTAACCATTACAACGTTAAACAGCAATGCAGCAAACCTGGCCATTGATATGGGTAACGATGCATTTAGCGCTGAAGTTGGCTCAAAAAACTTTTCACAAAGCAATGAGTTTTCAGTAGCAATGCTTTATGCAGAAGATCTACATCTATATTCATTTAAAGGTGTAGTTAAAGGAATTTTAGATCAAAATAAAAATTTTGAAGCTGCTTTGGGTGGTAAAGCTTACTTCATCAATTTTTTTAATGAAAATATACAAGGCTTAGCACTTGGAGGTGAACTTAACTATAAATTACCAATGAATGAAAAATTTGAATTTCATGGTTCAGTTTATTATGCACCTAGCCCAATGTTAACAGATGATTTAGATTATTTAAGAGACCTAACTATAAAGGCTAGTTATAAATTATTAAAAAATGGCATTATCTATATTAACTACCGTAATATACAAGCAAACCTAGAATCAGGTGGTGATTTAAAAATGGATAATGGTTTTAACGTTGGTATTAAATTTTTATTTTAACGAGTCACTAAGCTCAGAAAAACATCATATATCTATTGCCCATTGCCGGACTAAAATCTAACCTGTATGATTAATGCCACTGATTATTGATAATAAATATCAGTTACTGGGGAAGCCATTCCAACCTTGAAGCAGGTTTGTCTGACTTCGTTTGTAGATAGGCTCCCCACCTCATTGCATAGCTCGAACACTATCATGAAGCTAGTCACAATGCTTAAATACCCAAGCCACTTTAAGGTGCGAGTTTCAGGACTGCAGAGCAATTAATGATCAAGGCGTATATGCCGCATTATTCATTTTGATAATAGAATAACTATTCTCTTCAATCAATGCCGTGCCCATAAGCCTTTAAATTCTCGCTGAATCCTACATCTTTAAGTGGTTTGGGTATAATGCGCTTTATTTATGATTATATTCATAAATATATTCGTCAATAAGCGTGGTAAGTTAGTGATGGAAATTCACATCACTGTAATGTTGATAAAAAAGGAAAATCAATAATGAGTTTTTTAGGGCAAGTGAAAATTAATACATGGTTAAAAACTAAAGTTGTTTTCCCTGTTATTGCCATTGCTGGGCTTGCTGTAATGGTATTGATAGTTAAGCTACAGCCGGATATGAAGCATAAACCTGTTACCAGTTTAATTACTCCAGTTAACTATATTGAAGTGAAGCCTCATCTAATTAGACCTGAAATTATTGGTTACGGTGTTATTAAACCAGACATGACATTACAAGCCAAAGCTGAAGTTTCAGGGCGTATCACCTATATTCACCCAAAGCTTAAAAAAGGAGAAATATTTTCGCAAGGCACTTTATTATTAACCATTGATGATAAGGACTACCTGTTGCAATTGAAGCAAGCCCAAGCGGATTTATTAGTGAATAAAGCAAACTTGCAAGAAATGACCTTAACCATAGAGAATAATAAATTAGAGCTTTCGCTAGCGTTTGAAAAATTATTAGTCAGAGATGCCGAATATGCCCGTATGCTGAAATTGAGTCATACAGGCGTAGTTTCAAAATCATCATTAAATGGCGAAAAGCAAAATTTATTAAGACAAAAGCAAGAAGTTCAACAACTTAAAAATAAAAAAACAACCTTGCCTTCAATGTTGGCTGTCATGGAAGCTCAACTTGATATCTCCAAAGCTAAATTAGAAAAAAGCCAACGCGACTTAGAACGCACGCTTATCACTATGCCGTTTGATGGCAGAATTAGTAACGTATATACAGAGTTAAATCAGTATGTTGCCGCGGGAGGATTATCCAGTGCAGGACAGCTTTTTGATGTATTTAGCCTGAATAAAGTTATTATTAATGCACAATTTCCCTTAGCTCAATTTCGACTTTTTGCACAAAACTTTAACCAACAGAGTTTTACGAATAATGAAAACTCTACTGACATGAAAGATATTCTACAGTCGTTAGGCTTAACCGTAATGATTGAAGACCCTCGGGGTCTTTTTAAAGCTTGGCCAGCAACAGTAGAACGCTTTAGTGATAATTTAGATGCAAAAAGTCGCACTGTGGGCATTATGGTCAGCGTAAGCGATAGTTATAAAAAGGTACTGCCCGGCACTAGGCCGCCTTTGCTTGAAGGTATGTATATGAAAGTGATATTGGCAGGAAAATTAAAAAATATGCTGACATTACCGCGTTTTGCTTTACACAACAAGCATGTCTTTATTATTGATGATAAGTACTTATTACAGCGAGTTCGCCTTGAAAACCTACAATATCACGGTGATTTATTACTGGTGGATCCAACAAAAGACCAAAACATAAAAGCGAATGATAAAGTCATTACCTCTGATGTTTTTCCTGCGGTTAATGGTATGGAAGTAACGCCGATATTTGATGATATTGCGACTAAACAAATGAAGCTGTGGCTAGGAAATAATTTGATGCCTCTTAAATCAGCAGATAGCAATTTAGCTGATAGTAAATCTGCACCAGCTAAAACAGTTGGAGCTAAGTAATGATCCGCTTTTTTTCGGCTCACCCAACGGCGGCTAATTTATTAATGATGGTGCTGTTAGTTATAGGCTTAATCACTTTCCCACAAATAAAACGTGAAACTTTTCCTCAGGTTCAAGCGTATTCAGTGCAAATACAAGTGCCATACCCTGGTGCTACACCACTTGATGTTGAGCAAGGCATTTGTTTAACGTTAGAGGGGGCGCTAGATGGCATTAGTTTTGTCGAAGAAAAAGTCTGCCAAGCGAGGCAAAATATTGGCATTATGACAGTAAAAATGTTTGAACAGGGAAATTTCACTAAATTTTTAGACGATGTTAACAGTGCGGTTGACGGCATTAGTGACTTTCCCACTGAGGCAGAGCAGGCTATCGTGAGCGAAGTAGGGCGAGTGCAAAATGTGATATCTATCGCGCTAACCGCTGATCTTCCCCGAGCTGAATTAAAAACCTTAGCAGAGCAAATAAAGCAACGGTTATTACGTCACCCTAATATTCCATTGGTTGATATTCAAGGATTTTCAGACCGTCAGTTGCTCGTTGAAGTACCCAGTTATAATATAAGGCGCTACGGGCTGAGCTTGCAAGATATTGCTAATATTATTGCTAAGCAAGATGTAGATTTACCTGTTGGTACTATTGAAACGTATTTTCAAGAAACCCAATTACGCTTTTCAGATGAAAGAAGAACGGTGAACGATTTAGCCAGTATTGTGGTGATGAGCGGTGAAAATGGTAATGATGTACTACTAGGTGATGTTGCTAATATCATTGATACCTTTGAATTACCTGAAGATAAGCTAACGTTTTCGGGAAAAGAGGCTGCCATTCTAGCAATTAGTAAAAATACCACCGATGATAGTTTACGTGTGTTAGAAGCCGTAGAGGAAATGCTAATAGTAGAGCGTTCTAAACTGCCGAAAGGGGTTGATTTAGTACTCACTCAAGATGCCACCAGTATTGTTAAAGACAGAATTAGCTTATTAACGACTAATGCATGGCAAGGGCTTATTTTAGTGTTTGGCGTGATGTGGTTATTTTTTACCTTTCGTTATGCCTTTTGGGTGGTGATGGGCTTACCCGTTTCATTTATTGCTAGCATGTATTTTTTAAATATTTTTGGTATTTCTATTAATATGTTTTCTATGGTGGCGTTACTGCTATCTTTAGGCATATTAATGGATGACGCAATTGTTATTTCTGAATCGATTGGCAGTCAAATAAAAAAAGGCTTATCACCTTTATCAGCTTCGATAGCGGGTACTAAAATAGTTGCCAAAGGAGTAATTTCTTCATTTTTAACGACAGCATGTATTTTTACCGGTCTGATTTTTATTGAAGGTGATTTAGGGCAAGTATTAAAAGTTATTCCTATTGTGTTACTCACCGTCATTAGTGTTTCTTTGATTGAAGCGTTTCTTATTCTCCCTCATCATTTAAATCACTCGCTGTCTCATGCTAAGGATAAAAGTATTTCTAAATTTAGGCTTGAATTTGAACGAAAGTTTGAACAGTTTAGGGGAAAAGTTGGTGATTTAGTTGAGTTGCTAATTAGTTTTCGATATGCTTTTTTAGGGTGTATAGTCGCCTTGTTTTTATTTTCTATTAGCATGTTAGCCTCAGGGATTTTAAAATTTTCTTCTTTTCCAAATATTGAAGGTGATATGGTACAGGCTCGAGTGTTAATGCCATCAGGTACGCCATTAAAGCAGACCGAAGTGGTAGTGCAACGCTTACTAGATGCGTTAGACAGAACGTCAGAGCATTTTCAACAATATGAAAAAGCAACGCTCATTAAGTCGATTAGTGTTAGTTACAATGAAAATGAAGATGCTTACGAATTAGGACCACACCTAGCTACCATTAAAGTTGATTTACTAACGGCAGAGTCACGCCAAACGAGTACCCAGCCTTTTATTAATTATTGGCGAGAAAGTGCCGGTGTTATTGCGAATGCAAAATCTATTTCTTTTAAAGAACCGGTGATAGGACCTAGCGGTAAAGCCATTGAAATCAGACTTAAAGGAGATGATCTTACTCAATTATCACTCGCTTCTTTTGATTTACAAGCCTGGCTTGCAGGTTATGACGGTGTTGAAAATATATTTGATGATTTACGACCGGGTAAATCAGAGTTTTCAATTACATTAAAAGCAGGGGCGTCAAACTTGGGAATTGACGCACAAACTATTGCTAGCCAAATGCGTAGTGCTTTTCAAGGGATTAAAGTATTAGAAACTAATGTCGGTTTAAATACGTTTGAGGTAACGGTAAAGCTTGATGTTTCTTCTCGGGATGAATTTCAAGATCTTGATACCTTTTCATTAATACACCCACAAACTAAAGCGATTATTCCTTTATCTAGTGTTGCAAATATTGAACCATCAAGAGGCTATGCGCGTATTAGTCGAGTGAATAATCAACGCAGTGTTACTATTTATGGCGACATTGATGTTGATAAAAATAACACCAAAAAAGTACTTGCCGATATTACAGCGCGTTGGTTGCCGCACTTTAATCAGCGTTATCCAAAATTAACACTGAGCTTTGAAGGTGAAATTAAAAATGCGGGTACTACGCAACTGTCAATGATGAAAGCTTTTGTGGTTGGCTTGTTTGGCGTATTTATATTATTGTCTTTTCAATTTAAAAGTTACCTTGAACCCTTTGTAGTATTAGTGGCTATTCCTTTAGCGATGATTGGTGTTGTTTGGGGACATTTAGCAATGGGGTTACAATTTACTATGCCTTCAATGATGGGCTTTATTTCACTGGCGGGTATTGTCGTTAATGATTCAATATTGTTAGTCGAGTTTGTAAAAAAACGTGTAAAAACGGGGTTAACGGTACATCAAGCGGCAGCAAAAGCGAGCCATGACCGTTTTAGGGCGGTACTGCTGACGTCAATCACGACAATTGCGGGTATGACACCGCTGTTGTTCGAAACAAGTACTCAAGCGCAAATTTTGATTCCTTTGGCTACTAGTATCGTTTTTGGTATAGCGACCTCAACACTCTTAGTTATTTTTGTTATTCCGTGTCTTTACTGTGTGTTGGATGATTTTGGTGTTGCTAAGGCAAATGAATCTACACTAGAAATAGAAAACTAGAACTAAACTTTGATTCAAACAAAATTACCCATTCAAATAGACTTTAACTATCGGTAAAAAATAAACAGAAATATAACCGTATAAAATAGGATATTAAAATGTTAGCGCAGAAGAAGGGAGTTTGAAATTAGTTATGCAGGGATTATTAGCTGAAACTCGAACTGG
>Ga0105358_10001470_pt1 | contig 12579 bp, 8 predicted proteins | sample GOMGulsemesocosm_5_FD_83509 | JGI IMG/M metagenome (GOLD analysis project Ga0105358, IMG submission 83509) | Methane-oxidizing microbial communities from mesocosms in the Gulf of Mexico - GOM15C Gulf of Mexico | ecosystem: Environmental > Aquatic > Marine > Cold seeps | place: Gulf of Mexico...
ATGATTTGCTCAGCCTTCCCCAAGGGCTGGTTTAGAAACGCTTTATGCTGCGTTATTGATTTCGACAAGGGAACAACCATTCTCTTCAATCAATGCCTTGCTTAAAGGCGTATCTAATTCCAGCTGAATCATGCATCTTCAGGTGGTATGGGTATAAAGACAAATATAACCTTAGTTTAACTATTTCACCATTCAGTTATGTTGAACACTGACTTCAGCAATTGTGAATTTAGTCTTATGCGCAATAGCGTTAAATTAACTCCTTCGAAGACGAACGATTTGATTCTGTCTAGAGAAACTCATCATACGAGGAATATTTATGGATACTATTACAAACGCATTTTCTTACCAAGCGGCACCAACTCAACAAACGAGTGAACACTTTGCGACTAAACTTGCCTGCGAAACTGATTGTTCAGATGTTTATGCAGATATTAAAGCTGAGAATAAAAACTATATTTTATTAGATGTACGCTCTAAAGAGGCTTTTGATAAAAGCCATGCAATTACCGCAGTAAGTATGCCGCATAGTGAAATCAATACTGATTCATTCAAGAAATACAACAAAGATACTTTGTTTGTTGTTTATTGTTGGGGTCCTGGTTGCAATGGTGCAGCTAAAGCAGGGTTAAAAATTTCAGCTTTAGGCTTTAAGGTAAAAGAAATGCTTGGCGGCATACATTACTGGGAAGACTTTGAACGTTATCCTGTTAATCGTCGTGTAACTGAAGTGCAAAGCTAGCGCTTAATTTTTCAAAGGCAGGCATTGGCTCTTCTGAGACTATTTAGATAGGGCCTAGGAAGTTAAGAATGAAGTTTTGTATTCGTACAGTAACAGAAAAAGATAAAGAATTACTATTATTAATAATGAAAGAGCATGCAATATTTGAAGGGCACAAGCTTGCAATTTCTAAATGTAAGCAACAAAGAAAATTAACAACTCTCCCTATTACCATTTTTGTTGTTGATTTTAATGGCAAGCTTGTTGGTTATATGTCGGTTATAAAACAGTTTTCTACTTGGGATATGGATTGGTACTTATACCTTGATTGTTTGTATTTGACCGAAGAAACTCGGGGGCAAGGAATAGGTTTGAAATTAATGCAAACACTGAAAGCTTTCGCACAAGAAAATATGATCAATACTATTCAATGGCAAACACCAAAAGATAATCTACTCGCCATTGAATTTTATCAACAATTAGGCGCAATTAAGAAAGAAAAACAACGATTTTTCTGGCCTGTTTAGCAGGTATCGCACCCGAACCGTCAGTGTTACCAACTATTTTAATTTGGCATTTTAAGCATAATGAACTAAATATATTGATTAGTACTTTTAATAAGCAGGGAAAAACTATGAGCAGATTAATCAACCAAAACGGATTAGATCTAGTTAAGCATTTTGAGGGACTTTACACCGACGCCTATATTTGTCCAGCTGGCGTTCCTACTATTGGATACGGGCATACTGGTAACGTCGAATTAGGCCAATCTATTACCCCCGAAGAAGCTGAAAATATCTTGCAAGATGATATGAAAAAGTTTGCTATGGCAGTGGAAAAAGCCATTCAAGTAGAGCTAAATGATAATCAATTTGCCGCGCTTGTAAGCTTTGCTTTTAATTGTGGTGCTGGTAATTTACGTGCTAGTACGTTGTGTCGTAAACTTAATACCGGTGATTATGACTGTGTACCCAGTGAGCTAGGACGATGGGTGAAAGCCACAGATCCTAGCACCGGAAAAAAACGTTCTTTAGTCGGCTTAGTGAAAAGGCGCTCGGCTGAAGGTACATTGTTTCTCAAACAGATGAATGAACGAAAAGATTCATTACCTGAACAAATGCCACAAAAAGTAGAAGCTGAGCCAGAAATGATGATTGAGCAATACAAGGTTAATGCTCGCTCCGGTTTGCGTATGCGTGCAGGTGCCAGTGCAGAGTTTGAAATTTTGACAACTTTACCTTTGAATAAAACCTTGTCAATTGGCAAAGAACTTGATAGTTGGGTGGAAGTAGATCTAGAAAGTGATGGAATAATTGACGGTTGGGTTTACAAAAGTTATTTGGTAAAAGTCTGACGCGCTTAAATTAGCTTTTGCTAAAATATTATCTTCAAAGTAACATTTATTGTTATGGATCTATATCTATCATATCGCGAGCGAATACAATGTATTAAGCTCTTTAATAGGCGCTAACCTAGTATTAGTCTTGATATATTGGTCATTTTCTTCTAGTAAATCAACTTTTGTTGGACTGATTTATGCAGGGCTATTACTGTGTTTATATCTTTGTGTAAAGACTTATTGATGAGTGAAAGTTGAGGGATTAATGAAACAAGCAGAATTAGCCGAAATATTGAACCAACAGCCTTTTGGAGTTGCAGAGCTTACTGCTGAAGAAGGGAACTATATTTTCTTTAATGAACAGGAACGTTTATTCAGAGGGTTGTCGTATACTGAAATGCAATCTGTTTCGATATTTGATCTATTAGGTAAGGAATATAGCGAAAAGCTGAGAAGGATTTTTGAGCAGTGTGCTGCATCTTCTACAGCTCAGGAATATTTTTTTAATTACAAGAGTAACGATCACACATTTCAAATGAGGTTGGTTAAAAGTGAGAATGGAAATATTATTAGTTCACTTACTGATATAACCAAGCTCCATCAATTAGAAGCCCAGCAATTAGTCGATCAAGAAAATATTAAATGTTTGAATGATGCAGTTACGGGAGCAAACATTGGCTGCTGGGACTATTACCCACAAGAAGACCGTATTGTTGCAAATAAAACATGGGTCACTCAAAAAAAATACAAAGATGAAGACTTTAGAGTGAATGCAGAACCCTTCTCTGAGGTGATTGACGGACTCACAACATGGGCGTCAATTGTTCATCCCGAGGATCTGGAAGCCACAAGTAAACTTATTGAACAGCACTTAAATGGAGAGACTGAGTATTACGATGCTAAGTTTCGAATGAAGTGTGGGGATGGTGAATGGAGGTGGATTCATGATTTGGGTAGAGTCTTTCTACGTGATAAAAATGGTACTGCTATTCGAATGAATGGGGTTCACATTGACATCACTGAATCGAAAAAACTTGAGATGGATATTGAACAATTATCTATTACGGATTCATTAACAGGCCTATTAAATCGAAGAAAATTTGAATTCCTGTTTAATAACACCATCATTGAATCGAGAAGAAGCAAAAACTTATGCTGTTTTTTATTTATAGATATTGATTTATTCAAAGCATACAACGACCAGTATGGTCATCAAGAAGGTGATCATGTATTGAAGAGCATAGGTAATATATTAATTAATACTGTGCAAAGGCGTGAGGATTATTGTTTTCGATTAGGAGGAGAAGAGTTTGGTGTAATTTTTAACGCTGAAGATGAAAAATCGGCTATCACCTTCTCAAGGCTAATCCAAAATAACATTGAAGGACTGCGAATACCCCATGAAAAAAACACGGCAAGTGAGTATGTAACCGTTTCTATGGGACTTTTTTGCAAAAAGCATAATGAAGAAATCGATATAAACCAAGTGTATAAGTATGCTGATAAGTTATTATATAAAGCCAAAAAAGCGGGGAGGAATATGCTTCAAATAGACAGTTGAATTCGGTGTTGATAGCAGATACTTTTCCAGCCGACAGTTTAAGGCCAATTGTCAGCTCATATATGTTGTTAAACTAGGTATTCAATAATAGTCAGAAAATGCCAAAGCAAGCTAAATTGAAGAGTGGGCTCATGCAGTTTTATTCGTTAAGGGGCATTATATAATTTACAAACTCTAACCTACTTCTAGCTAATCTCGGAGGTTATACTTCTAAATCAGTGGTTATTATTATCAGTAATTTGTCACACATCCATCTGTATTTCACTTTCTCAAAAACACTTTGTCGTTTGACGACTAATTATTGACGTTTAAGTTCAAGTCTTTATTAGCCAAAATTAACTAGTGTATATAACAACATAATTAGTCATGAAGTTATCATGTTAGCGCCTAACTTGAACCTCATCACTAAACAATAAATATATAAAAAATAAGTGGGGAATCTATGAAGACAACACCGAGTTTTAATAAATCTGCTATTGCACTATCACTTTTTTCGTTGTTCCATCTACCAGTAAGTATTGCTGATGAAATAGAAAAAAATGGAAAAGAAAGCACTAACGCACTTGAAGTGATCGAGGTTACTTCACAAAAAAGAGTGCAAAGTTTACAGGACGTACCTGCGTCAATTACGACAATAAACGGTGAAACGTTAGCGAATACTGGCATTACTCAAATGGAGGAAATGTCTGACTATGTACCTAACTTTACCGTGAGTAAATCAGGCCAAGGCTATAATATTTATATGCGTGGATTGGGTTCAGGTCCAAACCAAGGTTTTGAGCAAACGGTAGGTACATATGTTGATGGCATTTACCGCGGCCGTGCCGTATTAATGCGTAGTTCTTTTTTAGATGTTGAAATGGTTGAAGTATTACGCGGCCCTCAAGGTACTTTGTTTGGCATGAATACCACTGCAGGTGCACTTAATATTACCTCGAAAAATGCTACTCAAGAATTTGAAGCATCGGTTAAAGGCTATTATGTCCCGGAGTTTAATAAACAAGATCTTGAGTTTAACGTGTCAGGTGGTTTAACCGACGACTTAAGTGCTCGTATTGCGATGAAATATGAAAGTGATGATGGTTATGTTGAAAATGTTGTAACGGGTAATGACGAACCGTCAAGAGATAATATTGCCGCCCGTTTAACACTTGATTGGAACATCAGTGATAAACTTAATGTAAATTTAAAAATTCAACATGATACAGATGAAGTTAAGGGACGAAATCTTATTGTCACGGTTGAACCTTACCTTAAAGAGGCAGGAACACCACAAACTGAAGCTTTACTCGCGAGTTTAATCGAATATGACTTTGATTATAAAAGCGCTAATACCACACCCGCTTTGGGTGAAAAACAGTTTGAAGAATCTGCCGCTAATCATGTCACGTTAAACCTTTCCTATGAATTGGGTGATCACACTATTAATTCTGTCACAGGTTGGCAAGACTACGATCTTGATGGCGCTAAAGATCAAGATAGTACCGCTCGTACACTAATATATTCGCCTGAGTTTAATGAAAACTACCAACAGTTTAGCCAAGAATTTCGCTTAACTTCACCGGGCAATGAAACCTTTGATTATATCATCGGCGCTTATTTTCAACGTTCTGATTTAGAATATTCTGAGATTTCTTCTGTATACCCACTTGCTTTAAGAGGAGAGCGTGAATTTGAGACCAGTTCTGAATTGTGGGCTCTTTTTGGGCAATTTGATTATCAGTTAACCGATCAATTAACCGCATCATTAGGAGTACGTTATACCGAAGAAGAAAAAGACGGTCAGCGTAATATGTTAGTTATTGACCCCAAAACCGGTCAAAGAGTACAAGAATCTGCATTAGTCAAGCCACCAGCACTTGCCGGTGCTTTAGCTGCCTTTGGTTTACCGGGTCTGCCAGGTAATGCATACAGTTTAATGTTAGGTGATAAATTTCCCTATTTAGATCCGCTTTTATTAGGCTCTCCTACGCAAAACATTCCAAACAGTATCTATGGCACTATTGATGAGCATTCATTAAAAGACTCAAGAAAAGAAAAGAGTTTAACGCCTTCGTTAACCTTAAGTTATCAATTAGATGAAGACACTTTACTTTATGTTAAAGGTGCTCAAGGCTTTAAATCTGGTGGTTTTGATGCGCGCTCTAACCTAGGTGGTAACTTTGAATTTGAAGAGGAAGAAGTTATTTCTATGGAATTTGGTGGTAAATTAACTTTAGATGATGGCGCAGCTGAATTAAACTTTGCTGTTTTTCAGATGAAATTTAATGATTTACAAACCTCTGTTTTTGATGGTCAAGTCGGTTTTAATGTTAAGAACGCGGGTGAAGCCACTACCTCAGGTATCGAGTTAGATGGCCGCTGGGCTGTTTTAGATGAGGTAACGCTTGTCGGTGGTATCGGCTTATTAGATTTTGAATGGGATGATTTTCAAGGTGCCAAATGCTTTACCAGTAATATTTTAGTCTCTGACAATGTTGATGAAACAGGTAAATCATGCAATTTAACAGGGGAAACTAATGCTTTAGTACCTGATGTTACTGCAAATATTGGTATTGAACATGCTACTTTCATTTTTGATGAGTATGAATTGATTACTAATATTGATATTAATTATCGTTCAGACTTTTACACTTCAACAGATTTAAACCCGTTCACTGAACAGGAAGCCTTCACAAAAGTGAATATGCGTATTGCCTTAATGTATGAAGAAGAATGGGAAGTTGCCTTGGTGGGTAAAAATATCACCGATGAAACAACAAGAAACTTCTCGTTTGACTTACCTTTCACCAAAGGGGGTTATGCCAACATGATCGAACCTGGACGTAGTTTTGGTGTGCAATTTAGGTATAACTTTTATTAATTTCTGTTAAAAGTTGCAATAAATTTGGCCTTAGTTATTTAGGGCTTTTTTGTTTCAAAAAATTGATTTAATTGGTATAGACCCTCTAATACCATTCCGTATAAAGAAGCGACCACTTAGAACGGCATGGGCGACATTAGAACAAACAAAATATGTGAGGATATAGTTATTCTACATCAAACAAATTTTGTTCAGTTATCATGGTGCCCATGCGTTCCCAAAGGGCGAGTTTTAAAGGCTTATATGCTGCGTTATTGATTTTGACAAGGACGCTACATGGACGTAGCTTATTAGAGAATGCAGGAGCATATTCTCCTGAGTAACCATTCCCTGCAATCAATGCCTTACCTCTAAGCCTTTAAACTCTCGCTAAGCGATCACTTTCTTATGCGGATTGGTATAATATAGACATATTCTCGACGTTATCTTAAACTGTTATATTAACTTAATGATTTAGATATTTTTATCAAATAAAAAACTGAGTTCTATGACATTAATCCCCAATACACCAACCACAATAGGTAGTTGGGCTTTGCTTATTGCCAAAGCGATTGAAAGCTATGATCTTGATAGTAAAAAAATATTTGCGCAAGCACGTATGGATTTAGACGCAATTCAAAATAATCCTGAAGTACGTTTACCCGTGAAACAAATGGCCGTGTTATGGCAGCTTGCGGTACTTGAAACTAAAGATGAATGTTTTGCCTTGCGGTTAACGCAATTTTTTCAACCTAATACCTATAGTGCTGTTGGATTAGCCTTTGCTTCCAGTCGTACTATTATGGAAGGTTTTGAGCATAGCCTACGTTATTTTAAAATGACCACTGACGCTGCTGAGCACCGTTTAGAAAAAATTAATGACACTGTTATTTTACATATTGATATTCCCCCAGAAAATGAACCTGTAGCTGTCGAAGCCATTGAAGCGTTTATGTCGACTTTGATTTCATTATCTCGTGTGATGACAACACAGGAGTTTTCGCCATTAGAAGTGTCTTTTAAACACGATAAAAGTGCCTTTGTTAAGGAATACCAAGCATTCTTTAATTGTCCTGTTTTATTTAATCAAACGGGTCATAGAATCATTTATTCATTAGTGGATTTAGAGCGTCCACAGATGCTTGCTAATCCCTCCCTTGCCAAAACACTAGAGATGTGGATTGATGAGCATTTAAAGCATTTCAGTCAAGATTTAGTGTCAACAAAAGTGAAAGCGTATATTTTAGATAATATGTTAAAGGGTGAAATTGAAATAGAGAATATCGCGAGTTTTTTAGCATTGGGCTTACGTACTTTACAACGAAAGTTAAAAGCGGAAGGGCAAAGTTTTAACGAAATACTCGATGAGTGTCGTCATCATATGGCGGAGAAGCTGTTAGCGGAACAACGTGTACCCTTAATCGAAATATCTTACATGTTAGGTTTTTCAGATCAAAGTGGTTTTACCCGCGCTTTTCGTCGTTGGACTAAAACCAGCCCTAAACATTACCGCAATCAACATAGCCAAAAATTATTGCAAGAATAACTAATAACACATAACTCGAAATCATTAATATTCCGAGATTATGTGTATAAGGTTTTATTGTTCTACTTTTTTAACGCCAGGTAAATATTGCTCTACTGAACTCCATTGACGCACTTCCTGATTAGGTAAGTATACGCGATAATTTAATCTAAAAATCCCTTCTTTAGGGGTTGGTAGCCAGTTAGACTCGTTGCCTTCGGGTGGTGTTGCTTGAATGTAAATATCAAGAGAACCATCGTCATTGTACTTCAAACCATCGGTACTTTTTCTTATGGAATAACGGTTAATATCATTGCCTACCAATTGATAATCATCGCCGTACATCGTGATAGACCAAAAGCCATATTCAGCTGTATTAGGCAACTCGCCCTTATCAAAATGCAGTTTATAGGTGTTTTTACCAATTAATGGCTCATTACTGCTGTCTGAATAAGTGTGAAAATAAACCGCTTCCTCAGGAGAGTGAACGAACAACCCTTGAACTGCGCCTTCAGCGCGAGCAAAATAATCACTGCCATAACTACCACCGACAAAATCTACATTCCACTTATTGTCACTTTGTGTTCCTCTAAATTTGACTTTCCACTTAATGATATCAATCCCCGATTGAACCGCTCTAACCAAGCCTTTTTGAATAGCAGGGTCTAAACTTTCAGGATCAAAGGCATGCGTATCTGACAGCCCAATATGTTTAAAGGTGTTTAATAATGTTCTATTTTCTCCAACAGGTGGGTTTTCTTTTAATAACTCAGCAGCATAACTAAAGTAGCCTAATTCACCTTTTTTCATACTGGTATTCGCCAGTTTAGGTAAGTCATAACGACGTTGTTCTTTAGGAAGACCCCATTGAGATAAAGGCACAGCATCAAATTGTTGTTGATAGGCTTTAATCAATTCCACATCTTCGTCGGTTTCTGTATAGGTTGCAATTCGCAACGCGACCATTGCTGAATTATTGGGCATTGGCAAAGCTTTTACCCCTGCTGGTAATTTACCCCGCCAATGAGGACCAACTAAGGCAAAATTTCCACCGTCTGATCCCGTAGCACGCGTGCCTATATAATGCTGATTAACAATATAAGCGTCGCCAATTTGCAATGAGTAATACCTGTCTTTAATGGGTGGTACGACTAAGATCACCGGCTCTTCTGCCAAAGAAACCGATAACCCCGAATACACTGTATCTCTATTTGGGGTATAAGGCATTGTATCGTTAGATGTGGCCAATTTTGATGAATGCCCCCATTGACCTACAGGCGCACAAGGACACTTATCTTTAATGCGTGCTATCTTTTTCAAATCCATGCGTAAATCACGCTGAACATCATGCATTACCATAGGAACAGTGAACATAAAAGCTTGAATGCCAACACTGTATGCCCATTCTTCTTTGGCTTTGTTATCAGCTTCTTTCATAGACTGCACAGAAAAATTATTGTTAACTTTAAAGGCTTTAATAATTTCATTTGCGTTGGCTAAGGATGGCAACACCAACATAGTAGATAGAGCAAGTACACTTAATGTTGTTGATAACTTAGGTTTAGTTTTAGACTTAGATGCAGGCTCACTCTTAGGTTGAGACAACCGTTGCTCATGCGTTAATAATGTTGATTTCATTCGTTTCCCCTTACTTGTTAATTTTCTAATTTTAATCGTTTTATTTTATCGATGATAATCTTACGTGCCTATGTAGATTACTCAGGTTCAAATGTAGGTCGGGATTTATTCCGACAATACTCTCAATTAGTGCTAATTTGTCGCACTAAAGTACGACCTACAAAGAAATAAGGACATTAAATTATTCTTCCTGAACCAAGTGCATAGGCATGTAATCTTATGATGGCATAAGTTGCTGGAATAATTTTTTACAATGTATTAAGTCTAAATATCGCGGCACTGGATAAAGATAGTGCGCTTCTTTTAAAGCGGCTTTGGCTAAATCAGTAATATCGTCAACACATAAACACGCAATCGTCTCTTCAATGTTTAAAGTGCGTTGTAAGTCTTTTATTTTCTCAATAAACAATTCGGCCATAGCTAACTCACTTTTATTGGCGTCGTCTAAGCCTATGGCTTTTGCTAATTGTGCTAGACGAGTACGGGAAGACTGTTTATTAAAGGTGAGTACATGCGGTAAAACAATCGCATTGGTCATGCCATGAGGAAGATGATATTTAGCACCAATTTGATGAGAAATAGCATGCACATAACCCAAGCCTGCTTTAGTAAACGCCAAGCCAGCATAACAAGAGGCAACTGCTAGCGCTTCTCTTGCCGCAATATTTTCACCCTCTTTATAGGCGATAGGTAATTGTTTACATATTAATTTTATTGCCGTTAAAGCATACAAGTTAGTCTGCTCATTAGCATGGGTAGACAAATACGCTTCTATCGCATGGGTTAAGGCATCAAAGCCCGTATCTGCGGTAATATTTGCTGGCATCCCCTGCATTAATATTGGGTCTAAAGCTGTGCCTACAGGGAGTATCTTTGGCGAAATAACTAATAACTTCTCTTCAGATTGGCTACTGGTAATAACCGCCGCCATAGTCACCTCAGAGCCCGTACCTGACGTGGTGGGTAATAAATATAATGGTAAGCCTTGTGCTTTTATTTTTAATAAACCGGCCACATTTTTTACTGTTTTTGTTGTGGTCGCTAATACCGCAATCATTTTTGCAGCATCAAGTGATGAACCGCCGCCAATGCCTAATACTAAGTCACAATGATTATCTTTAGCCATTACAATGCCTTTATCAATAATATCGTCAGAAGGGTCTGGTATTACTTGATCAAAAACAATCACTTCAATATTGTTTTCTGCTAATTTCTGACAAATTTTATCGGTAATTCCCAGTTGGTGTAACACTTTGTCAGTGACAATTAATACGCGTTTAACGTTTTGATTGATAATGAGATCAACCAAGGCAAGTGAAGAGTGTTGCCCGGTAAAAATAACAGGCTGCGGCTGTGGAATAAGCTTAATTGCCGCTTTCAATCCCACCATGAGTATTTTATAAAACCATACTTGAATAAAAAACATTAAAATCCTAAGCTTTTTTGAATGATGAATCTCAGTATGACCCGATACAAAATTGAATACTGAGCATTGAATGACAACTTTTATGTTAAGTACGACAGATTTTTCCCCTCAATATACCCAAGCCACTTGAAGATGCGAGTTTCAGGAAGTCTGAACAAGTTATGATCAAGGCGCATTTTTGTATTAATGGTTATCCCTTAAAAAGAAATGCAACGCAGAGTATGATTTGCTCAGCTTTCCCCTAAGGGCTGGTTTAGAAACGTTTTATGCTGCGTTATTGATTTCGACAAGGGAACAACCATTTTCTTCAATCAATGCCTTGGCTAAAGACGTTTCTAATTCCAGCTGAATCCTGCATCTTCAAGTGGTTTGGGTATATACACACTAAGGAGTCACTATGTTGAATTGTCCATCGGGTTTATCAAATAATCGGAAGAAACTCACTAGGTCCAAAATACTGCCATCCACCGTTAAATCGTCTGAAAACAAGGTATTTTTAATACCTGCCTGACCGATAAGAATTTTAACAAATAGATCATGGGTTAATGATAACGTTGCCTGTACTTTTGTGTTCCCGTTATCAAGAGAATGATGTAACACTGAATTGTTAACCGTTAATATATAACGCTCATTAAGATCAGTGAAAACAATCGCGATGCTTAACTGCTCCGCTTGTGCTTTTTCACTGTTTAACCTAACCGACATTGATTCAAAGAACTTGTTTACGGACGTATTTTTGAATATACCTGCCATCACAGCTAAATCAATGCCTTTTTTACTTACGCCTTGGGTAAGTTCTTGTGCACCAGTGAGATAAAAATTTCGCCACGCTGCAGACTCTGCTTGAAATGCCAGTTGTTGATATGTTTTGGCTAACAAGGCTTTCGCTTGTTCATTGTTTGGTTCAGAAAACACCATGTGATTGAGTATTTCGGCTAACCAACGGTACTCTCCTTGCTCAAACAAGGTTGCCGCCTTTATTAAAACTTGCTCTGAACCACCCATCATTTCAACGTATTTTGTTGCCGATTGTTGTGGTGGTAAAGGGTTTAAGTGTGCAGGGTTAGCATCAAACCAACCCATGTAAAATTGATACACGGCTTTGGCATTATGGCTAAGGCTGCCATAGTAACCTCGGTTAGAAAAATAATTACCCAATGACGTCGGCAAGGTAATTTGTTCGGCAATTTCATCGCCAGTGAAACCTTGATTCATCAGTCGAACACTTTGATCATGAATAAATTTATATAAATCTCGCTGATTCTTTAAAAAGGTAGTGACTTCATTGTTACCCCAAACTGGCCAATGGTGACTGCCAAAATACAAGTCTGCTTGACCAAATAATACTAGTGCCTGATTGATTATATTACTCCACACTAAGGCATTACGAACCTCTGCCCCCCGTAAAGTATATAAATTATGCATATTGCGAGACACTAGCTCAGCCCCACCAAAAGCTTTTAATTGCGGTAAGTAAAAAGTAAGCTCAGCAATGGATTCACTACCGGAAGCATTTTGGAAAACAAA
>Ga0105358_10001472_pt1 | contig 12573 bp, 10 predicted proteins | sample GOMGulsemesocosm_5_FD_83509 | JGI IMG/M metagenome (GOLD analysis project Ga0105358, IMG submission 83509) | Methane-oxidizing microbial communities from mesocosms in the Gulf of Mexico - GOM15C Gulf of Mexico | ecosystem: Environmental > Aquatic > Marine > Cold seeps | place: Gulf of Mexico...
ACTTTGTTATTAAATAATTTATGCTATATTTAGAAAAGGCAAATTAAAATGAATAATGATGAAGAAGTGAAATTAGATAAAAATACGATGATTGTTTCAGAGACTGACCCAAAAGGTAATATTATATACGCAAATAGTGACTTTTGCCAAATTGCTGGATATACAAAAGAAGAGCTTATTGGTAAACCTCATAATATTGTAAGACATCACGATATGCCTAAAGCTGCGTTTAAAGACCTTTGGGAAACTGTTGGTTCAGGGAAAATTTGGAATGGTATTGTAAAAAACAAAACTAAAAATGGTGCTTTCTATTGGGTTAATGCAACTGCTTATCCTTCAAAATCTTTAGATGGTAGTTTACGATATATTTCAGTAAGAGTTAAACCTACTGATGACGAAATAAATAATGCTAGTGCTTTATATAAAACTCTAGATTAGGATTGAAAATGTTTTTTAATAAAAGAAAAGATAAAGAAAAGATATTAGAATCTTTAGATATTTTAGAATCATATATTAAGAATGATATAAATTCAATAGATGATAATCATGAAGTTAATACAAAAGACTTAATTGAAGTAGAGAACAAAATACATTCTATAATGACTTTACTTCAAGTACAAAATCAAAAGAATCTTACTGTATATGGCGAAATAATGCTTGCTTGTGAAAAAATATCAGATGGGCATATTAATGACAAAATAACTTCTGTATCAGAAGATAGTAAACTTAATTATATTGCAAAAAGTTTAAATATAATGTTTGAAAAGCTAAATAGTAGTGTTAATAACACTCTTAAAATCCTTGATGAATATAAAGATCAAAACTATTTACACAAAGTTGATACAAGTGCATTTTTAGGTGGTGGATTAAAAGAATTACTTGAAGGAATTAATTCTTTACAAGAAAGAATTACTACACAAGCAATGCAAAGTTATAAAAATGGTCTTATTTTAGAAGAAGAATCATTAGTATTAACACAAAAAGCAGAAATACTTTCTGCCTCATCTCAAGAACAATCAGTGGCTCTTGAAGAAACAGCTGCAGCAGTTGTAGAAATTAGCTCAATTGTTAAAAATAATACACAATCAGTTGTTAAGATGCAACAGTTAGGTGAAAAAGTGCAAGAGGAATCAAATAAAGGTTCAATGCTTTCAAAAGATACACATAATGCAATGGATGAAATTTATGATTCAACAATAAAAGCATATGAATCAGTAAATCAAATATCACAAATTGCATTTCAAACAAATATCTTGTCCTTAAATGCAGCCGTAGAAGCAGCAACTGCTGGAGAAGCAGGAAAAGGTTTTGCTGTTGTTGCTCAAGAAGTTCGTAATTTGGCGAATAAAAGTGCTGATGTTGCAAAAGATATAGAAGGACTAATGGGTACTCTTCAAGAAAAGACTAAAAAGGGTAAAGATATTGCTAGTTTAATGAGTGATGGTTATGAAACTTTAATTGAAGATATTAATAAAACAGTTGAATTAATTGAAGATGTTAGTACTTCTTCTGATGAGCAAGAAAAAGGTATTAATCAAATAAGTGATGCAATTAATTCAATAGATCATGCTGTTCAAAATAATGCTTCTGTTTCATTAGATGTAAAAACTGTAGCAAATAAAAGTAATGATGTTGCTATGCAAATTGTAGAAGATACTAGAAAAATAAAGTTTGTAGGTAAAGAACAAATATCTTAGTTAAAACTAATTTTCTATTCTTGTAGACCTATTTTATACCCAAACTTATTAACATTTTGAATAAGTTTATGGCTTGTTGCTTCTCTAATACGATGAATAAGAGAACGTAATGTTTGAGGGTTTTTAGGCGTTTCCCATAGTTCATTTGTTATAAAATTTATCTCTAAAGTAATATTTTTATTCGAACATAAAAGTTGAATAAGAATTAATGCTTTTGAGCTTAGTTTAACTTCTTTTTTATCTAAAAATAATCTCTTAACTTGTGTATCATAAGTATAGTTATCAACAAGTGAAAGTATACGTTCATTTTTTTCTTCTATATTTTTCTTTTCTTGAGGTCTTTTATTTATACTTAACTTTGCTTTAGCTAATTCTAATGTAGCAATAATTTCTTTATCTCTATATGGTTTTAATAAATAAGCAAAAGCATCAGATTCTACTGCATATTCAATCATCTCTTTATCTGAATAGGCAGTTAAAAAAACTATCATAATTTCAGGAAAAATGTAATGTATCTCTTTTGCTGCTTCTGCTCCGCTTATTTGATCTTTAAGTATTATATCCATAAATATTAGTTGAGGTTTTTCTTTTTTTGTAACTTCTATTGCTTTTTCACCTGTTCTTACTATATCAATAACTTTATAGTCTTCTTTTTCCAACATCTTTCTCAAATAGTTTGCTGGTATTATATGGTCTTCAACAATTAGTATTTTCATTATTGCTTACCTTTAAAATCTAACTTATATTCTAATCCATTATTATTTAATATGGTCATAGTAGCTTCTAATTGCTGGCTAGTCATTTCTATAAGATTTATTCCGAAACCTTTTGGATTATCAAATTTATTTAAGCCTACACCATTATCATTATAATAAAAAGTATATCCTTTATCTGTGTGAATTAATTTAATTGTAATTGTTCCCTTATTATTTTCAAAAGCATACTTAATAGAATTTGTCATAAGCTCATTAATAATAATACCAAATTGAATGATGTCTTCAATTGATAATTTTAAAGATATTAGGTTTATGTAAAGTTTGATATCATCAGTATTTTCATTGCTTTTTAATATATGTTGAGTAAGTTTTATAATGTAAGTTTTAAAATCAATATCTACTAAATCATCTTGAATATATAACATTTCATGTGCCATTGCAATAGCTTCTAAGCGTAGCTTATTTTGATTAAGGATTTTATATACTTCCTTTGATTCACTTTTCAGTTTTTGAATCCCAAGTATTGAAGTAACAAGATTTAAATTATTTTTAGTACGATGATGTATTTCTTTAAGTAAAATTGTTTTTTGAGTGTTTTCATTTTCTAATTCAAGATAAGAGTTCATAATAACAATATGATAATAAATTCCAAAAGCAATAACAAAAAATAATGCAAGAATATATACACTCATGTTTTGTAAGCTATATAATAAAGAATGTTTTTCATAAATAGTATATCCATAGGCAAATATAATTCCCAAAATAATAAAATAGATACTAATATGAATTAACATTTTTTTTCTTGGAAGTAAAATAAAAGCAAGCATGGGAATAAGTAAGGTAAATATAATACTAATATCAAATTTGTTTTGAATTACAAATATAAAAATGATAATAGAAGCAATCCAAAATAAGTTAATTGATACTATTTCCCTATTTTTTGTTTTAAGATAATGTGTATATTTATTCTTAAACATGAAATTATTATAACACAGAACAGAACGGATAAGTGATTTTTAGATGATATAATTATATAAATTATTAAAAAGGATTTAAAATGGGAAAAATTAAAGTACTTACAAATTTTGTAAAAATAAATTCTCAGAAATATCGTCGAGCTTCTGCTGAAAGTGCTACACTAGGATCTATTGGCTCTAAAAGAATGCCTATTGCTAAAGTTCCTAGATTTGAGAGGGTATTTGACTGGAAAAGTGGTAAGTTAGAATTTAAACAGGTAACAACAGTAACTATTGACTATTCTCAAGTAAGTAAACTTAATGCACGTGCTACAGTATTAAGTTCAGCAGGTAAAGTTAAGGGTGAAGTTTCTGTTGGTAGCAATAGAAATGCAAATTATGTACTTACAAAATTTGAAGTATTTGATAAAACAGCTGTTCCTAGATTATTAAATAAAAGTAAAACTACACTTAAGAATATAAAGAATATTAAGAACGCAAGAATAATCTCTTCTGTATGGGTACTTGTAAAAGGTTCAGAATCTCAAATGAATACTTTTGATGGTAGTGTATCTATATCTAAACCAGGAGCTAGAGGAGAAGTATCAATTACTCGTTCAGGTGGTTCTACGTTTAGTTTCTCTCCTAATACGGTTATTGCTTATACAATAGATAAGTTTAAATGGAATAAAAAAGGCTTAAAGCGAAAATCAATCAAAAAAATACAAACAGATCAAGTTTGGAGATAAATACTTAATGTGCACTCATTTGTTTGAGTGTACACTTTAGTCTTTATATTTATTATTGTCTATATTTTATTTTCCATTAAAAAATTACAATGAAATAAATAATATTAGAGGTGATAATAGTAATAATGTAGTATTACCAAATACTAATCCATAAGTACCTATTAGAGCTGTTAAAACATTTATTAAACCAGTTATATCATAGATATCATTATCATTTAAATTATTTAATTTATTGATACTTCCTTATTTCAATAAAACAAAATATATTGTTTATATATACAAAAAACAAATAGCTTATTGTATAATAACTTATATGATTATTTTTAGCCTAATAAAACCAAATAAAAACCTTTTATTATTTATTGGAGTATTGTTTTTGATATTTTTAATTAATATTTCAATTGAATATACAAAATATCAAGAATTAGTATATGAAGAAGTTTATGAAACACAAGTTGAAATTATAAATATTTATGAAAAAGAAAAAGTAGATATTTTAAAACTAAAAAATACTAACTTTATTTTTTTTACAAAAGTCCCTAAAAACAGCGATTTAAATAAACTAGATTTATTGCAAATAGGTTTCTTAACAAATAGAATTGATTTTTTTGATTACTTAAAAGGTTTTTATACAAAGACTATTTATTTTGATAAAGTTAAAAGAGATGCTACTTTTAAAGATAAAATTATTAAAAAGATTAGCTCTAATCATCAAGACCATAAAATAAATGAAGTTTTTCATGCTTTATTTCTAGCAATACCAGTATCTAAAGAGTTAAGAGATACATTTGCAAATTATGGAATAAGTCATTTAATTGCATTATCGGGTTTTCATCTATCAGTATTATCGTTTTTGATTTATTGGATTTTTTATTATCCTTTTAATTTCTTTCATAAAAGATATTTTCCCTATAGAAATAAAAAATATGATTTACTTCTTATAACATTAGGAGTTCTTTTACTTTATTTATTATTAACTGGTATTGTAGCTTCCTTGCTTAGAGCTTTTATAATGTTGTCTTTAGGTATATTTTTATTACGTTCTAATATTAAACTTATTTCATTTACAAATTTATTACTAACTTTTCTAATTATAATGGCACTTTTCCATAAATATATATTCTCTCTATCTTTATGGTTTTCACTCTCTGGTGTATTTTATATTTTTCTTTATATAAAATATTTTAATGAATTAAAAAGCATGATAATCAAACTATTGTTATTTAACTTTTGGATATATTTTGCAATGAATCCTATTGTTCATTACTTTTTTACAACAACAACTTATGAACAGTTATACTCTCCTTTTATAACTATTGCTTTTACTCTTTTTTATCCAATAGAATTATTTGCTCATATTTTTGGTTTTGCAGGGTTTTCTGATAGCTATTTAAAAATGTTTTTATCAAAAGAGTTTGAGGTATTTGAAGTTTCTACTTCTTTACTAGTTTTTATTTCATATATATTTTTATCTTTTGCATCAATATTTAGTAAAAAAGCTTTTATTATTTTAAATATGAGTCTATTTTTATTTACTGGATATTTATTTTTATAAGATTAGTATATAATACTAAATAATAAAAAAAGAGTTTAAATGAATCATAAAGAACACCTACATACAATATTTGAAGATCCAAAAAATCATAAATATGGTTTTTTAATCCAAACATTAATTTTTACAAATATATTTATAAGTATTATTGTCATGTTTTTAGAAACAGAAAAAGGCTTATGGGAGTATTATGATTTATTAAATATTATAAATATGGTAAATATTAGTATCTTTACTATTGAGTATATATTAAGAGTTTATTCTATTGGTATTAACCCAAAAATAAAACGTATTAAATATATGACTAGCCCTATGATGTTAGTAGATATAGTTGCGATTCTTCCCTTTTATTTATCTTTATTTAATCTTGATTTTGGTTTCTTACGAGCACTTAGAATTCTTCGTATTTTTAAACTTTTTAGACTTGCAAAGTTTGCAGAGTTTGATGATTTAATTTTATCAATAATAAAAGATAAAAGAGAAGAATTTCTTTTTATTGTTATAACTCTTGTTGTTTTACTTATGACAATTACTCCATTAGTTTATTATGCTGAAAAAGATGCTCAACCAGAAGTCTTTATTAGTATGGGAGCAACTATGTGGTGGGCTATTATTACTTTTACAACAGTAGGATATGGAGATATGTATCCTATTACTTTAATGGGTAGAATTCTTACAACTTTTGTAAGTTTTTTAGGAATTGCTTTTTATGCGATTCCTGGGAGTATTTTTACCTCAGCATTATTAGAAAAGATAAATGAAAAGAAAAAAATAAGATCTGAACTGAGAGAAAAAAGAAGAGAAGAAAAAAGAAAGAAAGATGAATTGGCAGAAGTACAAATAGAGCGAGAAAAAGAAAACGAAGAATTAGAAAAGGCATAAAGTGAAAATAGTACACTTCAGTGATACCCATCTAGGATATAACGACTTAGATATTTTAAATGAAAACAATATAAACCAAAGAGAAGCAGACTTTTATGATGCCTTTTCTCAAGTAGTAAAACAGATAAAAGAAATCAAACCTGATTATATTATCCATACGGGAGATTTATTTCATAGATCAAGTCCTAGTAATAGGGCTATTACCTTTGCACTTGAACAGTTTAAGATTTTAGATGAATTAGATATTCCTCTTATCCTAATAGCAGGTAATCACTCAACTCCAAGAACAAATTTAAGCTCTCCAATTTTAAAGATATTTGAAAACTTTAAAAATGTATATGCTTCGTATAACCAACAATATAAAAAAATAGAGTTTAATAACATTGTATTTCATACACTTCCACATATGAACGATGAGACAATAGCTCAATCTCAAATAGAACTTTGTGAAGAAAATATAGATGCTGAAAAGAAAAATATTATGATGTTACATTGCAGCGTTGGTGCTTGGTATTTAATGCAAGAGTTTGGAGAATGGGTATATCCAACAGATAAAGAGTATATTTTTGAAAAGATGGATTATGTAGCACTTGGACATTGGCATGGTTTTGGAAGTGTAGGAAAGCATGAGAACGTATACTATTCAGGAAGTTTAGAACGTACTAGTTTAAATGATAAAAGAAATGAAAAAGGTTTTATAGTACTTGATATTGAAGACGATTTATTAAATACCTTACATATAGAATATAAACAAATAGATATTAGACCTATAAGACAAAAGCAAATAGATTGTGAAAATTATGAAAACTCAATAATCGATATTGAAACACATGATACAAAAGACGCAATAGTAGAAGTAAAGCTAGTCAACCTATCACCTCTGCAATCTATTGATATATCAAACAAAGAGATAAAAGACTTATTTCCTGATGCTATGAGTGTTAGTATAAAAAGAGAGTTTAAGGTAAACACTAATGATGTAAGTGTAGAAGATATAGAAGCCTTATCTTTGGAGGATTACTTTTTAGAGCATATAAAAGAAGATGTTAAAGATGAAAAACAAAATGATAGATTAAAAGTAAAGATAAAAGAGCTTTTCTCAATATACGAAGAGAGTAACAATGATACTGCGTAATCTAAAATTAGAGAACTTTAAAAAGTACGAAAACTACTCTATAGAGTTTCAAGAAGGGCTTATTGGAATAATAGGAAAGAACGGTAGTGGAAAGTCTACAATCTTTGAAGCAATACTATTTGCACTATACGGTGAGCTTAAGAATAAAGGCTATAAAGAAATAATTAGAAATTCTAATGCAAGTATAAAAGATGTAGTACTAGTAGAGCTAGAGTTTGATTTTGAAAGTGTTACATATAGAGTAAGTAGAGAGTTTAGAGGAAAGGCATTAAGTGCTAATGCAAAGTTCTATAAAGAAAATGAACTTATAACTACAGGAGCTAAAGAAGTAACAGCTTCAATAGTGTCTTTAACCAAGATGAGTAAGGATGCTTTCTTACATACACTGTTTGCTTCACAAAAAGAATTAACAAACCTAAGTACTAGAAAACCTGAAGATAGAAAGAAGATGATTAGGAAGTTATTAGGTTTAGAAAAAATTGATTTTATAGAAGACTTACTAATAAAACAAAGTAGGGACCTAAAAAGAGAAATCACAGCATTTGCAGAAGTATTATTAGGCGAAGATGAGCTAAAGGTAAAGAAAGAACATATAGAAGAATACAGTATAAAGAAAGAAGAATATGAAAAAGAGTCTATACAAAGAATAAAAGAAGTAAATAGTTTAAAACTTCAAGAAATAGATATACAACAAGAGTTAAAGATATACTTAGTCACGAAAGAGAAAAAACAAAACCATGCTTCTCAATGTGAGATTTTACAAAATAGTATAAATTCACATATACGAAACCAAAGTAAACTACAAGAAGATATAAATACCCTAGTAAACAAACAAAAAGAGCTACAAGGCTTACAAAGTATAAAAGAAGAGTATATTTCCCTTCATGATAGTATTAAAGAGCTAGAGAAGCTTAAAGAGTATCATTTAAGAAAAGAGGGTTTATCTTTAGAACAAAATAGTCTAAGAGAACAATACACTAAGTCAAAACATAAAGTAGATTTATTAAAAGAAGAAACAAAAGAGCATAAGAACTTAATAGCAAAAGAAGAAGAATTAGAAAAGAAAATAGAAGAAATAAAACAAAAGATATTCTTATATCAAAAAGAAGAAAAAACACTTCTTCAAGAAATAGCTGGTGAAGATAAGTTAATAGCAGACATAAATAAAAAGATATCAAATATAAAAGACTTAGGAAGAGAATCAAATTGTCCTACTTGTACAAGACCATTAAGAGATGAGTATGATAAGGTACTAGATTCATTACAAGATACAATAGCGCAAACTAAAAAAGATAAAATCCAAAAATCTCAAGAAGAACTTAACTCTATAGTAAAACAAAAAGAAGAAAACGAAGAACTTTTTAAAAAGATAAATCATGAATACTTCATAACATCAAAGAAGGTTAATCTAGTAGAGAGTAAGAAAAGAGATTTAGTACAAGAAGAGGAACACTTTCTTAAGATTAAGAATCATGGGATTAAAAATAAAGAAGAACTAGCTAAACTAGAACAATATACTTATGATAATACTCTACATGAAAGCCAAGTAAAAAAACAAAAAGAGTTAAAAGAAAAGTACGAATATGTACTAAGTCTAGAAACTATGCTAGTACGTCTAGATAAGATAAAAGAAGAATATAAAAGTGTAACTCTTACTATACAAAGCCTAAGTACAAAGTATAATGACTTAGAACTAGAGTATAAACAAATAGACTACGATGATGTAAAACACAAAGAAAAAGAAAAACAACATGATGAGGTTAAAAAACAAAAAGAAGACAAAGTAAATATTTTAAATAATCTAAAAGTACAAATAGCCACAATTCTAGGTCAGATCCAAACAATCCAACAATCCCTTGATGATAATAATAAACAACTAGCAAAAGTACAAATCAAAAAAGATGACTTGCAGGATTATGAAAAAATCAAGCTAAGCCTTGGGGATTTTAAAACAAAATTAAATTCAAAAATAGCACCAAGAATATCAAGCTTCTCATCTTCTATGTATTCAATTATCACAAAAGGTAAATACCAACATATAGAAGTATCAAATGATTTTGATTTCTATATTTATGATGAAGGTAAAAAATACCCAATAGAGAGATTCTCTGGTGGAGAAATAGACCTAGCAAACTTAGTCTTGCGTATTGCCATATCTAAAACACTAACAGAATTAAGTGGTACAAGCACTATAGGTTTCCTAGCTTTTGATGAAGTTTTTGGAAGTCAAGATGAAAGCAGACGTATAGAAATACTAGAAGCTTTTCATACTATCAAAGAACAGTATAGACAGATATTTTTGATTAGCCATGAGATTGAAGTAAAAGAAATGTTTGAGTTTATTATTGAATTATAAAATAATAACTTATTTAAATTAATTATTATATAATTTAAGAGAAGGGTACGGATGTTAATTACACAGAGTCATCCAATTTTTTCAATGCTTTTACTGGTGCAAATATCAAAATTATAGAACAATCTTTGATTTGTTTAATGGTAGTGTACTGGATAAATTAAAATATGAAGTAGTACCTACAGGAGAAACAATGAAAACAAAAATAATACTAGCGACAGGATTGCTAACTTCGATGTTATGGGCAGACTTTACATTAGAGTATAAAATGGATGACAACATAAATCAGCTTGTGCAGTATAAGGATGCAAAGCATGTGATGATCACAACAGGTGGTGCAGGTGAACAAGCGTCTCAGTTACTGCTGGGTGATAAACGTTATATGGTGATGAAACAAGGTGGTAAGACAAAATATATGGATATGGATGTCATGATGGAACAGATGAAACAGATGTCTGCTAAATATGGTGGTATGACAGGAGAAGTTGAGGAAGAGGAATATCAAGAACCTGATTTTAAAATAGTTAAAAAAGGTGAAAGTAAAACTGTTGCCGGCATCAAAGGTCAGGTTTGGACGGTTGAGTATGAAGAAGAGGGTAAAAAAGAACAGTTAGATTTAGTTGTTACAGACGATGAGAAAGTAGTAGATGCCGTACATAAGTATATGAATGTTATGACGAAATTCACTGAAGGAAGTGCAGATGAAGATGATGGACTCTCTGCACTTATGAATATTGAAAAAGGGTATGTAACCATAGCTTTTGAGGGTATGGAGTTGGTGAAGTTTGATGATGCGGAAATTTCTGACTCTGTGTATGCTTTACCTGCTGGTATGAACGTAGGTAAAAAAACAGAAGTTTCTGTAAAGAAGCCACCTCTTTGTCCCTTGGTCGGATCTCACGGAGAAGCCCAACAGCTCTTAGAAATGCTAAAGCCTGAAGCCAATGGTTGGAAACAGCTTTCAAGTGCTACTTGTCTAAATATGATGAAGATGAAAATTGAAAATGCTATTTATCAAAAAGGTGATTCCTATATTCATATCAATCTTTCTATTAATGTGGAAGATGAAAAAGGAATTGTTGCAACATATAGAACCAATGGTATGGAGATACAGAACCATAAAAAAGGGAAGATTCAAGGGAATCGTTATCAGGCTGCGTATCTGAAAAGGTCTAAACATGATGCTATGGACATTCGACTTAAAAATGCCATGATTACCATGTCAACAACTGGAAATGATAAAGTGGATTTAGTAGCATTTTCAAAAGCTGTATTTGATTTGAGTAAGTTTGTACCTGTTGAAAAATCAAAAGCTACGGCTGATGATGCATTAAAATCTCTTGGAAGTTTATTTGGTGGCGCTTCACAGAATGAAGGAAATTCAAAAGATGCAAAAGCTGCTGAAGAGATGCTAAGAGGTCTCTTTGGGAAGTAAGATGAAAAAATTAATATTAGGATTGTTACTTATATACAGTGTAAATATTTTGGAAGCTTCCTCAAGTCAACTAGTAGCAATTGGTTATAATCCTGCTGACTTTACTATTGTAGGTATGCGCTATCCAGATAGAGCCCTAACGGATATTGTTGTTACTACTTTGTTTCAGTCACGTTGTTCATATATAGTAACGGCAACAGAAGACCCTAGGGTGAAGGAAGCAATAAATGAGGAGATTGAACTCTCTTCTAGCGATTATATTGATCCTTCTAACAGGTTAATATCTAATCATATAGCAGCAACCCATTTGGTAAAAGGAAACTCAGTTTTAAAGCAGGGTAGAGTGACAGTAAATCTGAGGATTGAAGATCGTCAGGGTAATGTGGTAGCTCAGGCAAAGGCTTCAGGATTACATGTTGGTACGAATTATTGGAGAGTGATAGAAGAGGCATCGAGATCACTAGCAAAGCAGATGTGTAAAGAAACCTATTATACAGTCATAACTTCTCAAAAAACAAGCACAAAAGTAAAAGTTATTGAAAAATATCGTGGCATCAATAAAGATTTAGAAAGTTATCAGGAAGACAAAGATACTTATTATGTCTATATAGATGCAGAGAATGCAAATATCGTGCAGTATCATGTAGATGCAAAATCGACACGTAAAATACACAGAGAAAAATACGAGCTCAATATGGACAGTTGTCAGTATGAGATAGAAAAAGAAGACAAACTCATAAACAATATGGGTGGACAAGACATATTGAAATCTGAAGATGAAGGTTGGGGTTTTGAGGATGATACAAAGATCTATGTAAATCTTCCATCATCAGACAAAGAGTTATCTTTTACATGGGGTAGTTTGAGAGAAAATGGTATCTACCGTAATAGTAAAAAATACAAGGAAAAAATACCTGAAATAGCAAAACAAATGTTGGGTAAAGTTAATGATATGGCAACACTTTTTAGAAGTGAAAGTAAGAATAGCAAAGAGATGGATATATGGAAAAGTTTGTATGATTATCCTGGTACGCCCAAAGATGTTCAGTGTGGAGGAAAGGTGACAATGGAAAGTTTTCTCATACCACCACTTGACGG
>Ga0105358_10001473_pt1 | contig 12573 bp, 12 predicted proteins | sample GOMGulsemesocosm_5_FD_83509 | JGI IMG/M metagenome (GOLD analysis project Ga0105358, IMG submission 83509) | Methane-oxidizing microbial communities from mesocosms in the Gulf of Mexico - GOM15C Gulf of Mexico | ecosystem: Environmental > Aquatic > Marine > Cold seeps | place: Gulf of Mexico...
AGAAACAGGTCTTGCATATCTTGAAAAAAATCAAGTCGACCTTGTAATTCTAGATCATTCAATGCCACCAGGGATGTCTGGTCTTGAGATGTTGCAGTTGCTTCATTCTCAAGAAAATGCCATGGATTTTACAAAAAAAACAACGGCTGTTGTTATGCTTACCGGCACGGATGATCAAGACCTTGCTATTGATGCGATGAAGTTAGGGGCATTAGATTATATTCGCAAAAATATGGGTGATCAGTTCTTATCAAAATTAGAAAAATCCATTAAGCGGGCCTTACATGTAAATGCGTTGGAAAATAAAATGCGCACCACGCATCTTGCTTTGCGCGAAAGCGAGAAACGCTATCGACAATTATTTTTTGGATGTAAGGCTGTTTTGTTAATCGTTGATCCTAACGACGGACGCATTATTGATGCGAATAAAGCAGCATGTCGTTTTTATGGCTATTCATTATCTGAAATTTTAGCACTGAAAATTGTTGATATTAATGTTTTGAAACCAAATGAAATTGAAGTTGAAATGGCCCAAGCGGCCCTAGAAAAAAGAAATCATTTTTTCTTTATTCATCAGTTAAAAGATGGTTCTTTACGCGATGTCGAAGTGCATTCTGGCCCGATTGATATTGAAGGCCAAGCATGTCTTTATTCTATTGTGCATGATATTTCACAAAGGCGTGAGACGGAGCGTTTTGTTGCAGGGCAAAACCGTACCTTAGAAAAACTGGCGAAATTAGAACCATTAGAAGATGTTCTCAATGAACTAACCAGTACGATGGAAAAGCAAAGCAGCGATGCACATTATGCGATTTTTTCAGTAGATCCTAAAGGGGGCTATAAGTTAGAAAGTGCGCCGAAATTACCACAAAATTTTGTTGATCTGGCGCGAATAGAAGGACTTCCTGATCAATGCGTTATAATGGTTGGCGGGTGTGAGGATGTGGCTTTTCGTGAAAATTCATTAAATGTGGCTTGTGATGGTTGTGAAACGCGAAAATGGATGGATAAACATTCGATCACGGGGGCGCAAATTGAACCGATTTTATCTTCTAAAAAAATAATTATTGGCGTTCTATGTGCCTTCCATTTGAAAGATTTAGATGCGAATGATAAACGGATTTCTCAAAATCTTTTAAAAACCAATGCACCGTTGGCTGGGGTGACACTCGAGCATCATAAAGCTGTTAAAGCGATTGAAGATCAGGCTGAATTATTACAAACAATTATCGATGCGGTACCTGTCCCGATCTATTACAAAGGAACTGATGGGCGTTATATTGGCTGTAATGATGCAATGGCTGAGTTTTATGAACAAAAACATGAAAACTTGGTGGGACGTACGCTTGGCGATTTTTATCCAGAGGATGAAATTAAGATATTTCAAGAATGTGATTCTGAACTGCTCAAAAATGGTGGTATGAAAATTATTGAAGGAACGGTTAGCCGTTCTGATGGACCTCACCATGTCTTGGCACATAAGGCGCAGTTTCTAGACCCAGAAGGCGATGCTTGTGTTGTCGGGGCAGTTATTGATATTACGGAGCGAAAAATTTATGAAGATGAATTGCGCTTGGCCTCTACCGTGTTCGAAACAACTTCGGAAGCGATTGTTGTAACGGATACAAAAAACTGTATTCAAGCAGTTAACCCGTCCTTTACACATGTGACAGGTTATAGTGAAGAAGAAGTCATTGGGCGAGATCCTAGTTTTTTAAGTTCAGGTCGCCAAGACGGGACATTTTATCAACGTATGTGGGTTCAACTTTGCAAAACGGGACGTTGGCAAGGTGAAATTTGGAATCGACGTAAAAACGGTGACCTCTATGCAGAATGGCTTGCAATTTCAGCAGTGCATAATAATGCAGGAGAGATAAGCCAGTATGTGGCTGTTTTTAGTGATATTACCAAACGTAAAAAAGCAGAAGAATTAATCATACAACAGGCAAATTTTGATACGTTAACCAACCTACCCAATCGGAACTTGTTTCTGGATCGATTGGGACGGGCAATGGTGCGTGCAAAAAGAAACCGCAACCTTGTTGCCTTGATGTTCATTGATCTGGATCGTTTCAAGTGGGTGAACGATACATTGGGTCATAATATTGGTGATTTATTGTTGCAAGAAGCGGCCGCGCGGTTAATGGAATGTGTTCGTGAAACAGATACGGTTGCGCGATTGGGTGGTGATGAATTTACAATTGTCTTGCCTGATTTAAAGCATGACAGGGACATTGAAAAACTCGCACAAAAAATATTGGAATGTTTGGCTGAACCTTTCCATATTTCAGGTCATGAGGTTTTTGTATCAGGCAGCATTGGTATAACGATATTTCCACAAGATGGCCTTGAACTTGAAGACCTGCTTAGAAATGCAGATACAGCGATGTACCGCGCAAAAGAAGGTGGGCGCAATGCTTATCGTTTCTTTACATCGCAAATGAATGAAGATACTCAAAAACAAATGATGTTAGAACGTGATTTACGTCATGCGATTGAACGCAATGAATTCATTGTTCACTATCAACCTGTTGTGGATGTTTCATCCGGCGATGTGATTTCGGCAGAAGCGTTGGTGCGCTGGCAACATCCCGAAAAAGGGTTAATGGCTCCTGGGTTTTTCATTGGAGTAGCTGAAGAAACAGGTTTGATCACGCAAATTGGCAATATCGTTTTGAAACAAGTCTGTCAGCAAATTAAAATATGGCAATCTGACCCCATATTAAAGGATATTCGAATCGCAGTTAATTTGTCACCACGCCAATTGCATAATAAAAATGTGGTCACGGATTTGGAAAAATTAATCTCTGATAGTGGGATATCTGCGCATTCATTGGCGCTGGAAATTACTGAAACTTTGGTTATGCAAGACCCTGAAGGGGCAGCTGAACTCCTAGAAGATATCCGGGCGATGGGGATCAAAGTCTATTTGGATGATTTTGGGACAGGCTATTCTTCTTTGAATTATTTAAAACGCTTTTCTTTTGATGTTTTGAAAATTGATCGCTCTTTCATTATGGATGTCGAATTTGACAAAGGGGATGCGGCACTTGTCGAAGCTATAATTGTTATGGCGCATAAGCTTGGTATTAAAGTTGTTGCAGAAGGGGTGGAAAATAAAAATCAACTGGATTTTGTTGCGTCTCAAGATTGCGATATGATTCAAGGTTATTATTATAGTAAGCCCTTAGAAAGCCAAGATTTTTTCAGTTATTGTAGGAGAGCATCAGCTGAGCCTTGATTGTACTTCAGAAATACATTATATTAGGTTTTTATAAATTAATATAATCTGATGGAAGATGAAGTCATGTTGAAAAATGTTGGATGTAAAGATCGTGCTTTACGTATTGTTGTTGGTATTGTTTTAATTGCGTTGGTCTTTATCATGCCCGATATTGCAAACCCTTGGGGTTGGATTGGTATTGTACCGCTTGCAACGGCCTTAATTGGTTGGTGCCCAGCCTATTCACTTTTTGGTATAAAAAGCTGTTCTATAGAGCGTGAAGATACGTAATCAAATAAATAAGGGTGTTTTAAAAAAAAGGCCCTTAATTATTTATGCTGTGTTGAGGCAGCCTTCATAATTGTCTACACTTACATCTGGTTCATGTAAGGATAATTTGTTGATGCCTCACCCTCCTATTTTTGATGATAATTTCCAATCTGGCTTGCAAGATTTGTTTCGCTGGCGCAGAGACGTGCGCCGTTTTAAAGAGGCACCTTTGCTTGATGGGCAATTAGACAGATTATTAGAAACCGCGATGTTGGCACCTTCTGTTGGTAACAGCCAGCCGTGGCGTTTTGTTAAAGTCTTTGATACAAAACGCAGGCAAGCCATCCGAGACAACTTTGAAGCTTGTAATCAAGATGCATTGAAACAATATGATGGCGAAAAGGCAGAAACATATGCCTCTTTAAAATTGTCGGGTTTGGATCGTGCACCGGTACATATTGCGGTTTTTTGTGATACAAAAACAAAAGCTGGAATGGGTTTAGGGCAAAAAACAATGCCTGAAACCTTAAAATATTCTGTTGTTTCGGCAATTCAGACTTTATGGTTGTCTGCACGCGCTGAAGGTGTCGGTTTGGGTTGGGTTTCGATTATTGATCCTGAATTTGTCAAACAGGCCTTGGACGTGGATAACCCCAGCTGGGATTTAGTCGCTTACCTGTGTATGGGCTACCCAGAAGAAGAACATATTGACCCTGAATTGATCAGGCATGGGTGGCAAGACCGCCTTCCTTTTAATGAAACGGTATTAGAACGATGACGCAAGAAAAAACACCCTTGAATTTACGTGCCAAACCATTTTGGATGAAAGCGGCATCTATTTTCACTTTGGCTTGGATACCGTTTGTACTTGTCTATACCGAAGGCCAAGCCGAACATTGGCTGAATAACACGATGTTTTTAGTGCCCATCGCATTTTGGGCTGTTGTTTTGGTTATCTTTCGAAAACCAGCCGATTCAAATCAATAATAAGTTTTATCTTGCGGCTCGTCACGTTCTTGGGCAAGGCTGAATATGCCCCATCCCATTCCTAAACTGCCAAAAGTCACGAACAAGCCAAAATACAGAAGGCTTAACACCATAAAACTGTCTGGTGATTGGGATATAAGTGTCCAAAGTTTACTGACATCAAAGTAGAGTAACAAACTGCCAAAGACAAAACCGCCAAATGCACCAGCTGCTAAATGTTGTAGCAAAAATAAAAGCGTAACACGCGCTGTCCAATGAAGCTTGTTAAATGACTTTTTCATGGGATGTGCTAGCCCCTTTATGTCGCTTACTTGGCTTTGTTGAACTTTTCATACATACCTTTATAGGCAGTCATGAATTTATCGATGGTATGTTCAATATTATCATTTGTATTGCGTTGTGTATCTTCACCCGTTTCACGCGCTTGTTGGCGAGAGAAATTAACCCGATCCATTAAACCTAGTACGCCGTCGATAATGCCTTGAAAGGGTTTGGGTAATGTATCTTTTTTTGATTCAATATAGGTGGCGGCGTTTTTGAAATCTTTTTCATATTTTATGAGATGCAAAATTAACAAAGATTCAAAGAAGCATTTAAGACAAGTTTCAAGTACACGGGGTTCACATTTTTCGCCTAAAATTTTGATTAGGTAAATGGCATAAGCATTTGGGCGACGACCCATTTCAGGAACCGATAAGGGGAGGCGGTATTCGTCAAGTTTTTGCCCCATACAGGCCCCTTGAACTTCATCAAGGCCAATTTTATTTTTAGTATAAAGAAGGTTTAAGATCACCAATTCAAAGAAAGTTTGGTCATTGTTTTTAAAGGTTTGCTCCAGTCCCCGTGCAACGGCACCTTTCGAACTGGAGCCGCCTTGGGCTTGTTCTGCAATTTGGTTGATGCGGTCAACTTCAGAGGAGAAGATTTTTTCATGCAATCCAGAAAGGTAAGCCAACATGCCAAAATTAAAGGTACGAGGGAAAAATATTATACCCTTGGCTTCTTGTTCTTTCCAGCCGTCCAAGACTTTTTCCCAAGCTTCTTTTTCTTTTTTCACAGGTTTTTTGGCTGCAACAGGGGCTTCTTTTTTATCTTTACCCAATAATTTGGAAAAGAGGCCGCCCTTTTTTTCTTTTTTAACAGGTGCTGATTTTTTGGAGGCAGGGGCTGAAGCGGTTTTAGCTGCTTTTTCGGCCTCTCTTTGTGATGATCCCCAGCCTGCAAAACCAGAATCAACAACATCCATTAACGCGCGTTGTTTGTCGCGAAGCACAGAACGTATTTTTTCTTCATCGGCCGTGGGGTCCGTTTCATTGTACAAGCGGCGTGATAAAATATCACGGCTATCGACAAACAAAGCTTTAATGGCATCTTCTATGAGGACGCTAAACTCAACGGTATAAAGAAAATGTGGCGCGATCCCGATGTCTTCTGTTGAATGGCGGCCATGTATATGGGTGCTGCGTAAACAATCAAGTTTTGCATCAAAATGGCGAACGACACTTTGAATGCTGATTTTTTCTGCGAGTTCGTAAGGGAACTCAGGTTCTTTGGGTTTCGCAGGCTTCTTTTTCTTTTTCTTAGCGTTAGGAGCAGTCTCGTCGCTCTCATTGCTTTGTTCGACTTTATTCTTTGCGTCAAGCGCGTCTTGTTTCTTTTTCTCTTTTAATTCTTTGGAACGTTTGGGTAAGTTCTCTAATCCCAACATGATTTCTTCAACGCGGCGGCGCACCAAAAGTGTAAATTGCGCATCGCGGAATTCTTTACATTGTTCCATAATTGTCAAAACGAAACGAATTTGGGTCAGGTAGGTGCCTTTTTGTAAGGCATCGGGATCACCCTCGGCCAATATCTTTAAAACACGTTCAACAGCCCCGTCCACTTGGTTCATCATCGCTGCTTTACCTTCTTGGGGTTTCAGCGAAGAAAGCTCGCGCATAGCGGCGCCAAGTTCGATTTCTTCTATTGGGGGTTGCTTTTCGTCAGACACGTTAGAGACCAATATTTCGTTAAAAGTTCAACACAATAATATAGTTTAGTATTTGAAAATGTAGGCCTTGAATGCCTCTTACACAAGGGGCCATTCAATTTGTACTTTTTCAATAGAGATATTACGAATAAAACGGTGTGATTGCAACGTTCTGTGTCGTATCTATCTCTATTGGATCATACTATATATGAAAAGTTAACAAAATCGATACGCATGATTGCTTATTTGGCGGCATGCAGACATTTTGGAGCAGGTTTAACAAGGATACCATTTTCTAGGCTGAGGTAGCTTGTGGTGACTTTGCGTCGAAAATGTGAATCATGTGAAATGATGACGAGGGCTTGGGGAAGATTATTGAGAATTTCGATTAATCTTTCTTGGGTTTCTTCATCCAACGCGTTTGTTGGTTCATCTAGTAATAGGATTTCTGGTTCCATCACAAGAACGCAAGCCAAACTGACCAGACGTTTTTCCCCACCCGATAAATTGTGTGTTGCGCGATCTCGTAAATGATTGAGGCGTAAATGAGTTAGTGTGCGATCAACCATTTCCATTGCAGCATCTTTTTTATGGCCAAGGTTGAAAACACCAAACGCAATATCTTCAGCAACCGTTGGGCAGAACAGTTGATCGTCAGGGTCTTGAAAAACCAATCCAATACGGCGGCGTACATCTTTAAAATCGGCTTCGATTTTACGTTCTGCCCCAAAGGCCATAACCCGGCCTTGGTTGGGTTTGTTTAATCCGACCATAATATGAAATAATGTACTTTTTCCAGCTCCGTTCGGTCCTGTAATTGCAATGCGTTCACCTGCATTAAGGGAAAAATTCACTCCTTTTAAAGTACCTTCATGTGCGGGATAGGCAAAATGGATGTCTTGTAGGTCGATCAATTTATCCATAATAGGAATCCAATGTAAAAAGGAAGAGGAGGAAAAAGAAGCTTAGCAGGGAAAAAAGGCGATCGCGACGTTGGAAATGAAAATCGTCTAGCAGATAGAATTTACCTTGAAAGCCGCGGCATTTCATTGCTTCTAAAATACGTTCAGATCGTTCAATACTTCGCACCAATAACATACCAAGTAAATAACCCACATTACGGTAGGTGTGGAGGTTGTTGCCCATTTGAAAACAACGCGCTTTCATGGCTGTACGCAGACGGAAATATTCTTGTTTTAATACATCAATATAGCGCACACTAAACAGCATTAAGTGGACGAGGTTTTCAGGAACTCGTAGGCGATTAAGCGCATGGGCTAACGTGATGGCGTCAATGGTAGCAACCAAAGCCAATAAGGTCATGACAACTGCATTGGCTTTTAGTGTGATTTCAATGGCTTTATAGACGCCTTCTTTTGTAGCCGTGAAAGGGCCTACATTGAACCAAGCTTCCCCCGGTGTTGTGAAGGGAAGCATCAGCAGCATGAAAATAATAAAGCCATCCATCGCCATGACTTTTTTCAGTGTTTTCTTACCTGATAAACCTGCTGAAACCAGTAAAACAACACTGGTCAGTAGCGCGCAGCCCAATGCAACAAACCCGTCCATCGCAACGACGCTACATGCAAATAGAAAGGCGGCGACAATGCGCGCACGCGGATCGATTTGGATCACCCATGAGGAGGGCAGTCCGCCACCGCGCAAGCGCATTGAATTTGAAACTTTAGGGCCAAATTGGCTCATGCTTCACGGCTTTCTTTTCGTCTGGCAGCAATGTAAAAAACAATACCAGTTAAACCGAAAATATAACCGATCCCGCCTAAGATAGATTGCAAGTCATTTTTTTCTTTGTAAGAAGCAATTTCTTTGCGCAAAGGCTGAATTTCTTTACGCACAGCTTTGGCAATTAGAGTTGCAATTGCGGGTGAAGGCATAGGGCCGGTTGAAGTTGTAGGGCTCGCAACTTTTGTTGATGTCACACCGGCTTCCCTTAAGTTATCGGGCAGTTCATCTGGTGTAACTGTTACATTGGCAACATGGCCTGCACCTAAATTTACAAAAAAGCGATATGAAGCAATCTCGGTGGGGGTGAAACGAAATAACCCGTCATCCAAAATTTTTGTTTGGCCAATTTTTTCGCCTTCATTTTTAAAAACATCGACGATGGTGCCTGCTATAGCCATATCACCATTTGAAAATCCGGCTTCACCTTCGATGTCAGCACCGTCGGTCCAGGCAGAGGCTACAACTTTGTGAGCCTGTGCCTGAAAGGTTATAATAAATGACAAGGCAATCAAGCAAATAAATTTATGCATGGGTCGCTACCTTTGCTTTAAAAAACGTATTAAAAAGGTCAGGCTTTACACGATGGATCAAGCTGACGGCACAGGCACATAAAAAACCTTCAATCGCCATGACAGGTGTATGGGCGATGACAACTAATTTTGCTGCTGGAATGAACGCTTCACCAGTTAAGGCGAGACACAGTGTAACAATCAATGCGGTCAGGGCGATGGAGCCCGCGCCAGCAATCGCTGCCCACATCATCACAATTTTTTTATGTTGGCTTTGTATGCCATGGCGACATGCGTAATGCATCATAACTGCGGGTAAGGCGATGGCGACGGTATTGACACCCAAGACGGTGACACCGCCATACCCAAAGAAAAGAGCCTGAAGCATTAAGCCGACGAATAGTGCAGGAAAGGCAGCCCACCCTAAGATAAGGCCCGCCAATCCATTCATAATTAGATGAACGCTGCTGGGTCCAAGCGGGACATGAATGAGGGAGGCGACAAAAAAAGTCGCGGATAGGATACCTGCTGCGGGGATTTTTTCCATATCCATTTTGCGCAGACCAAACCCAATACCAGCAACCGCGATGATGCCGCCTGCGATAACGACATCATTGGAAAGTGCGCCGTCGACAATATGCATGGCTCTATTCCTTCAGTTCAAAAGCTTTAATCCACAAGACAGCATCTTGGGATAACTCTTTACCTTGGTGCGTTTTATCGGGTCCTGATCCAAGGGCTGCAAAACCCCAATAACCGGCCTTTGGAATGCCAAAGGTGAATTTACCATTTACATCTGTTATGGCGACAATAGCGCCCCCTGGAACAGCTGCTTTATGTGCTGATTTAGGTGCGTTGGTTGTCATGTCAGGTTCACTAGAAATATGTTCAATTTCAATCTCTGCGCCTTCAACAGGTTTGCCGTTACTTAGAACTATGCCTGAAAAAGTCGAGCCAACCAAGGTGCTATAAGGTTTGTTTAAAGGAATAATTTCTGTTTTCAAACCTAAGGGTTCGTTCCAATTGGTTGGGATTTCACCTTTGTTCAAAAATGTTTTTGTAATTTGTTGAATGAAAATATCTTCGCTTGTTTCTAAATAAGGTGCCGGCACAACAACAAGAGCGTAGTCGCCATTGCGTTTTAATTTGATAGATGCATCATAAGCAGGTGCTTTATTTTGAAGGCCATTAAAGGTTATCGCTTTTAAAGACGGGAGAAGGTCTGTCTTCTTTCCTTTAAAATGGGAATAAAATTCAAGTGGTTTTGCCATTTCCATTGCATGGCCATTATCCATTGGGTGCCAAAAAATAAGCTTAAGGGGGACGTTGCCCGCTTTTTGCAGATTAATTTGTGGCGTATAGATCAATTGGAAATGTGCTTGTGCATTTGTGGCAAAAAAGCTCACAAGAGCGACAACAGGTAATAAAACAAATTTAAACATAACGTTTGGTGATCCCCTCGATCATAAAAATAAAGAACAGATCGTTTGGGGGAGAAGGTCTCGGATTAAGCATAACAATCCGAAAATACCTTGAGCCACCCCGCTCAATCTATCGTGGTTTTGTTATGGCAGGTATCCTGGCTCGCGTTTTTTCGCCCTGTCTACCTTCCCAGTCTTAACGCTTAAGACCAGTGGTTTATTTGACAGCACTCTTTCGCTTACAGTTGCGGGGGCAGCCACGGATTAGATCCCTTTTGGGTAAGTCTCACCGTGTTCCCTTTTTAATTCCCTAGACTCTTGCCTTTGGGAAACCATGGGCGATAAAAAACAAATTTATGCTTTATTGTCAATAGAAGTTGTTATTTCCATTTAAATAAACAAGTTTTAAGGGCCTCGGTTTTACACCTAGGTGGAAATAGATTGTTTCCCTTTTAACTATATTCAGGGATGTTTTTCTCATCTATTTTCATAATAGAAATTTTAAATCAATAAGATACCTGCCTTTAAGGTGATAACAATGCAGTTTGTAAATTCAGATAAAAGTTATGGCGTTACAGTCATACTTATACATTCAATTTTTGGCTTGGGCTTCATTGGCTTATTTGCTGTTGGGCTTTATATGGTTGAATTAACATATTATGATTCTCTCTATAAAACGCTTCCTGATTTACACCGAAGCATTGGGATTGTCATGGCAGGCCTTTTATTCTTTCGTTTCGTTTGGCGATTGGTGAACCCGCAACCTCAACCTGAACCGAATTTAAAAGCTTACGAAATTTTGGGGGCTGAGATTGTGCATTGGTTACTATATCTATTACCCTTTGCCATTATGCTGAGCGGATATTTGATTACGACAGCTGATGGAAGCTCAATTGATGTGTTCGGGTTATTTGAAGTTCCAGCCGTTTTCCCAGCTGAAAAAGGCCGTGAAGACATTGCCGGAGACGTCCATTTTTATCTTGCTTACGCCACAATGGGAATCGTTGGCTTACACGCACTCGCTTCCCTAAAACATCATTTTATCGATCATGACCGGACACTGGTCAGAATGTTCAAAACAACAGATACATAAGGAAATCAACAATGTTTCGTAAATTAGCTACAGCAGCCACACTTGCTCTTACTGTGTTTTTCGCAAGCCCCCAAGCGGTGCAAGCCGAAGATTATGCCATCGATGTGAAAGGTCAACATGCTTTCATTCAATTTAAAGTATCACATCTAGGTTTCAGCTGGTTGTACGGTCGTTTTACTAAATTCGATGGTACGTTTAGTGTTGATGAAAAAAATCCTGCAAATTCAAGCGTATCTGTTGTGATTGAAACGGCCAGTCTTGATACGGACCACGCAGAACGTAATAAACATATTCGTAATGCCGATTTTTTAGATACGGATAAATACCCAACGGCAACTTTTAAAAGTACAAAAGTTATTCCTGGTGCTGATGAAACAGCCGTGATTGAAGGTGATTTCACATTACACGGTGTTACGAAGAAAATTTCTTTGAACGCAAAACATGTGGGTGCAGGCAATGATCCTTGGGGTGGTTTCCGCCGTGGGTTTGAAGCAACCACAACGTTACAAACAAAAGATTTCGGCATGGCAGCGAAATTCGGATCTCCCTCAGTTGATGTTATTCTTTCCATTGAAGGCATTCGTAAGTAATTTTAGTTTTTTGATGAGATTAGGGGAGAGTGGCATTAGCCCTCTCCCTTTTTTTTGTTTTGATGCAAACCATAACGTATTTTCTTTGACTTAAAGCCTGATGGCTCATAGGTTCGGCCCTATATTTTCATTTCGTTTGTTTTTGAAAGATCGAGACATGGCATCCAAAAAGCCCGCTAAATATATTGGTGATGCAGGCGTTGCAAAATTTCTTGAAAAATATGCAAGTACAACACCTTTCTATGTGGTGCGGATGCGTGTGCTTGGCGCATTGGCAAGCCCGAATAAAGAGTTGTTACCTGTCATGGTCGTCGCGAGTTTTTGGCCAGAAGATGCTTTCCCAAAGTTTGTTACGAAAGACGAAGCCGAAATCTTCTTTGCGACCTTTATGAGTTTGTGGCGCAGGATGGAAAAAATGACAGAGGCTGGACAAACAGCCTTAAGTGCCACAGGCAAATTAAGCACATTGGATGAGGTCGCACAGTTGATCCAAAAACGCCTTGAAGAAATTGAAGCTGGTTTTATCGAAGGTTTTTGGGGCGGTATAGATGATTTGAAAATGGCATCTGCGACTGCAGCACTTATTGATGGATTGGGTGCAGAAGCTGAAGCCTATCATGCTTTATTAGAAGATATTTCCACTTGGACAACATTTAGCCAAAGGATGCGTGACGCTGTAATTGGAGAAATCACTGAACGTGACGAGACATGCGAGGATACGATGAAGGCATTACGCTTGTTAAAAGAAAAAATGTCACAAGAAAC
>Ga0105358_10001474_pt1 | contig 12567 bp, 13 predicted proteins | sample GOMGulsemesocosm_5_FD_83509 | JGI IMG/M metagenome (GOLD analysis project Ga0105358, IMG submission 83509) | Methane-oxidizing microbial communities from mesocosms in the Gulf of Mexico - GOM15C Gulf of Mexico | ecosystem: Environmental > Aquatic > Marine > Cold seeps | place: Gulf of Mexico...
ACAACGAAGGAGCTAGAGAATAATACGGCGCCAAGAATGGCGGACAAAGGAACGAGAGATAATTTTTTCATATGTAGGGCTTATCCTAAAACGTAAATGTTAAACAGATAGACTTATACAGTTGATTTAAGTTCACAAATGCCGTAATGGCATTTGTAACACTTTATTTCTAGTTAATATTAATACCTGTGACCATTAAAAATGCATTCTGAATCGAGCATTTTGAATTATTACAGGTATAGCTTATTCAGCACTTGAAGTATGTTGGTGTTTTTTATCAACAAACAAGCCACTTGCTTCAGCTGAGTAATCTAATGGCGCCTCTGTGACGGTATCTTCTGATTTTTTATTGACTTTTTTAGGGTGTCTTAGTCCAGCTGTTTGCGCTAATTGATCTTGCGTTTCTTGTGAGAAAAAAGGCATATCATCAGGATCGTTTGAGGTTGCTCGTTTTAATAACTGTGTGCTTTCTTGCATTTGTTTCATTGCAGTTTGGCAGGTGCTATTCATTTGGTCTAATAGTTTTGCTGAGCTTTCAAGGTGGTCAGAAACATCGAGTTTATATTGACTTAATGCCGCCTCACTTTTATTGGCTTGCTCTGCTAATTTACGTTGTTCTTGATTTGAGGAGGATAAGAAGTGATTCGCAATAAAACCAAAAATGGCGCCGATAATGAAAACAATTAATGCGGTTACTACGGTCATAAGTTTACCTTAAATTGAGAGAGAAATAAAAATAATGAATAATTCAATGTTAAACACAACGGTGTTATTATTTATAATAATATAGTGCTAGCGTTTTTTATATAGCTTTAACTTACCCATATTAAATATATGTTGGTAATTTCTTTTTTTTCAAGCCAGTAACGTTCAAATAATCATGATAAAACCTTCTCCTATTGACAAATATAAACAAGACTTAACAAAAGATGATTTTCTTTTTGACGCTGCGCAAGAAAATGCAGTTAAAAATTTGCAGCGCTTATATGAAGACTTGCAGGTTAAACCAGTTGAAGTATCTAGTTTTAAGAAGGTATTAAACCGCTGGAAAAAAGTTTATGCAAAGCAAGAAATAAAGCCAATTCAAGGCTTGTATTTTTGGGGAGGAGTAGGTCGAGGAAAAACCTATTTAGTTGACACCTTTTATGATTGCCTGCCTTTTGAAGATAAAATGCGAGTTCATTTTCATCGGTTTATGCATAGAGTGCATCAAGAACTCAAGGGATTAACCGGTCAGTCCGATCCATTAAAAATTATCGCTAAAAAGTTTGCCAGCGAAACTCGAATTATTTGTTTTGATGAGTTTTTTGTTTCTGATATCACGGATGCCATGATTTTAGGTACTTTATTTGAAGAATTGTTTGCACACAATGTTACCTTAGTTGCCACTTCAAATATTATTCCTGATGAACTATATCGGAACGGTTTACAACGAGAACGTTTTTTACCCGCCATAAAATTGATTAATGAGTACACTGATATTATTAATGTTGATAGTGGTGTTGATTATCGATTGCGCACCTTAGAGCAAGCTGAAATTTATCATTACCCACTTGATCAGCAAGCGAATGAAAATTTGCATCATTACTTTAAACAGCTTTCTTGTGAACCAGGTAAAAAAGGGGGGGATATTGAAATCAATAACCGCCAAGTACCTACGGTGTGTGTTTCTGACGGTGTAGTTTATTTTGATTTTTCAGTCTTATGTGAAAGCGCTAGAAGTCAAAGTGATTATATGGAAATTAGTCAACTTTATCACACAGTATTAATGGCTAATGTTAAGCAGATGGGGCACGAAAGTGATGATAGCACACGGCGTTTTATTGCCTTAGTAGATGAGTTTTACGAGCGTAATGTAAAACTCATTATGTCAGCGGAATATCCACTAGAAGAATTATATACTGGGGGTAACTTATCCTTTGAATTTAAGCGCTGTTTGAGTCGTCTACAGGAAATGCAATCGCATGATTACTTGGCTAGTGAGCATTTGCCGTAACTCTAGGGTATGTTGCTCTCTCGCGGTTAAATTTTGTTCGAGATAAAAGCGTTTTAATCGCGGCGAGTAGTGTGTAGCCTAGTCACCCTAAGCAAATACTACTCAACAATGAGTAAAACGCTTTTAGCCGAATCCTTCGGACAGCATTTATTGGTTGTTTTTACGGCGTTATCGCCTTTTGATGTGGAACGACCACATGACAAAGGCTCTGCCTTGTATAAATACCCAACAAATCACTGCAAAAACAATCTCGAAAGATCAACAGCCCCTAGTTACTAGAAATAAAAGTTTCGAGTTGCGAGAAGAGTAGTATTAAGCTTTTCGCAACTATTAAACTCGCTAGTCGTAACCTTAGTACATGAGCGTATACAATTTACGACGGAATTTAGTTGCAATAACATCCCCATCAGGTAGTGCTTTCAATACGTCTAAAAACAGCTCTTTACTTTTTTCTTTTGTTTGTGCTTCGCCACTTTGAACTAAGCGAAATAACAATGTTAATGCTTCCTCATGACGATTAACTTGGCTGTATTGTGCGGCTAATTGATGTGTAATTTCAATATCATCAGGTTTGCTGGCAAGTTGCGCCTCTAATGCTTGTATTTCTGGCGAGTTAGCGGCTTGATTAGCAAGTTCAAGTTTAGCGACTAAAGCTTGGTAGTAACTATCTTGATCAACCATCATGATAGTATCGAGTAGCCCTTGTGCTTCGTCGGTATTTCCCGTTTGAATGCTAACATCAATTAAAACGAGTTTAATGTCGGCACGCTCAGTATCAAGTTGGTAAGCTTGATTTATAGCACTCTGTGCTTCGGCTAACTTATTCTCAGTTAATGCGGTTTGTGCTTGAACAAGAAAGGTATCTTGAGCTTTAGGTAAATATTTATCTAAAAAAGTAGCGATACTTTCATCTGTTTGTGGTCCTGAAACACCATCAAGTGGTTGGCCATCTTTTACTAAAATAGCCGTTGGCAAACCTTGTATAGCAAATTGTTGTGCTATTTGTTGTTGGCTTTGACAATCAAGAGAAGCCATCAGCATTTGTTCACTAAAAGGCTGTACTTTTGCTGCAAGTGTATCTCTTAGTTGAATACTTTCAGGTACTTGCTCTGCCCAAAATGCAACTAAAACAAGTTTGTTTTTTGATTCTTCCAATACGACTTGTTGGAAGTTTTCTAAATTAATTTCAATCATATTTGAGTCCATATTACGTCCAGGGTAATGAGTTTTTCTAATATTGTTATGGTTAAGCTAGTACAAACCACAATAAGCCAACGCCTAAGATTAAACGATAAATAACAAAAGGCATCATGCCTAGTTTATTTAATAGAATAAGGAAATAATGAATACAAGCGTAGGCACTGACAAAAGCCACTAAGCTACCAAGTCCAATCGCTTGCCAGTCAACCGTTTCAGTTGATAACACTAACTTGAGCGTTAAGTAACTGCCCGCCATCGCAATAGCCGGAATAGATAATAGAAAAGAAAAGCGTGCTGCGTTATCTCGGCTTAAACCTAGCATTAAACCAATAGTCATGGTGATGCCAGAGCGAGAAGTGCCGGGTATTAATGCTATTGCTTGTGCTAAACCAATGAGCATAGCACCTTTAATGCCAAGTTTATTAAGAGGTTTATGTTCTTTTCTTTGACCTGCTTTGATATCGGCAAAACCTAATAAAAAACCAAATAATAAGGTTGTGGCGGCAATCACTAAGGCTGAGCGTAAGTGCTCTTCAATAAAATCTTTACCCAATAAACCAAATAAGCCGGCAGGAATGGTGGCAAAAAGAATCCACCAAGCTAACTTACCGTCAAAAGAATGGTTGTTTTTTTCTGGGCCAATGTTAATGGTGCCTAACCAAGCAACAGACATTACACCTAATTCTTTTCTAAAATAGGACATTACCGCTAATAAAGTGCCTACATGTACAGCAACATCAAACGCTAATCCTTGATCTTTCCAACCTAATATTTGTGAAGGTAAGATCAAATGAGCAGAGCTTGAAATAGGTAGAAATTCCGTTAAACCTTGTAGCAATGCTAAAATAATGATCTCTAATGTAGACATAGACTCTTGTTCTCTTCCTTTAATTTAATAATATCTGCAGTTATTTATTGTCCAAGTGTCGAAAAATAAAATTTCGAACTACCAAGTGCTTGCCATGATATAACGGGTTACTTCGAACCTATTCAACTCGCTGCTCGTAACTTGACGTTTTTCTTTCTTACCAACAGTTAGCGACTATTTTTAGTTGTTGGTAGTTTTTGTCATAGTTTTGCCAAAGAGTATAATAATTTTTATTTATTATGGGATGCACTACCTGTGGTGCTACTTCACTTAATGGCCATAAAACAAACGCATTTTTATTTATTTCATTGCGGGGTAATTGCGCGGGCGAATCGATAATCAAATCATCATAAAGCAATAAATCGAGGTCTAAAGTGCGTGGACTGAATTTTTTGGCATCGTTAGTACGACCATAGCTGAATTCAATAGCACGTAATTTAATGGCTACTTGTTCAACACTTTGTGAGGTTGTTATACCGATAACCATATTGTAAAAGGCGTTTCCATTAAACCCAATCGCTTCACTTTCAAATAGTGATGAAAGCTCTAGTTGCTCAAAAGGTAAATCGAATGCAACAGCAAGCGCGTTAAGTCCTTGTTGAACATGATATTCGCGCTCAACATTGCTGCCTAATGAAATATAGATGTCAGCCATTAACTTGACTTGTTTTGGTATAGTTGGCCACGTTCAATTTCAACACCAACAGTCGCTGCATTGTGTACAGCGCCGGGCTTTCCTATTGTTAATTGTAACCAAGGAATATGAAACTGAGACATTAAGAATGTGGCCATGCGCTCAGCTAATGTTTCCAATAAATCAACAGGGTTTTTATTGGCAAAGTCTTCTATGGCGACAGATATTTCAGCATAATCTAACGTTTTAGCTAATTCATCATTTTCTGCTGCTTTGGCAGTATTCCATGCCATAGCAACGTCAATAACTAAGGTTTGTTTAATTTCTTTTTCCCATTGAAAAAAGCCAATAGTTGTTTGGATATGCAAACCTTTGATAAAAACTTTATCCATGAATTTTCCGTTAAATTATCTTTTGAAGGATTTGTTACAAAATAAAAGCTGAGTTTACCTGCGCAAGTGTAGAAAAACTAGCAGATAACAAGATAGAATGAAGAATAATGTTAATTTTTGGAAAAATTTAGATCGCCATGTTGCTATTAACGCTTGCTATGATTATTGCTGCTTATCTAATAGGCTCAATTTCTAGTGCCATTTTAATATGCAAAATGCTAGGACTGCCAGATCCCCGCACTACAGGATCTCATAACCCAGGGGCGACTAATGTTTTAAGAATTAGCAATAAATTAACTGCAGCCACAGTGTTATTTTTAGATATCCTAAAAGGAACAGTTCCTGTTTGGGGGGCTTATTTTTTATATGCTCACTTTTTGGAAGGAGAACCTTTATACCTAGGTTTTATTGGTGTCGCTGCATGTTTAGGGCATATGTATCCGTTATTTTTTAACTTTCAAGGTGGTAAGGCTGTAGCCACTGCGTTAGGGACATTGCTTCCCATAGGCTTTGGCTTGGGTGCTTTACTTATTCTAACTTGGATTACGGTAGCTAAATTGACTAAATATTCAAGTTTGGCGGCAATAGTTACGGTATCTTTTGCACCACTTTATGTGTTTTTTTTAAAGCCTCTTTATGTGTATCCCACGTTGATGTTGAGTGCGTTAATTATTTTTCGCCATAAAGAGAATATTGTTCGTTTACTCAAAGGCACAGAAAATAAGATCTCCACTAAAATCAATTACTCATAAACGGCTATTCGCTTTTTAGGAACTTCATGAAAATATCATTCAAATTATTATGTTTACATTTATTAGTGTTGGCTTTGTCTCAAAAGGCTATTCTTGCACAGGAACTCCCTCCTGCTAATGTTAATGTTGATAGTGCAATAATGACAGAACTATCACCGGTAGTTTCAGTGTCAGGTACCGTTGTTAGTAAAAATGACTCTAAAATTGCCGCCGAAATTTCAGGGAGATTAACGAGTTTATCTGCAATTGGTGCTCGTGTTGCTCAAGGTGATGTACTTGCACGAATTGATGATAAACAGTTAAAAATTCAATTACGAGAAGCGCAAGCTAATGTACTCAATAGTAAAGCCCACTTACGTTTTCTAGAAGCTGAAGTGGTTAGAAAAAAACAATTATTTAAACAGAAATTATCACCGGAAACTGAATTAGATAAAACGATATCTGAGCGAGATATTGCCCAAGGTGATGTGGCGGTTACACAAGCACGATTAGATAAAATTGAGCAGAATCTTGCTTACACAAAATTAAAGGCACCTTTTTCAGGTATTGTTACTCAGCGTATCGCTAACCTTGGTGAGTATGTTGAGAATGGTATTGCTATTATTCGCTTAGTGGAAATAGAGAATAGCGAAGCCAGTGTTTTTGCTCCTATAGTCGCTTTTCAATTCTTAAAAGAAGCTAAACAATTATTAGTTGAATCACCACTCGGCTCAGGTTATGCAACGATTAAAACGATAGTGCCTGTAGCAAATGCTCGCTCTCATTTGATGGAAGTACGGTTGGATATGTCAACATTTGATTGGCCAATTGGTTTGAACTTTAAAGCACAGGTGGCGAGTGGGCCAAGTGAAATGTTATTAGCGGTGCCGCGTGATGCTTTGGTGTTACGTCGTGATGGCGCCAGTGTGTTTCGTGTTAATAAAAATGATCAAGAGGTTACAGCAGAAAGGATTGCCGTTGCTATTGGTGCTGGTATGGGGGGGCTTGTGGCTGTTACTAGTACCGATTCGAATAAAAGCATACAAGCGGGCGATTTAATTATTATTCGCGGCGCCGAGCGTTTACAAGATGGACAAAGTGTTGCGATAAAAAACAATAACCATGAACTCATTTCTCATAACAAGGGAACAGAAAATACAGCGTCAGATACTAAAGGGAATCAGCAATGAATTTAACTGTTGCCGCACTTAAAAATCCTACCGCGGTTATTGTTGCTATTTTATTGGTGGCATTGTTTGGTGTTATCAGTGTCTTTCAACTGCCTATTCAGTTAACACCTGATATAAGTAAGCCTGAAATAACTATTTCTACTGGTTGGCGTTCGGCTGCACCAGAAGAGATGGAAGCTGAAATAATCGAACGTCAAGAAGATGTACTTAAAGGTTTGCAGGGGCTTGAGTCCTTGATTTCATCATCTAATCAGGGGCGAGGTAGTATTACTCTGCGTTATCGAACAGGTATTAACTTAGAGCGTGCACTAATTGACGTAATGAGCGCGTTAAACCAAGTACCTAATTACCCTGCGGATGCCACAGAACCGGTTATTTCAGTTGGTGGCAATAGTAATTTTACCGCTATTGCTTGGTTTGCGTTAAAACCCTTAGCGGGAAATGATCGAGATATTGCTAGCTATCAAGATTATGCTGAAGAGGTGATTCAAACCAGAATAGAACGCGTCGCGGGTATCTCAAAAACAAATGCCTTTGGAGGTTTATCGTCTGAACTACGCATAACGTTTGATCCCTATAAAGCGGCGGCATTGGGTTTAAATATTCCAGCGCTAGCATCAACGTTAGCAAATAATAGTGATACTTCGGGTGGCTTTAATGAGGTTGGCCGAAGAAAATATACCTTACGATTTTCGGGCAAATATGGCGAAGCGCAATTAGCTGAAATGGTATTAGATTGGCGTGATGGTCAACCTATATTATTACGTGATGTTGCTAAAGTAGAGCTTAGTTTACAAGATAGAACGGGGATTTTAACCTTAGATGGTGACCCCGCTATTGCGATGAATGCTCAGGCTGAGCAAGGGGTTAATGTTATTGCCGTAATGGACGATCTTAAGGCTGCTATGAGGGAGTTAAATGCGGGACCACTCAAACGAGTGGGTCTGGAAATGATACAAATGTCCGACGAAACCATTTATATCAATCGGTCAATGAATTTAGTTCGTAATAACTTATTGATGGGTGTTGCCTTAGCTATTATCGTTTTATGGTGGTTTTTACGTAAATTTCGCGCCACATTAATTGTTGCTTTAGCGATACCTATTTCATTAGTTGCTACCCTTATTGTTATGTTCATTACTGGTAGAACGCTAAATATTATTTCTATGGCAGGTTTAGCTTTTGCTGTTGGTATGGTGCTTGATGCGGCAATTGTGGTATTAGAAAATATTGTTCGTTTACGTGAGAAAGGGGATGATCCCGAAAAAGCGGCATTAAAGGGCGCTACCCAAGTATGGGGAGCATTAATAGCATCAACTATTACTACGGTTGCTATTTTTCTTCCTATTGCTTTTTTAGATGCTGTGTCGGGGCAATTATTCGCTGATTTAGCGATTACCATTGCTGTTGCTGTTGTTGCTTCATTAATTATTGCGGTAACGGTTTTACCCACTGCAGCACGAAAATTATTGTCAGATGTAAGCGCTGTTGATCCTCATGCACATTGGTGGCGTAATATTACAAAAGGCGTTATGCGCATTACCAGTACACCAACAAAACGTTTCGCTTGGGTAGTTGGTTTAATGTTTATTTCATTTATTGGTAGTTGGCTGTTATTTCCTAAAGTAGATTACTTACCTAAAGGCAATCAAAATCAATTTCGAGCATTTATTATGCCGCCACCAGGGTTAAGTTATCCGGCTGCACGTTTTGAAATGAGTGATGAAATTAATCGTCGTATAAAGCCGTATTTAACGGGCGAAAAAGAACCCAAAATTGCGCATACTTGGATGGGGTTTTTTGGTAGTTTTGGTTTTATGGGGGGGCATGCAGAGAATGTTGATGATATTAATGAGATTATTCAAATTATTAATGGTGAGTTTTTGCAAGGCTTTCCCGATACCATGGCCTTTGCTTCACAAGCGCAAATATTTAGAAGGTTAGGCGGTGGGCGCCGTATTGATGTTGATATTCAAGGTAATGATGTAGATACACTATTGCAAGCAGCACAAGCAGGTTACGGTGCAATAAGCCAAGCGTTACCTGGAGTACAAATTCAACCTACGCCAGGGTTAACATTAGCCGAACCTGAATTACGCATGATTCCTAATGAAAGACGTATGGCTGAGGCGGGTTGGAACCGCTCACAAGTTGGCGATATTACTCGTTCTTTGGGTACAGGACTCTATGTAGGTGACTTTTTTAATGGTCAAAAACGTCTAGATGTTTTTTTAAGAGCAACCGACTGGCAATCGCCTGAAGAGTTGGCAGCAATTCCTTTATATACCCCAAATGCAGATGTTCAACCTGTGGGAGAGTTAGTTGATATTGTTAGAACAGCAGGACCAAGTTCTATTAGACGAGTTAATCGTCAGCGTACTATTACATTACAAGTAACGCCCCCTGATAATTTAAGTTTAGAAGAGGCGATAGCCGCAATAAAAATAAAAGCTGAACCGGCAATTTTAGCTGTGTTGGAAAATGATAGCGCGAATGATAGTGGTAGTGTCGCGAGTGTTAATTATCGTGGTACAGCAGAAGCGTTAACTGAAGCGTTAACCAGTATGGGACAAAGTTTTGCTTTAGCATTGGTCATCCTATATTTATTAATGGCGGCGTTATTTCGTTCATTTAAAGACAGTGTGTTAGTGGTACTTACTATACCGTTAGCAACGATTGGTGGTATCGGTTTTTTACAATTAACCAATTTAGTGATATTTCAACCGTTAGACTTATTAACCATGATTGGCTTTATCATTTTACTGGGTTTAGTGGTTAATAATGCTATTTTATTGGTATATCAAACACGTATGGGGGAGAGTGAAGGTCTGTCTCGACATGATGCAGTAGAACAAGCGGTTCGACTAAGATTAAGACCTATTTTAATGAGTACTTTAACCAGTATATGCGGCATGTTACCGCTGTTATTGATTCCTGGTGCTGGAGCCGAACTTTATCGTGGTATTGCCGCAGTTATTGTTGGGGGAATGAGTGTCAGCACAGTATTTACGCTGATTTTCTTACCAAGCTTATTACAAATGGGGCAAAAACAAAAAGTTGCGAGTTAGAAAAGTTACGGGTTGCAAAGCAACATATTAACAGTACGTTGTCTTCGCTACTCGCTACTCGCTACTCGCTACTCGTAACTTATGACTTAGCCTACTGCAGGTAGTGAATCAAGTGACCAACGCGGATTGGCTTTAAAAGTTAAATCTGCGTCAGTACCTGCTTTTAATCGTTGTAATCCGGCATAGGCGATCATTGCCCCATTGTCGGTACAAAATTCTGGTCGAGGATAAAAAACACTGCCACCAAGTTTTTTGGTGGTAACTGCTAACTTTTCTCGTAAGGCCGTATTAGCACTTACGCCTCCTGCGATGACTAAACGGTTTAAATCCTCTTGTTTTAGCGCTCGTTTGCATTTAATTGCTAAGGTTTCTATTACGGCTTGCTGAAATGCATGCGCAATATCGGCGTGGGTTTGTTTTAGTTCTGTTTCAGCTAACGCGACACATTCTTTTCTAATTAACGTACTTGCCGCAGTTTTTAAACCACTAAAGCTAAAATCTAATCCAGGTCTGTCTGTCATCGGGCGTGGTAATTTAAAGCGTCCCTCTACACCAGATTCAGCCATTTTAGAAAGAGCAGGACCGCCTGGATAATCTAATCCTAACAACTTAGCCGTCTTGTCAAAGGCTTCTCCAGCAGCATCATCAACTGACTCACCCAGTAATTTATACTGACCAATACCTTCAACACGCACTAACATGGTGTGGCCACCTGAAACGAGCAAAGCAATAAAGGGGAATTCTGGCACATCATCTTCTAGCATGGGAGCGAGTAAATGACCTTCCATATGATGTACAGGCACAGCTGGTAAGTCCCAACCGTAGGCTAAACTTCTGCCAATAGAACAACCAACAAGTAATGCCCCGACAAGCCCAGGCCCAGCAGTATAGGCAACGCCGTCTAGATCTTGCGGTGTTAAATTGGCATCTTTTAATACGGCCTTAATTAATGGAATAGTTTTGCGAACATGATCTCGTGAAGCCAGCTCAGGAACAACACCGCCATAATCGGCATGCACAGCAATTTGGCTATAAAGTCTGTGTGCCATAATGCCTTTGTCGTCATCATAAATGGCAATGCCGGTTTCATCACAAGAGGTTTCAATACCCAAAATTCGCATACAATTTAATCCAAATAAATAGAAGAGCTAAAAAACGCGACGATTTTAACCTTTTTGCTTCATTCGCACCAGAGTATTTCTTCCACTAGTTGAAATTTAGTCTTTACATTCCTTAGTCGTTGGCAGTAGAATACGTCACCCATTTTTGATAGAGCGGGTGTAGACAAGATTTCTGTTAGTTTAAAAATAAACTCTCACCTCGAAGTCCGACACCGATTTATATAGATTCATACTAAGGTAAATAAGTACATGCCAGTAATTAAAGTAAGAGAAAACGAACCATTTGACGTAGCATTACGTCGTTTTAAACGTTCATGTGAGAAAGCAGGTATTCTTTCAGAAGTTCGTCGTCGCGAATGTTATGAAAAACCAACTTGGGAACGTAAACGTAAAAAAGCAGCTGCTGTTAAACGTGCTGCGAAAAAAGTTTCTCGTGAGAACGCTCGTCACGTTCGCATGTACTAAATCATTATTTTTAATAATGACCTTAGTAACTTCTAGAGCGTATTAGATGTCACTTCTAATTCAACTCAAAGATGAAATGAAAATTGCTATGCGCGCTAAAGACAAATGTCGTCTTGGTGTTATTCGTATGGCATTGTCTGCGATCAAACTAGCTGAAATTGATCATAAAACCGAAGCAACAGATGATAATATTACTGCAATCTTAACCAAAATGGTTAAGCAGCGTAAAGAATCTATCAAAATGTTTACTGATGGTGGTCGTGATGAATTAGCGGCTAAAGAAGCAGAAGAAGTAATTGCTATACAGTTCTTTCTTCCGCAACCTTTAACTGATGCAGAAATTAAAGATTTAATTGACAAGGCTATTAACGAAACTGGTGCCGCCTCAATGGCTGACATGGGTAAGTTGATGGCAGTGTTAAAACCTTTATTACAAGGCAAAGCTGACATGGGTGCTGTAAGTAGCCAAGTGAGAGCCGCCTTAAATTAGTATAGGTTAAAAAGCTTTAATAAAGCCGTAATGACTTAGGTTATTACGGCTTTTTTGTGTAGAATACTTTTAATAATTGTGTTTATTCATCGTTGTTATTTTCGCGGTATATTTTCTGTTAGAAGTAGATGTTTAGCTTTGTTCGGGATATTAAAGCTGAATTAAGGATCTCTTCATTGATTCGCAATATTTCGTACGAAATACCTATGCAATGGCGACTGCCTCAAAGTGAGGTAAATAGTCACTATTAATTTTTCTTTTTAATTGATGAACTTTTAAGCAATATGGCCGGACGTATTTCTCGCAGATTTATAGATGAGCTACTTGCGCGTGCCGAGATTGTTGACATTGTAGATTCACGTGTGCAATTATAAAAAGCGGGTAAAAACTACCAAGCTTGTTGTCCTTTTCA
>Ga0105358_10001476_pt1 | contig 12552 bp, 9 predicted proteins | sample GOMGulsemesocosm_5_FD_83509 | JGI IMG/M metagenome (GOLD analysis project Ga0105358, IMG submission 83509) | Methane-oxidizing microbial communities from mesocosms in the Gulf of Mexico - GOM15C Gulf of Mexico | ecosystem: Environmental > Aquatic > Marine > Cold seeps | place: Gulf of Mexico...
GTAATACTCTTAAAAAAGTTTTTTGACTGTTGATCTAAAACATCTAACTTATCAATGTTTTCTATACTAGCCTCTTGTGCATATAAATTAATAACTGTAAAAATAGATATAACAATTAAACTAATTTTCTTCATTTTTTTCCTTTTAAAGCTTTTACTTAAATATAAATTCATAATTAAATCCACCTATATATGTTGGGTATTTTATAAAGAAATCATTTCCAGATGAATTCCAATCTCCTGATGTCATTTTAGTCAAATAGGCATTGTATCCACCTTCTGCAACTAAAAAATCTTTTGTTGAATCATATAGATTTGTATTAAATACTGGTAACATAAAGGTATTCCCCATTTTACCAGTAATACTACTTCCAGACCTATAATATGACATTTTACCCCAACAATACATTTGATTATAAATATCTATTCCACACATCCCATTATCATCTTCTATAACCTTAATTTTTTTCCATTTAATTTTTGAAATAGCTTCTTTAAAAAAGTCATCTGTTGCATTATCATATGTAGAATAATCACCTTTTAATTCATTCTTACTATTAACCCAAACTATACCTTCATTCCAATGTAAAGTACTTCCATTAAGTTTACTTGAAAAGTCAACTGAGAGTATTTCAGCATCATCTTCGGCAACATATTCGGGATAGTTTTTTATTTCATCATTGATAGATAATACAATTGGTTTTTTATTTTTTGGCTGATGTATTTTATAAAACTTATCATCAGTTGATATTGCAACAAAAGATTCTAATCCACCACTAATACTTTTAAAACTAAGAGAAGTATCTACTTTGAGAGGTTTACATAGATTCATAGAAGTCCCTTCCCATGAAACATTACAATTACCACTTGCAATATTATTTTCTATTCCCCAAATGTAAATATCTCCATCTTGAGACAAAGCTCCCATCTTTCTATATCCAATAGTTAATAAATATGTTATATCACTAAATTTTACACTAGTACTATTTTCAGTTACACTTATTTTTTCGGGATCTTTATTTCTATTTCTACGTGAATAATTAAAATATCTATTTCCATTTCCAGAGAAACCAGAGAAATCATAACCCCATCTATAAATATCCCCATCTTGTGATAAAATAAGCCATATTTGATTATTTGCAAACATTTTTAAAGCTTTATTTGAAATACCATCAAAAAATCTACTTCGGTATAGCATTTCATCCTCTGCATCTTTTAGGACAAGGTCTCCTGAAGAATTTAATATATGAGTAAAACTTGATCCAAAGATAAATGCCTCTCCATTAGAACCCCCACAATAAATTGCCCCATCAATAGTAACACCACAAGTACTGTGATAAACAGTACTAAAAAAATCAACAAACTTTGGTCTTAAAGGTGAGGAAAAGTAATTTTTATTATCAATATTAGTATTATATGTTTTTGCTTTTGCTCTAACGAGTCCTGTTATAACTGGATATCTATTTGATCCTGTAGCACCAGTATATTGAGTATTGGATTTATTTCCATAACTATCTATTACTACTAATCCTGTAATTTGATTCGCATTATTACCCCAAGTATATATATCGCCATTTACAATCATTCCACCTGCACGTCTAGTAAACTGAATAACTGTTTTTCCAATATCTCTACTTGTATCACCAACTTTAATGATACCTACTTCTCCACCAATGTTAATATATTCTTGTGCTATATCATCTTCAATATTCAGTATTTGCTGACCTGGATATAAAGCAAGATTATTATCAAGTATAGTTTTAAATCTTGGAGAAATATTTCCACTACCATCGATCATATTTGCAGCAGGATAAACTATTAGGCTTTTATCAAGAGAATAAAGTATATTACCTAAACTGTCATACCAATGAAGTATTCCATCACTATCTAAATGATATTTATCTCTAGCTAAAGATTTATTTGTTTTTATCTCATCCGCAGATGCAAACATTAAAATATACTCTTCTTTATCAGAAAGTACAATTCCAACATTTTTACTTTTTTTACTAATTGGTGCCTTTGAATAAACTCTATTTTCATTTGAATAATATTTATCATATAATGATGATTTTACATTTGAAGGGATTTCATTTACGATATAAGTCTTACTTGTATGTAAAGATAATGATTTACCAAATAGATTTGTATAACTAAAGCCAATTGGTAAATCATTTCTTAGAGCTGAAAGTGAAGTGGGTTTAGAAGCATTATTCATAATATATTGCTTATATGCTTTAGCAATTTGTTCTTCTTTTTTAATAAGTTTTTTTATTTTAGCTAAAGAAATAGTATCAAAGTACATCTCTTTTGAATATAGAGATATTGATAATAGAAATAAAATAAAAAACTTAATAAAAATCATTTCTTAATATCCTTTGGCTTTGATATATAATTTACAAAGTAAATAGTATTATTCTTTTCACTTTTTTTCATTTCTCCTAAATACGAAAGTATCCCCTCTCCTGCTTTTAATCCTTCTTTACTTCTTGCTGTTAATTGTGTAACTATAATATAATTATCAATACATATCTTTTTAGAATTTAAATGTTTCAGATTATAATCTAAAACAGACATTCGTTTATATATATCTTTAATTTTACTATCTAGTTCTTCTTTTTTAATAAACCTTGATTCAATCTCTTTCATCTTATTTTTTTTATTAACAACTTGTCTTTTTAAACTAAGTGTTTCTTGTTTTTTAATTTGAAGTTCCGCTGTGAGTTGATTTTCTTCATAAGCTATTTTAAAATAATTTGCTAATTTGAAAAAGGAAAAACCGATAATATATACTACTAAAACAAATAAACCTACTTTAATAATCAGTCTAAATCTTTTTCTATTAATACTAATCATTTTTCACCTCATTTGATGTAATACAATCAGTTAATTCATTATATTTTTTATCTGTTTTTTTTAATAATATTTTTTGTCTATGAATTAATCTTTTTTCAATTTTAATCTCTCTTTTTAATTTTTCCAAAGGCTGTTTATAGATATATTTTTTTGTCAATATATCTAAACCAAAAAATATAACCCAAGCAATTAATACTACAAAAAATAATACGAAGATATTCTTTCCAAAATGTGATTTAAAATTATCTAGCTCATTTAATGGTTTAACTAACTCTTCTACATTTCCTAAAGATTGGGCAATTTCTTCATTTTTTTCATTCTTAGTGTTTTGTTTTAAGATGTTTTCTACAGCACTTTTATATTTAGAGGTAATAACATAATAGTACCTTTCAATACTCCCACCACTTGAAAGCATTGCAATATGCTTAGTAATAAGAATAGATTTTATAATATCATCAGTAATAAAATTTTGATTTATTTTTGCAGAATAAACAGTTTTATGATTAAATAAAATAAAATATTCACTATCTGTTATATGCACTAATAATTGATTTTTATTTAGATGTTTTTTTGATAATAAATTTAGTGAATATATTGTATTTGAAGTTTCATATTTTGATAAATAGACACTGTGTTTTTTAAAGGAATCATATGTAAACATCTTTTCAGATATACCAAATTCATTATTAAGGTAAAAAGATTCGTTGTCATCTTTACTTGCAAAGTCTGTTACTACTAATCGTACCATACTTCCTCCCCATTAATAATTGCAGTGGCATCAGCTTTTGTGATAAGCCCAGCATTATATTGTGCCATACAAGCTTTTTCAACTGTCATATATTCTGCTGGATTTTCAAAATCTCCACCAAATCCTAATTTAAATCTTATTACTTCAGCAATAGGAACCCTATCTTTAAATCCACTATGATTACACTCTTCACAGCCAGTTTTAGCATAACCACCTTCTCCATCTTCTACTTTACAGAAATCACAAAGTTTACGTACTAATCTTTGGGATACTATTCCTCTTAAGTTATCTACAACATCACCTTCATTAATACCTAAAGAACTTGTCATTCTAGACACTGTTGCAGGTGCCGAGTTTGTATGCATAGTTGAGAATACTAATTGACCTAAATTTGATGCATTTACTAATTGAGATGCTGTTTCAGGTTCTCTTGTTTCCCCAATAAGGATAATATTTGAATCCTGTCTTAAAATATCTACAACAGCTTCTGGGTAACCATATTTAAACTCTTCACTTGCACTTGCATACTCAGATAAATCAATTTGGAAGAATGATTCATCCACATACTCAACTGGGTCTTCAATGGTAATTACATATTGTTGCTGTTTTGCTAGTTGTTGTAAAAGAGCATACATTAAGTGAGTTTTTCCAGAACCAACTTGTCCAGTAATAAGAATCATACCATTAGAGTATTTAGTTAAATTATCAAGAATATCAACCGTTTCACTAGGGTAATTAAGTCCTCGTAAATTATGAGAAACTACACCTTTCCCACCAATCATTCTCATTACTAATGAGAAGTTTAATTTAGAGTTAATAAGTCCTAGTCTGAATTTAATATTTTTCTTTCCATAGTCATAATTAATTACACCATTAATTGATTCAAAATCAGAATCTTCTTGATCTGCCATAGTAACAAGTCTTCTTTTAATTGTTTTTGCAATTGCAATAGGCATTGTTCCCATATCAACTTTAATACCATCAATCCTAAACCATAAAGAAGCAAATCTATTTGTTTTTTGAATATGAATATCTGAAGCTCCTAATAAAATTGCTTGACCCATCATCTTGTCAAAATATTTATTAATTTCTTCATCATTATCTGTATCAGATGTAGCACCAAATATAATCTCTCTATCTTCACCAAATACAGAAGATAGTACTCCTTCTCCTAAAACAACAATCTTTGTAAAATAAAATTTACTTAAAACCTCAAAATCCAGATTTACTACATCTCGAATACCTAAAACTTTATTTTTAGTTTTTTTATCTTCTAATGTAATAATATACATTGTTGTACAGAATTCAAGTTTTCTTTCATCCAACTGAAAAGATGTATCCTGATAATGTTTTGATAATTCATTATATGAAGCATAATACTCATATCCTAAACTTCTAACAAACTCTACATATTTTGATTCATTTGCAATTAAATCTCCATAACCACCTGATAAATTAAATTTTTCTTTTATCATATCTTCAATAAGAGAACCTAAAACAGCATCTTTTTCTTCATCTTTTTTTATGTAAGTTGAAATTAGAGCTTTTTTTTCTTGAAAAAAGTCTTTTAAGTTAAAGCTTTTACTTTTTTTGCTCAGATTAGAAAGGTTTTTTGATTTATATTTTTTAAATAATTTTTTTAACATTTTTTCTTCTTATTGATACAGTGTTTTAAAAGTAAATGTACTAATAACTAAATTTATAACATCAGAACCTATTACTACTGTAACAAGCATTGCTATTAACCAAAAAAGTAGTCTCCACTGAATCACCATATAAGAAATATTTTTTTCATACATAGTGTCACAAGTTTGATATAAAGATTTAGTAACTTCTGCAAAACTTGTTTGACTTAATTCTGATAGTTTAATATCTGCTGTTATTAAGGGAGGGAAATTATACTTTTCAAAAACTATAAATAATTTTTTATTCTTACTAATAATATCTGCTAATTCTGCAAAAAATGGCCGTAAACCAACTTTAAAATAGTCTTTTGAAAGAATCAATGATGTTTTATGAAAAGAAATACCAGCACTTAACATTCCATTTAGAATTCTAAACATAAATCTACCATCAGAATAACATTGTGTTTTAAACACTTTATATAACCATTGAGGTTTATACTTTTCTGTATATCCATAGCCAAAGAATATAAATAGTGTTACAAAGATGGAAGCTCCAAGTCCTATATATGCAAAATCATATGTAAAGTAGGCAGGAATTCCTAAAAAAGATTCTACATCTGAATTAAGTTTTCTTAATCCTATCAAGTCCTTTTCAAGCATTCCTAAATATAAAATCAAGCCATAAAATGAAAAAATAATAATAGCCATTGGAACAAATATAGGATTAATCATTTTAGGAAGAAGATTTGAATTGGCTTTTGCAAAAGATTGAACTAGTTTTAAACCATCTACTGTATTTGTACTATTTACTACTAAACTATATTGGAAATCATTTAAAAACTTATTCTTATGCAAAATTGCTTCAAGTTTGTGCTTTCCTATTTCCATATCTTTAATTGCAGCTTCAAGTCTTTTTTTAAATCTAGTTTCTTTAGTAATTTGCTCTTTATATAAAAGTAAAGCTTTCCTAGTATTAGATCCATTTTCAAGTTTTGTTACTAGATAATCTAGTAGAAACTGTTCATATGGATCAGCAAACATACTCATTACTAGAAACCTTTAATATTTTTTACAGAAACAATATAAACTATTTCTCTTCTTACATAAGATTTTGAGTCACTTCCACCAATTGCAAAACCTTCTAAAGGAAGAATACCTGCATACTCTTTTGCATCATCATGAACAATAATTGAACCAACAATTGATGTCTCACCTACTCTTATTTCTCTTGAAATATTATAACTTTGATCTTTGTATTCTGGTAATTGAATAGTAGAATCTCCAACTTGTGCTTCTGAAATACTAATTAATTTTTTAATATTTGGAGTAATATTTAAAAATAGTTTATCTCTAGATATTTTTGCCATTGCAGTTATAGAAGTACCATCTTTAATTGTATTTACAGTAGCTTCAGATGTTGTTACATTATCATTTACTGTTGTTTCTATTTTCTCAATATAATCAGTATTTTGACTAATTGATTGAATAGATGGAATATTATTTTTTAGTACCATAACATTTTTACTGTAATTTAAAATTTTTCCTATTTTATTATTTGCTGTTCCTGCAATTTTTAAAATACTTGATGCTCCTTGATTAACAAAAGATAAGGTACCATCACTAGCAAATGTTTTTGTAATTCCCGTAATAATACTAGTATCGTCAGAATCCGATGGAGTTTTTGATCCAGAACCTATTCCATACTCTCTACTTTTATTTAAAACTAATTCAATTCTTTCGAATTCAATTGTAGCTTCTCTAGCAAAACTATCTTCATATGCTTTGGCTATTGTTCTAACTGTGGCTTCTACGCTTTTTGTAGACTTCATAAAAATAAGTCCACTTGCTTTATCAATATGATAAGTTGAAATAGTGTCATTTCCAATTATATTTTTTATCATTTTATCTAGTTCATCATAAAGAATGATTTCTGAATTGTTTTCAACTTTACTCTCACCCGAAGTTTCACTTGATGTCGTTTCATTTGTTGTTGTAATATTTAATAATGGAATATTTAATTCAACTACAACATCTTTATATCTTTTAATATTAATCATCTCTTTATCATAATCAATATCTACATAAACATTTTTTGCATGAGCTAAGGAATTAATCGCATTTATTAAATTCTTTGACTTTACAGAAATAATACTATTTTGAAATTGATCTCTATTTTTAATATAATTACCAATTGAAACTTCATATCCTGATTCAGCAGTAATCAATTTTATCAACTCTTCTACAGAAATTTGCCCATCTAATTTAAAAGGGATATGCTTGATTGATTGTTTTTTAGTTTCACTTATACTTAAAAGTTTTACAAGATAAATAGATCCATTTTTTTTAATAAAAAGTTCTTTATCAAGTACTGCATTTAAATACTGATTTAACTCTGTCATATTATGAATTTTGATTCTACTTTTTGGTACTAAAATATCACTACTTTTTAAATAATAAAAATTTCCATCAATAAGTTCTAGTTCTTTTAATACAGCACCCAATGACTTATCATTTAAGATGTCTATAAACTCTTTATCCTTATTTTTTACATCTACAAGCTTTTCTGAATATGATTTTCTCACTGTTTCATAGCTTTTATCATTAACAATTTTTTTTACATCTGTAGTCATTTCATTATGATAACTCTTCTGAGAACAAGCAGTTATCATAAAAATAACAAATGATAGTAATGAAATATTTTTTAAAGCATAATGCATTCTTTTTCCTTATTTAAAATAAAAACCATAATCAAAACCTCCAATATAAGTAGGGAATCTAAGGAATAATTTTTCATCTCTATAGTACTCATTATATGACATTTGATCTTTTTTTTCGTCTTCTTGAGTGATAAATAATTTATTTATATTTATTCTACTCATATCATATAAAGATGTGCTTAATATGGGAATGCTTCTAGCTATATTTCCCCAACAATACAACTGTGATTTACTCCCTAATCCTGTCATTGCACACACAAATTTTTTATTAGTTTCTTTAATTTTAACATGGACATTATCAATTCCCCAAGATTCGTCATCTATTTCCTGAGAAACTGCACTAGTAGTGTATCCCTCTTCATCAGATTTTAAACCTCTAGTTGTAAACTCTATCTTTATTTTTCCATCAGAATCTAAATTTGTTCTAAATTTAAAATGGTATTTTTCATCATGATGCCAATAATCATTTGTAGTAGTGGCATTCCCAAGATCTTCTAATTCTTCTCCAGAGTCATTTGTATCAGTTAAAAGAGGGTGGTTACTATGAATAAAATTATCATCTGAAAAAGTCTCATCATTTAACTTAACACTAAATTTTTCATAATCCCAAGTATCAATTTCATAAAAATCAAACTCTACTTCAACTTCATTATCTGGATATCCACTAAATTCGAATGTTTTAGAAACAGAAGAACCTATTGTAAATCTGCCTAAGAAATTAGTTGCAGGAACTCTATCATCATCTGGATCATCACTTGTTACTGTACGTGTATTATCACTCCAACCAACTGCTTCTACTTCAAAATCTTCAAACACTTCTGTTATTACATTATCAAGTTTAAAAATAGAAACATTTGCAAAATTTGCATATGTTTTTCCATTTACTGTATTTGATTTTGTATTTAATTCTAACAAAGCAGCAGCAAATATATCTCTATTAATAACATCACTACATTCATTTGTTTCAGTTGGTTCCATACATTTAAGCAAGTTATCACTTCCTTTTAACTCTAAATCTTCATTTACATATGTATAATAATTACCATAAATAGAAACACTCAGTGCCGTACTTGGAATTAAAACTCCAGCACTATCCCTAATAGCTTCAATTTCATTGTCCCCTATAGTTTTATAAAAAATATTATCTACACCTTTTAATACAAATTCATTTGTATTGACAAAAATTGCATCTTCATTAAATCTTCTACTTGTATCTAAAAGTGTAGGTTTATAAAAAATCGTTCCATTTGGTCGCTCGCCCCAAATCCAAAAGTCATTATTCTCATCAATTGCACCTATTCCTTTTATATCTCTTAACGCAAATATTTTTTTAAAAATTGTATCTGCGTTATCAATTTTAATAGCTTCATTAGCTAATATAAATTTATCAGTACTATTAATTCCTAATGCACCTTTATAATTTTTTCCAAAAGTATAAATATCTCCAGCATCAGATAAAACAATACCTGTATCTTCAACCATCACAATATCTTGTAAATATATCTCATTATTATCATTTAATAAATCATCTTTACCTTGTGCAAAAAATTTATTTTTCTTTAAAATTGAAGTCTTTTTAATATTGTCATCTAAGTCTTCAAAATATGTTGAAGAAATACTTCCATTACAAAATAAATCTCCACCAATTTTTTTAGCTATTCCAAAACTTGAATATTCGAATATTGGCGATATACCGCATACATTTGAACTATTCATCGACATTTTTTCAAATTTTACACGATAAGGGTTGTTATACCATTTTTTATCATTTCTACTAACTCCATTGATTTTTGTACTGTCATCAATTTGAACTTTTAACATTACAGGTGTATTTACATAATCAGGACTTAATGATTTATCTAATTGCCCGTAATTTTCAATTCCAGCTTTTTTGTATTTATTATTACCCCAACAAAAAATATCACCATTTGCCAACATACATCCACCATCTTGTCTAAAAACTAAATCTTTAGAATCAGGGATATATGAAAGGATTAAATTTTCAACATTTTGTGTTTCATCTGTAGTTGTTAAACTTGAGCCTAAATATGCAGGAATCCAAGGAGGACTTGTATCCCCTTGATAATAATATTCATACCATGTTCCATTCTTTTTTGCGTATGCTTTATCTCCAATTTTTGCTTTTATATATTGTAAATCATTTATATCTTCAACGTAAATAGGAGCATCTTGGTATACCGTGATTGGAATATCACTACTTTTACAATATTTGTAAGTTAATTCTTTACCTTTTAACTCATAATAATAAGTTCCAACTATGCACTCTTGACTATCCAGTTTTATTGTATTATTAGCTGTTAAATTAAGTGTTTTTATTATCTCTTTTTGAATTGAAGAATAAAGAACTTGAGAACCTTTTAATAAGTTATCTTTTAGTTTAATAACATCAGGATCATTTATTGGGGCTAGAGTATTTACTCTAAATATTCTGCTTGTATAAAAGTTATATAAATATTTTAAATCTTCATTATATAAAGTAATATCATCAAAAACTCCTCTGATAAAAAAATTATAACTTCTTGTGTTGTAGTAGACATTTATATCTTTTGATGTTAAAGGATTAGTTTTATTAAAATTTTCACCTAAATAATCTTCAACTCGTAATACATCCCAATCTAAAGTATTTGTGCTAGTTATAGGTATGCTTCCCGTTTGCAATATATATTTATTAATTGCTAAGGAGATATATTCTTCTTTTTGAATAACACTTTTAAGTGAATTCATTCTAGATATATTTTCACTATTTGCAAAACTAATATTTATTAAAAATAAAATTAAAAGAAGTATTCTCATTTAGTCAACCTTTACTATATTATCAATAGTTCTCAAGTATTTATCACCATTTTTTACAAAAATAAATGCACCAACATTTATATTATTTAGTTTCGTATTTGTTAAAAGACCAGTTGTACTAATTGTTACATTTCCATCTTCAAAATCACTATTATTATATTCAATCCAATTTGAACTTGCATCATACCATCTGATTGTATTTAAATTTGTAACACAATAAGTACTTGTTAAAGTAGCCGAGCATTCGCTATTGATATTTGCTCTTGTTTTTAAAATATCAAAAATATTTTCTGCTTCTTTAGATTTTAATTCAAAAGAAACATATGATTTACTTGAATCACTTGTATCTTCATAAACAGTTGTCATATCTCTGTATAAATCTCTTTTATATAATCCTGAAACATAGAACTGAACATCTTGAGTAATTGCATATTTTATTTTTAAATTTGGGCTTGTAGTAAAACTTATATCTAAATCTGTACTTGGGCCAAATCTATTTGTTGTTGTAAAATTACTTCCTAAATAATCATCAGTTTTTAATTCGCTCATAGTTGGTATGTCATATTTTTCTAATAAGTATTTTTCAAAATTACTTGCTATTTTCTCTTCTATTTCTATCAAGTTTTGTATATATAATACATTTTGTTGCTGTACTAGTAAGGTGTCTTTTGCATTTAAAAAACTAATACATATACAAAACATTGCTATTATTATTTTCATTATTTTACTACTTCTATTGAGTTTGTTGTTTTAATATATTTTATTGCTTCAGTATCATATAAAAGAGCACCTCTTGGAATATAATTAAACTCATCACTTGTAATATGTAAAGAGGTGTCCTTTGTAATAATAATTGGTCCAGTATTAAACTTTTCTATTGCATAATACATCAATAAATTTGTTTGAGTATCTTCTTTATAAATATAAATATCATCATCTTCTGTACAATATTTCTTTTTAGGACTTGATCCACACTCTAATAAATTAAATCCACCAGTTGAACTTAGAAAATACAAATGATTTGCAAACTCATCTTCGAGTTTAATCCCTATAGTATCACTATCGTAATAATAAGTTTTTTTTCTAAATAAATCACTTTCATATAAACTCTTTATACTTGTATCATCTGCTAAAGTTGTATTTTTTAATCTATTATTTATTTTCTTTATATAATTAAAGTTATCTACTGAAGCAGTACTTGTATCAAAAGAGGTTAAAGAAAATGTACTTCCTAAATAATCATCTGTTTTTAATTCATTAAAAGTTATGGGTAGTTTTTTTTCATTAATAATAAAACTTTCATAAGCTCTTGCAATTGATTCTTCTTCCTGAATAATAGTTTTTACTTTTAATAATAACTTTTGTTTTGTAATAAAGTCAGTATCAGCTGCATTTAAAAAGTTTACTATTAAAAAAACTGATAAAAATATTTTAATCATAATACATCTTTCAAGTAATAATATAGTTTTGTTTCCATCGGGTTTTCATTTTGAATTAACTGTTCTTCTATTCTTTTTTTGAAATACTCTTCTTGTCTTTCAATAACTTGAGTTTCTGTTAACTCAGCTATATCTGAGTCTTTTTTCATATTTTGATATATATCATGATAAGGAGTATATGTATCAATTGCTGTGTCCAACTTTGCTTTGATTTCTGTACTTGTTAATGTTGAATATAAAATGGATGTATTTAAATACTCTATTGCTCTATTCACACTCTTTTCTATAGCTTTATTTTTATTTACAATATTTTTTTCTTTCTTGCCAACTTGAAAGGTATAATCTTTTGTTGTTGTA
>Ga0105358_10001478_pt1 | contig 12549 bp, 12 predicted proteins | sample GOMGulsemesocosm_5_FD_83509 | JGI IMG/M metagenome (GOLD analysis project Ga0105358, IMG submission 83509) | Methane-oxidizing microbial communities from mesocosms in the Gulf of Mexico - GOM15C Gulf of Mexico | ecosystem: Environmental > Aquatic > Marine > Cold seeps | place: Gulf of Mexico...
CGCCGTAGCCACCTAGCTGAAGAGCCTGTACCAACAACACAAGCTCGATAACTTCGAGGTTTATAAATGGGTCCTGATGAGCGGCGTAATACTCAGGGCTTAATCGATAATCCCTGATATCGGCAACATTACGTCGCCCTTTAAATGCCTGGAAGCCCTCTAATACTGGGGACGGCGCCAGTAACACCAAATTATCCGCTTGCGCCAACTGACCGCACAGCAAACCGATTGCTATGGCCACGTAGCTAACGCAGATTTTCATTGAGCGGACAACACTTAGCATCTACAACGCCTTTAAGGTTAATGACAGAGCTTCTATTCTACCGAGCTAATGCATATGAGCAATGCTCTGGTCGAAATTATAGACTAACTTCTAAATCTAATCTTTTCACCGTTTTTTTACAAGAAATGCTTTTATATCAAAAACTTAAATAATAGTGAATACTTACAAACAATCAACATTAAGCTTATTCTAGGTCAATTTGGTCCTCAATCAGAGGTTTTTTGATGATACTTTTTTCCCCAAATACATAAAAGTGCCATACTTAAGGCTAACAATAGATTGATTGATCACAAAGCAAACTGCGAAAATCAAGCTATGAATCACCCACATCAAAGTAAAGCAATTACTCTAATGGAACTCGACAAGCCGCTTTTTTGCATCGCCCATCGTGGTGGCTCAGCCACACATGAAAATACCCTTTTAGCGATTAAAGAGGCTCTAACGTTAGGTGTCGACGCTATAGAGATTGATGTCTGGAGCGTCAAAGAAGAGCTGATGGTGTTTCATAATCGTCGCCTTAATTACCCACCATTTGATGGTGCCTTAATAGTCCAGCAAAGCCCCCAGCTACTGCGAGAGCACCCCCTCCCCTGCGGCGAGCAGATGCCAACACTCTTAGAGGTTCTTAATGTCGTTGGTGGCAAGGCGTTATTAAACATTGAGATAAAAGGCCCGGGCTGTGTAAAGGCCGTTTCACGCCAATTAGAAGAATTTGTTAACGATGGACAGGGTAGTTATGAAAACTACCTAATCTCAAGCTTTGACCATATACAGCTGTATAAGCTCAGCCAGCGGCTGCCTGAAGTCAGGCGCGGAGTATTACTGGCAAGTGTGCCCAAGGATTATGCGGCCTGTAGTGAAGAACTGCAGGCTTACTCTCTTCATGCCAACATTGGGTTTTTACGCCAGGGGCTTATTGATGACGCCCGCAAGCGAGGCCTTAAGACTTGGGTATATACCGTCAATCATGAAGAGGACATGCGAAATTTAGCCGCGATGGGCGTAGATGGAGTATTTACCGATTATCCTCAACGAGTGCTGTCGCTAAATAAAAGTGCGCTACTAACAGAAATCAAATAACAGCCAGAAATTAAATAACAGCGCCTGCTGCCGATAAACGACAACAGACGTTGTCATTCATTAGCTGATATTTTCGCCTTGCGCCTGTTTATCAGCATGGTACGACGAGCGAACCAGCGGACCACAAGCAGCCTGGGTAAAACCTAGCTCCATTGCCATCGCTCTATACTCTTCAAACTCATCGGGGTGAACGTAACGATCTACTGGTAAATGGCTTTTTGAGGGCTGTAAGTACTGGCCGATCGTCAGCATATCAATATCATGATCTCTCATATCTTTTAACACTTCAAAGATTTCTTCCTTGGTTTCTCCTAAGCCCACCATCAGTCCAGATTTAGTCAAAACATCAGGGCGGCGCTTTTTATACTTTTTCAGCAGTTCGAGCGACCAAGCATAATTAGCACCGGGGCGAGACTGGCGATACAAGCGCGGTACAGTCTCTAAATTATGATTGAAGACGTCTGGCGCCTCGGCTTCCAAGATATCCAGCGCCTTATCCATACGACCACGAAAATCAGGGGTCAATATTTCTATTTTTAAATTAGGAGAACAATCTCTCGCCTCTCGAATACAGTCTGCAAAGTGTTGCGCACCACCATCACGAAGATCGTCGCGATCGACCGAAGTAACTACAACATATTTAAGTCGCATCTCTGCAATAGCTTCTGCCAAACTCCTAGGTTCTGCCGCGTCTAAAGGTAAGGGCTTACCGTGCCCGACGTCGCAAAACGGGCAGCGACGCGTGCAAATCTCACCCATAATCATAAAGGTCGCGGTTCCGCCGGAGAAGCACTCCCCCAAATTTGGGCAGCTGGCCTCTTCACAAACACTGGCCAAACCATTTTTGCGGAGTATTTTTTTTATCCGGTCAACTTCGGGGGAAACCACCATCCGAACTCGAATCCAATCAGGCTTACGCACCACTTCATCGGTAGCGATTACTTTCACCGGTATTCGCTCAACCTTATCCGCATCGCGTAATTTTTCGCCGGCCTTATGACGTCGAGTACGTTTTACAGGAACCTGGCTGGGCTTATCAATGTCGGTCATTACTTTCTCTTTTCCAATCGAATTCAGGCGTCATTATGAGGGCTGTGAAGGTCATCGTTGCAGTTTCAATCCGCCGATTGAAGGCCTGACACCCAAGTACCCTGCTCATATTTCAAATTTTTCATTAGCTGCGCTGCCAACCTTGTTTGTACATCGGCAACGGTGACCGTGGCGTCAAGAAAATCTTGCAGCTGGATCATTTTTAAATCTTGGTAACCACAGGGGTTTATCCGCAAAAATGGCTCTAAATCCATGGCCACATTTAGGCTTAGGCCATGAAAACTACAGCCCCGGCGCACTCGTAAACCCAAGGAGGCAATTTTATCACCGTCAATATACACCCCAGGTGCATCCGCCTTAGGGCTGGCCAGTAATTGATACTCAGATAAGGTATCAACGATCGATTGCTCGATTGCCGTAACTAAGTTTCTCACGCCAATTCCAAGACGACGTAAGTCCACCAACGGATAAGCTACCAGCTGTCCCGGCCCGTGATAAGTCACTTGCCCACCTCGATCAACCTGGACGACAGGTATGTCACCGGGCATCAACACATGCTCAGCTTTTCCCGCTTGCCCTTGAGTAAAAACTGGCGGGTGTTCGACCAGCCAAATTTCATCATTGCTAGAGGCATCACGCGTGTCGGTATAAGCTGACATCGCCTTCCAAACTGTCTCATAATCCATCAGGCCAAGCAGCCTAATGACGACGTTCGAGCACTCAGGATCAGCCATCGTATCTATAGCACCATTTTCACAAGCGGGTTAACTTTGAGCTCTTCGTGCAAAGCAGTTAATTGCTCGATACCCGTTGCGGTAATCAGCACGGTTATTGATTCGAACTTACCCTTGCTACTGCCTTTCACCTTTATGCTTTTAGGATCAAAACCTGGTGCATATCGATTAAAAACATCGAGCACTAACGTCATTAGTTCATCTCCCGAGACACCCATAACTTTTATGGGGTAATCCTCACAAGGAAATTCAATTTTAGGGGCGTCTGGTTGACTCATATTGTATATCGGCTCTTCACTTTAAATTTATATTCCTAGGCTTTTCTTGGCTCCCAGTAATCGCTAGATTATACCCGAAGACAGGCCAAAACCAGAGTCTAGTAAAAATTCAGCAGGACTCACCAATTTTCCCCAGCTCAAACTTTATTTCGCCAGAAAATGAGTCAACGATCCTCCCTCGGCAAATAGACTTCGCCACTAGGTCGCATCAAACATTATGCAAAACTAATCTATACTGTAGGAATATTTAAAGGATGTGTATAGGCGAGCATAAGGAACAGCCCTATGACTTGTATAATTCGGGGGGCAAAGATACATGCGGAAGATAAAAGTGAATGACGAGCCAGATAAATAACACTTTAACTAACTCAGCACCCACTAGCCTTATAAATCAAACAAATAGATTAAAGAAAAACAGCTTAATGCTATCCCAGAGGCGGGCAAAAAAACCGGCTTGCTCAACATCCTGCAAGGCCACCAGCGGTAGCTCAGCCACGGTCTTATCATCCAATTCTAGGGTCACTTTACCGAGCTCTTGCCCTTTGCTAATGGGGGCCTCAACGACATCATCAATATGGATATCGGTCTTCAATCGTTCCTGTCCACGACGCGGAATAGTTAACCACAGACTCTCTTTTACCCCAATGGCAACCTCTTGAGCTTTACCGCCCCACACTCGTTGAACAGCTAGCTCCTGATTTGGCTCAAAAGCTTGATGGGTTTCGTAGTAACGAAAACCGTAAGCCAATAATTTTTGGGACTCTGCTGCCCGAGCTTTATCTGACTTAGTGCCAAGCACCACTGAAATCAAACGCATGCCACTTTTAACACCCGATGCGACCAAGCAGTAGCCGGCCTCTTCGGTGTGTCCAGTTTTCAGTCCATCAATTGATTTATCTAGAAACAACAAACGGTTGCGATTCATTTGATCAATACCGTTATACTTAAACGAACGCTCGGCATATAAAGTGTAGTGATCAGGGTAGTCGTTAATAATCGCTCGAGCTAGAATCGCCAAATCTCTAGCGGTTGTGTAATGCCCCTCGGCCGGCCAACCTGTTGCGTTTTGGTATTGAGTGTTGCTCATCCCTAATATCGCGGCTTGCTGATTCATAACGTCAGCGAAAGCCTCTTCGCTACCAGCGATATGCTCAGCCAAGGCAACACTCGCATCGTTACCTGATTGAATCACCACGCCTTTAAGCAGGTCCTCGACGGCAACTTGAGTGCCCTCACGAATAAACATTTTGGAGCCGCCCATTTTCCAAGCGCGCACACTAATATTCACCTCATCCTCATCAGCAACATTGCCGCGATCCATTTCGCTGGAAACAATATAGCTGGTCATCATTTTTGTCAGGCTGGCAGGGGGCACGGTTTCATCGGCATTTTTCTCTACTAATACCTCACCCGTTTTTGCATCAATCAGCATATAAGCGGTAGCCGCTAGCTGAGGCGGTGCAGGAATCAGCTGTTGCGCCGAAACAGAATGAGCCATAGAAAGAAGCAAAGACATTGCAATGAATGCTTTAAGCCTAAGGGCTTTAGCACGTGTAAAAATTGAAAAGTTCATAATCTCTCGATTCGATATAAATTTATTTTTCATTCAAAAACAACAAAGCCTGACCCAAGCTTTGATCTCATTAAGCTATTTTGCACGTTTTTCACATCGGCAGCCACAGACAATGGCCCAACCCGAACGCGGTATAGATTTGCATTACCAGCTCGGCTAATAGCGAGGCGATGATTAACGAGAGGCTTTAGCTCCAAAAGCAGCTTTTGAGCGGCGCTTTTCTGACTAAACGCCCCCATTTGTATATAGGCTTGCTTATTTTTGGGGAAATCTGACTTTACCACCCCCATATGGTTCAAAGAATTGTTGCCTGTATCAATGGCCTCGATAGACACTCGCGCAGTCCCGTTATCGGCATAACCAAGCTTGCTAGCCGCAGCAAAACTTAAATCGATAACTCTGTTGCCGTGAAAAGGGCCTCGGTCATTAACTCGAACGACAACCGAGTGACCATTGCTATGATTAGTCACCCGCACATACGTTGGTATCGGTAAGGTCTTGTGGGCCGCCGTCATGGCGAACATATCATAGGTTTCGCCATTTGAAGTTTTACGACCGTGAAACTTACGCCCGTACCATGAAGCCACACCCTGCTGCCTGAAACCTTTAGAGTCAGGCATTACCTGGTAGGTTTTGCCTAAAACTTTATACGATGGATTATTCCCAGCCCTAGTACGACGGTCATGTCGCGGCACTGCATCTGCCACGTTCGACAAGTCCACCGCCTTAGTCGGCCCGCTATCGCGAACCACCGGGGAACCACACGACGCCAAAAGCAACGTACTCAGAACCAACAATATCGTAACGAGTTTCACTGGCAAAATCACACTTCAGACTTTTCTTTTAATGATTTGATTTTTTGCGCCAGCTGATACACCGACATAGCGTACATCCGGCTGTGGTTATAACGAGTAATCACATAAAAATTCTGCAGGCCAAGCCAGTATTCCGTCCCCTTTTGCCCCTCTAGCTTCACAAGGCTCGCAGCTAGGTTGTCATCCAATGACAATACCGAATCGAAGCCGTTAGCTTTTAACTCTCCAATTGTGTATTTCGGCTTTAATGATTGATTCGCAAGTTCTGGGTTGAACCCATCTTGCAGTGATGCTTGAGAGACAACCGCCTTACCTGTCTGCCAGCCATGACTCTTAAAATAGTTGGCGACACTGCCGATTGCATCCGTCGGGTTTTTCCAGATGTCAGCAACCTTGTCGCCATCGAAATCAACGGCATAATTGCGATAGCTCGATGGCATAAACTGACCGAAGCCCATAGCGCCCGCATACGACCCCTTTAACAATAAGGGATCTTGCCCCTGCTCTTGTACTAAGCGAAGGAAGTGTTTCAATTCTTTCGTGAAAAACGGGCTGCGCTTGGGATAATCAAAAGCCAGTGTCGATAGTGCATCAATGACTCGGTAGCTTCCCATAATTCGTCCGTAACGGGTTTCAACACCAATTATGGAAACAATCACCTCAGCTGGCACACCGTATTTTTCACTCGCCGCAACCAACGCGTCTGCATTTTTCTGCCAAAATTTAATACCTTTATTTGCGCTCCTTTCGGTTACAAATATTTTACGGTATTTTTTCCACTCCAAGCTCTTTTCTGCGGGACGAGAGATGGCATCCAAAATAGACTGCTTCTTCTGAGCTTGGTTAAATAAAGATTGTAGCTCAGCTTCTTTATAGATGCCCTCTGCCACTAACTCATCGATAACAGCTTTCGCCGCAGGGTGTTGGCCATAGCCACCCTCAGCTATTGCACCAGAGACTATCAATGATGAAACAACACTGATGGCTGCTATAAATATTTTCTTTGTTTTGCCACTCATTTCAATTAACACTCATATTGTTTTAGGCTTAGATCAAGCTAATCATTGCAGTGTTCTGCTATATCCCCACCACCGCATTACAACTTCCGCACTCATAAATATCGAACTATTAACTAGTGTACTTCCGCTTACTGTACCAACTGTTAATACGCACAAGCTTAACGAAACCTATGCGCCTCTAAATACTAACTTTTCTGTTTTCGGTACTAATCGCCATCAACAAGCCAAACCCAGCAAGAAGAGTAACAATAGCTGTGCCACCATGACTTACCAAGGGCAGGGGTACTCCAACCACAGGAAGCAGCCCAGAAACCATCCCTATATTGACAAAGACATAGACGAAAAAGGTAAAGGTAATACTGCCAGCCAAAATTCGATTAAAGCTAGTCTGCGCCCGAATAGCGATCAACATCCCTCGGCCAATGACAACCATATAGATCAGCAACAACATTAAGGCGCCAAACAAACCAAACTCTTCCGCTAAAACAGCAATAATAAAGTCGGTATGGCTTTCAGGTAAAAAATTGAGTTGTGACTGAGTACCATTCATCCAACCTTTACCATTTAAACCACCGGAGCCAATCGCTGTTTTTGACTGGATAATATTCCAACCCGCACCAAGCTTATCTGCTTCAGGGTTGAACATTGTCAATATGCGTTGTTTCTGATAATCGCGCAGTACGAACTGCCACATCGGCCACGACCCTAACACTCCCAACAAGCCTGCGCCAAATATATAGCGCCATCTCAAACCCGCAAAAAATAAACCAATCAAACCCGAGGCGGCTATGAGCAATGACGTCCCTAAATCGGGTTGTTTCAAGATAAGCACCATAGGCACGGTGATTATACAAAGCGTTACCAGCACATGTTTGAAACTTGGTGGTAACGCTCGCACACCAAGGTAAGAGGCTACCATTATAGGCACAGCTAGCTTTAGGGCCTCCGAAGGCTGAAATCTAAACCCCCCAACACTTAACCATCGCTGAGCACCCTTTGCCCCGGTTCCCATTACCAACACCAGAACCAACAAGCCTAAGCCTGCGACATAAAACCAAGGAGCCCAGCGCTGCAGAAATGACATTTTGAATTGAGCAATAGTAAACATCACAACATAGCCCAAGCAAATAAAAACACTTTGGCGCTGAACGTAATGCTTATCTGCTCCGCTGGCGCTGTACAGAACTATCAAGCCGAATGCGGTGAGCACCAGCAATGAAAACAACAGCGGAGTGTCGACATGAATCCTTTGCCAAAAGCCCATAGGCTTACGTAAATCGCGGCTCGCCTCGGGCATACGTCGCTGAAAGTCTTGCTGAACCATCATTCTTCCTTGGCGATTGATACAGGTAAATTATTCAAATAAGTATCAAATAATTTTCGAGCAATTTTTGCAGCAGTCGAACTCTTCTCACCGTTTTCAACAATCACTGCCACTGCTATTTGAGGGTTTTTGATCGGCGCGAATCCGACAAACAAAGCGTGATCTCGCTGGCGTTCAGCCAAGGCCTCTGAATCGTATTTCGCGTCTTGAGCAATTCCAACGACTTGAGCTGTACCTGTTTTTCCACCCATACGAAAATTAGCTTTGCGTGAAATTGAGCGGGCGGTACCACGCGGGCCATGGACAACTTCTTCCATCGCGTCGATTATTAAATCCCAATTTTTCTGTGTTGCGGACACTTGAGCGACCGGGGCGGTATCAACAACGGTCTCACCAATGCGCCTCACTAATCGGGGCTGATGCTTCTCACCTCGCGAAGCCAGTGTTGCCGTCATAGACGCCAGCTGTAGCGGCGTTGTCACCACAAAGCCCTGCCCAATCCCCATATTCAAACTATCACCTGGGTACCAAGGTAACCTGCGATTGTCTCGCTTCCATTTCCGAGAGGGCCAGATCCCTGACCTTTCACTGGGAATATCAATGCCAGTTTTTTCACCTAAGCCAAAGCCAGCACCGAAGCCATGCATCCGGTCGATGCCCATCCGAAATGCCAAATCGTAATAGTAGACGTCACATGATTGCGCAACCGCTTGGATTAATGCGACTCGTGCCCCATGGCCTCGAGGTTTCCAGTCACGGTATCGCCGCTCCTCTCCCTCTAGCTGGTAAAAACCTGGGTCGCGAACAGAGTAATGCTCATCAACAACATTGGCCTCCAGCCCTCCGAGCGCAAGCATCGGTTTTAACGTCGAGCCTGGGGGATAGCCCCCTTGAATCGTTCGGTTAAATAAAGGCAAGTCAAGGGACTCGTTTAAGGCTTTATAATTTTTATGGCTGATCCCCGTTACAAATAAATTGGGGTCATAAGTCGGAGCGCTAACCATCGCCAAGACGCCACCGGTTTCGACATCAATGGCGACAACCGCACCGCGCCGCTGCCCCAGGGCTGCAAAGGCTGTGCGCTGTAAATTAGCATCTAGGAATAAATGTAAATTTTGTCCCGGTACTGGGTCGTTACGCTCAAGGACTCTTAACACTCGCCCACGCGCATTGGTTTCTACCTGCTGATAACCCACTTGCCCCAATAGAATAGATTCATATTGTTTTTCCAAACCATTTTTACCGATGGAATGGGTGCCGTTATACAAGGGGTATTCTTCAGGGGTAAAGGACTTCAATTCATTTTCATTTATACGCCCCACATATCCTACGTTATGGGCAAATAAACTTCTTTGGGGGTAAAAACGTACCAGCTGAGCTTCGACAACAACGCCTTTTAAACGGTATTCGTTCACCGCGATTCTAGCGATATCCTCTTCATCCAAAAGATAGCGCAGCGGGATGGGCTCGAACGGACGACGGCGGCGCTTAGGGCGCTTTAATCGTTTATAAAAGCTAGAGGTATCGTCTTCAGTTATCGTGACTAATTCAGACAACAATTTTACCGTTGACTCCATTGAGTCAACTTGCTCTTTAATAATCGAGAGGGTGTAACTGGGACGATTCTCGGCGAGCAGTTCACCGTTACGATCGTAAATAAGGCCCCGCGTTGGAGGCAAGGGCTGAACTTGCACGCGGTTACGGTCAGACTGCGTCACATAAGTTTCGTGCTCTACAACCTGAAGCGTATAAAGCCTAGCAATCAGTAAAATCAACAGACACAGAATCAGGCCCGCGGCGATAACTGCCCGGCGAAAGAAAATCCTCGATTCATTATAATGGTCTTTAAAGCGTAGATGTTCCGACACTCAGAGATCTCCGTTAACGGTCTGAGAATCAATACTTTCACGCATGGAATAATCCATCGTTATTAAGTCTGCTGAATTTTATTTATGGTATGGATGGTTATTTAGAATCGTCCAAGCTCGGTAGAGTTGTTCAATCAAAACTATGCGAACTAAAGGGTGCGGTAAAGTCAAAGCCGACAAGGACCACTTCAGGTCTGCCCTTGCCAAACATTCTGGAGCAAGACCATCTGGGCCGCCAATAAGCAAACTATAGTTATAGCCCTCCATCCTCCAGTCAGCCAAATTACCCGCCAAACGCTCGGTACTCCAAGGCTTGCCTTTCACATCTAGGGCAATAACCTTATCGCCCGCAGGGATGGCAGCCAACATTTGCTCGCCCTCTTTCGCGATGGCCTTACTGGTTGATGCGTTTTTACCTCTAGGTCCAAGCCCTAGCTCAACCACCTCAACCGTGAAGTCTCTTGGCAAGCGCTTGCTATAGTCTTTATAACCTTCTGCTACCCAAGCGGGCATCTTAGTACCCACCGCAATAATTCGAGTCCGCATTATCGTATTAGTTCACATTGGCATGGCTGCAATTTATTATTCTTGCCCCATGTCCCGGTTTTCTTTGCGCGCAGAAGGCTCCATCGACCATAATTTTTCTAAATCATAGAAACGACGACTTTGCTCAAGCATCATATGAACAACAATGTCACCTAGGTCTACTAGGACCCAATCGCCGGTCTCCATACCTTCAACACTCAAAGGGATGTGGCCTGCCGCCTTGACATCCACAACCACATTATTTGCCATTGATTTAACATGGCGACTCGATGTGCCAGTGACAATAATTAGGGTGTCCATAACATTACTGAGTGACGTTACATCCATAGTAACGATATCTTGACCTTTTAAGTCTTCTAGAGCTTGGGTAACAACTTGATTTAAATCCAAGGATTTATGCCTCATTCGTAATTAGTGGTTGGGCGGTATAGACCCTGTGTATCAATATAAGCCGCTACTGCTGGATCCAGCTCGGCGATTTTTTCAGCGGGCGTTCCATCAAGCAGTTGTTGGCGGATACGCGTGGAAGAGATGTCAAATAACTCCGCCTCACAGATAAACCAGCGCCCAAAAGGACTAGCCTGTAATTGAGGTGCAATTATCGTGGTATTTTCGCCCAGAGCAATAGGTAAATGACGGGAGTTGAGAAACTTCTTTAGATTTTGGTCTATTTTAGCCGTATTAAAGCTCCAACCAGGCCTTGCGAGAACAATCACGTGAGCCAGCTCAAATAAATCCTGCCATCTATGCCATTTATCTAAGCTGAGCAAAGAGTCCATTCCCATACAAAAAAATAGCGGTTCGCTCCCTCGCCCCTCTTTATTAAGCTCGACTTTGATCGCCTTCAAGGTATCTACAGTATAAGACGGTCCTCGCCTCCTGAGTTCACGGTCATCAACTATTAAATCAGAATTCTGCACCGCTAACCGAGCCATCTCCAGACGATGGCAGCTCAACTCCGGCCCAATTTGTTTCAAAGGAGAGATATGCGCCGGCATTAAGCGCATCTCAGTCAGCCCCAGATTTCGATAAATTTGTTCGCCCAGCAATACATGCCCATTATGAACAGGATCAAAGGTGCCGCCGAAAACACCTACTCCACTAGTTAAGAAACCTTCACCTTCAACCACGAATATGGCCTTCGCCGTAAACTATCCACTTTTGAGACGTCAGTCCTTCAAGACCCACAGGCCCTCTCGCATGAATTTTATCTGTGGATATACCAATCTCAGCACCAAGACCAAACTCAAAGCCATCGGCAAATCGCGTGGAGGCATTCGCCACAACCGAAGCCGAGTCGACTGCAGCCAAGAAATGTCGTACCCGACTGTAATCTTCACTAACAATGGCCTCGGTGTGCCTCGAGCTGTGCTCCTCAATATGCGCCATAGCCTCAGCCATGTCCTCGACAACTTTAATGGATAAAATTGGAGCCAGGTATTCGGTATCCCAATCACCGTCATTTGCACGACACAGCAAAGAAGCTTGTGGCCCCAAAGCCGACAAAATAGCAAATGATTGCTCACAAGCCCTCAACTCAACGCCCTTATCCCAATATAGTGGGGCCAAGCTACTCAGTAATGGCTTCGCTATTGATTCGTGTAACAGCAGAGTTTCCATTGCATTACACACACCATAGCGGTGGGTTTTTGCATTTAAGGCAATTGCGGCGGCTTTTTCTAAATCAGCACGGTCATCAACATAAACATGGCAAATACCATCTAAATGCTTAATAACCGCAACGGTAGCCTCGCTCGATATACGTTCAATCAAGCCCTTGCCACCACGAGGCACCACAACATCAATATACTGGGGCATCGTAATCAACTCGGAGACGGCTTGGCGATCAGTGGTTTGAAGGACCTGCACGGCATCGACCGGCAAATTTGCATCGACCAAACCGGAATGGATACAACTCGCAATGGCCTGATTGGAATGAAAAGCTTCTTTCCCTCCTCGTAATACCGTTGCGTTCCCCG